>ERZ802821.1364-NODE-1364-length-12781-cov-7.52247_pt1 | contig 12781 bp, 18 predicted proteins | sample MGYA00345648_ERZ802821 | MGnify/ENA primary metagenome ERZ802821 (study PRJEB30503, sample SAMEA104212357) | marine metagenome | biome: Westerlies Biome; feature: [SRF] surface water layer (ENVO:00010504) within the epipelagic zone...; material: water... | reverse complement strand
CCCTCATTCTAGCGATGTTTCTCATTATCCTTTTTCTGGTGTTCTAGATCATCAAAATGAACATGTTTTAGTATATTCGGTAACTGTAAATCCCTAATATTTTATGATTGACTAGTAGAGATATGACTATTTCAAAATCAGAAGTTTCGGGAAATTTTCTACAACATTATTCACAGGGCATATTTCTATTTGGAAGTATTTTGACTAGTCTTGGAATTCTTTTAGTTACTGTCGGAGGTAGTTGGGATATTACAAATCACTTACTTAGTAAACCTGAAACTTTTTTTTCTCCTCCTCATGCATTAATGTATGCTGGTGTTGCAATTTCATTAATTGGAGTTGTGTTAACTTTTGTTGGTTGGAAAAATTTACAACAGTTTAGAGATTCATATTTTTTATCATTAAAAATTAAGTTAATTGGAATAGGGTTGTTGACTGGTGCTGGTCCTCTAGATTTTGTTTGGCATTCTTATTTTGGTTTGGATGGATTACTCAGTCCACCCCATTTTACTTTGATTGTAGGAATGTTTTTGTGTAGCGTCGGGGGATTAATTGGAATTTCAAGATATCTGAAATTCAATGATTCAAAATCTATTTCAAAATTTTTACTAATTTTAGCTGTTATTCCTGTTTGGTTATCTGCTTCAGGAATCATTTCCTCTTTATCTCTACCTTTTTCTAGCACTGATTATTTTGAATTTAATCCAGAACCTACTATTGCATTTATTATTGCATCCTTAGCATATCCTTTTTTAATTTCTTTTTCTTTAATTTTGATTTTTCGATTATCTAATTATCAATTTGGAATTATGAGTATTCTGGGAGGTTTATTTTTACTAATTTATAGTTCCACTGCAATTGTTCCAAATTTTGCAATGTTTGATACTGTCCTATTTTATTCATTAAATCTAATCCCCTTTGTTATTGCTGATATTTTTCTGAAATTAAACCGTTCAAAAATAAGTATGTTTTTTGTTGGTGGTTTAGTGGGCTCTGTTTTCTATATGGTATATTATCCGTACATTATGTACACTTACAATGAAATCTTGTTGGGTAAGTTAGTATCTCCTAGTCTAATTTATTTTGTTTATTTTGAATTGATTCAAACTGTTTTACTCTATACTTTGGTTCCTGCGATTGTTATGGGAGTTGTTGGTGTGGTATTGTCTAAAAAATTATCTGTTAAAATTTTGATGAATTAATTTTTTATTCAATTATGTGATTTCTAAAATCAGAAACACATTTTCTTAATGTATTCATATCTACATCAAATGTAATCCATGTTGGACTGCCTTCATCATCTAGATCCACATTTAAAATATTCATTGGCATTTTGGTAAATCCTGCCTCAAACAAATCATTAATTGATTTTGGTAATTCTGTTAATGCGAGATGATATTTTGTCGTATGATCTCGAAATTTATGCCTGTAATTGACTTCATACTTGTTATCTGACTCTAAAGTCAATGATTTCATATAGATTAATTTCCCATATTCTTCTATGGCATTGGCAAATATTGAATACATTTCATTGATATAGATTTCTGATAATTCTACATTTGGATTATTTGGTTCTCCTAAACATTGATTGAGAAAATCTAACATACTTGAAACGTTGTCTCGAATCTTTTTTTGTGTTTGATTCATTTGATCACTTGTAATTTTCTTAAAACTGGCCAAGTGAATATTTGATTAATTGTATGAACTTAACCTTATGTATTGTTGTTTATTATACAATTTTGATTAGAAATTTGAATATTTTAGTATGAAATCCTATTTTTATTCTCTATACTCCTATTCATTATTCAAATATACTAAGCAACTTATTATTTACCAAAAAAAAAATTCAATTTATGAAAAAGAAAACTTTTGCAGTGGATATTGATGGAACAATCACGGAAAATGGTGGAGGTAGAATTCATCTTGATGCTTTGGAATCACTTCGAAGACTAACTAACATGGGACATGATGTGATCTACGTTACTGGTAGATCTTCAGTTGAGGCATACTTGCTTTCCGTGTTTGGTGGAACTAAAAAAATTGCTGTTGGTGAAAATGGAGGTTGTATTGCATTTGATGCTGATGATCATATGTTATTGCGAAAGATTGAACAATGCGAGAGGGCTTATGAATTAATTAAATACAGTATTGATAAGGTACAAAAAAAACCTGTATTTCCTAGATTGACTGAAGTTGTTTTGGAAAGAACATTTGAATTAGACGATGCTAGAAAAATTCTTTCTGAACATAATCTTGATGTTAATCTCTCTGACAGTCAATATGCAATTCATATTAATTCTAGAGGCATAGACAAAGGAACTGGTTTTACTGAATTAATGAAGAAATTCAATATACTCAAAGATGATGTTATTGCCATTGGAGATAGTGCTACTGATGTTCCTTTGTTTAAAGTGGCAAAAACAAGCATCGCCTTAGGCAATGCCTCTGATTTGGTACGTTCTGAGGCTACGATGACTGTATCTGCAAGTAGTGGTGATGGTGTTTTAGAAGCATTAGATAAATTAGCACCTAAATTCTCTGAGATATAATGACCTTTCAAACTATAATTAATGAAATTGAAAATAATCTAAAAAAAATTCTTCAAGACCTTTCTATTTCTGATATCTCCTTTTCTGTGGAAGTTGCAAAGCCTGGATTTGGTGATGTAAGTTCTAACATTGCATTTTTACTCGCAAAAGAATTGAAAAAAAGCCCCAAAGAAATCACTCAAATTATTTCTGAAAAATATTCTCAATGTCCTAATGTGTTTGTCTTGAAATCTGAAGGACATCCATCTGGATATCTAAACTTTTTTGCTGATTGGCCAAAATTAACTAAATTAATTTTATCTGAATCTTATTTTGATACATATGGTGATATTGATATTGGTAAAAACTCTGATATTGTAGTAGAACATACTAGTGTAAATCCTAACAAAGCATTACACATAGGTCATATTCGAAACATTGTTGTCGGTGACACTATTTCTAGAATTTTAAAAAAGGCAAATTACAAAGTTAAAGTTCTTAATTATATTGATGATTCTGGGTTACAAGTTGCCGATATAATTGTGGGCTTCAAACATTTTGGATTTGATGAAGAACCTCCAAACGGAAAAAAGTTTGATCACTATTGTGGTGATGATGTTTATGTTAAAACCACTCAAAAATATGAACTTGATCCATCTCTTGAAGAAGTCAGAAAAAATACTTTAAAAGAATTAGAAGATGGTGATTCTGAAATTGCAAAATTTGGTGATTTGATTACCAGAAAAGTTTTGTCTGGTCAATTACAAACATGTTGGAATCTCAATGTATCTTATGATTGTCTAAATTTTGAATCTCAGATAATTCGTTCAGGATTGTGGCTAAAAATATTTGAAAAACTCAAGGATATGGGACTAATAGAATTCGAAAAAAGTGGTAAAAATGCTCAATGTTGGGTAATTCGTGGTGATGGCAAAGAAGAAGATAAAGTAATTGTTAGAAGTAATGGCACTGCTACCTACATTGCCAAGGATATTCCATATGCTGCTTGGAAATTGGGATTATTACAAGATCCATTTAGTTATAAAAAATACAACTCAAATCAACCTGAATCTAAAACTCTCTGGGAAACTACTTTGGATGATTCAAATCAACCCTCTCAAAATTTTACTGCACAAAAAGTAGTAACTGTTATTGATTCACGTCAAGAGAGATTGCAAAAAATTATCACTACTTTAATGGAAAAATTCAATTCTATTCCTAATAGTTATGTTCATCTTGGCTATGAATCTGTAACATTAAGTGCAAATACTGCAAAAACACTCGGATTAGAAACTGATGGTAAACAAGCTCAGATGTCTGGTAGAAAAGGATTGTATGTAAGTGCTGATTCTGTTTGTGAACTTTTAAAACAAAAAATAACTGAGGAAACAAAAAAACGACATTCTGGAATGGCTGATTCTGAAATTGAGCAAATTGCACAATCTGTTTCAATTGGAACTTTGCGTTATGAAATGATTAAACAAGATTTAGATAAAATAATTACATTTGATCTAACAAAATCTCTTAGTTTGGAAGGGGATACTGTTCCGTATATTCAATATTCATATGCTAGAGCATCAAGAATTTTGGAAAAATCTGGAATCGAACCTAATACTGATGTTGATTTTTCATTACTCAAAGAAAAATCTGAAATTGATCTGGTGAAAATAATTGGTCTTTTCAATTTACAAGTTCGTGATGCTACAAATAATTTTGCACCTAAAGTAATTGCTAGATACTGTCATGATCTTGCTGTTGCATTTAATTCGTTTTATGAACATGTGAAAGTTTTGGATTCAAACAATGATGATTTAAAATCAACTAGAATATGTCTGGTTAATTCTTTTAATTTGACGTTGGAAAAATCTTTGGATTTACTTGGAATTTCTGCTCCATCTAAAATGTAATCCTTATGAGATTTATTCTGATAATCCCTTTATTTGCTCTGTTAAGTATTATGATTGGAACTGTGGCATTTCAATATTCTATGGAATATTCTGAAGAACGTGAATTAGAAAATTTAATAATTTCATGTATGGAGCAATTTGGTCATTATAGTGATGAACTTGTTTCTTGTTTGAACCAGAATCTTTAATTAATTCCAAAAATTTGAATCTATTTTTTTACCACTAGTGATAATTTTTCATGTTCCTGATATATTGTAATTTAAAAAAATTCTTATGGTCATGAAATTAGGTGATACCAAAACTTTACTGCTGGGGCTATCTCTAACCTTGGGAATCACCGTATTTGGCGGTTTTATTATTGTGACTTTTTTAATGCCTCATTGTCAAGATGTTATGTGTTAATTTTGAAATTTATCATTTATCGTCAACCTTAAGTTGTAAATGAATTAACCAAGTTCATGAATTGTTTTGTTTGTGGGAAAAAGAAACAAGATTTTGAAGTATGGTCAAATAAATTGGTTATAGGTATTACATATGACTCTGATTTCCAAAACAATGATGTCATATCTAGTATGTCTGATAAATCCATAATTTGTCATCAATGTATAATTGAAATTCAAAAAAAAAATTAAATCCCAATTTAATTCTGAATAAATTTGCCATAATAATGTCAGTGGCAACACATGTTGCCACTGGAGAATTTTTGTAATATGACTATTGCCACATCACATGTTATTCTCAGGCGTGCAAACCTGTTTTACTTCATTTCTACTTTTAAAAATATCTTGACATATCCCTATTTTGTTTTCAACATTTTTTAAGGCTATTTTCTAATAATTTGTGAGTATCTTTGAAAAATAAGCGTAGTAAATTGCAGATTTATTTTGATGTACTCTCTGCAATATTGGTTGAAAAGCAAGATAATGCTGAAATTTCAAAAACAAGACTTCAACACAAATCAAATACATCATATGATAAACTTTTAAAATATCTTGATGAGATGAGCGAAAAAGGATTGATCAAACTAGAAAATAATATAGATACTACTGATATGGGACTAAAATTTTATCAAGATTACTCTGCTGTAAATGACTTAATTGATGAAATTACTCAAAGATTATCTTAGGCAAATGTGAATTTTTCAATTTTATCTTCTTTTGTTAAAAATAGTATCTCATGATGTGAATCTAGTAAATTTTTCATAAATTCTGGTGCTAACTCTTTATCTACACTTGGTACGTGAAATGAACAGATGAAATTTCCTGGAATTTTATGAAATCTATCATCTACACATTGTTCAATCTCTTCCATTGATTCTGTTTTTTTCTCTGAATTAAAATCAAAATAATGTGTTGAAACAACTCGAATTTTTACATCCTGCGGTAGTTCTTTTACTTTATCCATGATCATTTTTTCATATTCTTCAAATTCTTTTGGAATCTGAACAATGTTTAGTAGTTTATTTTCAACATTGTTCTTTACATCAATGCCAAATTCTGTCATTTTATCTTTTAATCTGTCAGGATTATTTGTTGTGTAAAAACATGTTTGATTTTTCTCTAAACCTGTTTTAATAAATTTAAATTCTATTTCTTCAGCTTTTTTCTGTTCTTCGTGAAATAATAGAATATGTGTGTCATCTAAAGTTTCTAAATGTTCATGTCCAATTTCTCTATAACTCATAATTCTGTATTTTCCTCATTTCTTGTACTATTAAGATATTATTGTTGAAATGACCTGTTTTGGAAATGTACCATTATTGTACAGTAATTTCTACTTTTAAACTTCCTTTGGTACTCACTAAGGTGCGTAATTGGATTAAATACTAAAACAATATCTTAATCATGGCATATCTTAGAGTAAAATCAATTCGTGGGCAAAAATACCTATATCTTGTAAAAAGTGACTGGGATACTGTAAAAAAGACTTCAAAACAGACAATTATCAAATATTTGGGAATAGAATCTGATGTAACTATTAATGATGTTCCTGAAGACTATCGAAATTCTAAAAAAATTTCTGACTACTTCTTAAACCAAAAATATTTTCAACCTAAAGTGCAGAATGAATTGATTGAGAAATTACAGGCAGATTTGTTATCCTCATTTAAAAATGGAGATTTTGTAACTGCTCATTGCTTCCTTGAATCATATGAAAAAATATATGGATTTGAATCCTTCATTGACGAAGTTATGGTTCCTCTAATTGGGGAAATTGGAACATTAGGAAATTCTAAAAAAATTGATTTGGGAACTCAAACAACTTGCTATAATGCAATTGAGGATCTATTGAATATGATAATTGAACACAGTTCTGTAAATCCATCTAAGAAAAAAATCCTAATTTGTGTGCCTAACGGTGAACAACATACATTGGGAACAAAAATTCTCCAAACTAAACTTTCATTAAAAGGAAATACGGTTTACAACCTCCCTCCATTTACTCCATCCTCACTAATTATGGAATCAATTGAACATGACGCCCCTGACTGTGTTTTTGTCTCTGTAACTTTAGATGAGAATCTTTTATCAGCTAAAAGAATGGTTGAGAAAATTAATGAAAAATACGGACTTCCAATTTTTGTCGGTGGGAATGCTATAAAAAATAATTCTGAGAATTGGGATGTACCTATAGGAAAAAATCTCTCTATTCCAAAAATACTAAAATTGATTCAGTCTAAGAAATTACAAATTCTTACAACTGCATAATTTTTATTTTAAAGATTTTTTTCTGGTTGATTTAGTTGTTTTTTTGATTGATTTTTTTGATTTAACTTTTTTTAGAATTTTATCTTTTTTACTGATTTCTTTATTAATTTTAGACTGTTTTTCCTTTAATTTTTGATTTTTTTCTTTAATTTTTTCATCTATTTTTTTACGTTTTTTTTCTAGAATTGCAAATTTTTTCTCCTCCTTGATAATTTGCTTTTTAGCATTTTCTTGCTTTTTTACCTCAATTTTTTCTTGCTTTGACTTCTTTTTGATATTGTTTTTTTCTTTAATGATAATTTTAGAAATTTTTAACCTCTCTTTGACTGATTTATTGAGATCATTTTCCATTATTTTGATCTCTTTTTTTAATTTCTCTGATTGTATAATCTCCTCTTTTTCTGCAGTTATTTGTGACATAATTTCATCATATTCCTTTTTGGTTTTTTGTAATTCTGCCTGTTTTTCTTTAATCTTTTCAGCCATTTTTGCTTGGTCAATTAATCTATCTTTTTGATCTTTAGCCATTTTTGCTAATTTTTGTTTTTCTGCATTAACTTGTGATTCTATTTTTACTTGTTCTGCTTGTGCTTGAACTAGTTGTTTTTTCTGCATTTCTAATTCTTTAGAAATGGTATTCTTTTCAAAATCAATTTTTTTTAAAATTTTTGAATGTTCATTTTTTACTTTGAGTAATTCTTTTCTTTGTAAATTTACGGTTTCTGTTAATTTGGTTTGATTTTGAATTAGAATTCTTTCATTGCTGATTTCTCTTTCTAATATTTCTCGTTGATCATTTAATTTTCTATCATTATTTTTTCGTTCTTCAATTAATTTATTTAATTGCTTTTTCTGTTGCTCTATTTCTCCTGAATTTTCTTTTTGCTTGGTTGTTTCTGTTTTTACTATTTTGGCATCATCTTCCATATTTGTTAATTCCTTATTGATGTTGTCTGGTTTCCAATCTTTAGGCATGGCTCCTTGAACTTTATTTTCTATTTTTTCAATTTTGACCTTTCCTTTTTGTTTTTCAATTATTTTTATTTTAAAATTATTTTCTAAGTATTGTTTGTCTGATTCATACAGTTTTTTTTGCTTTTTTAACATTGTCTGAATGTGTTCTAGTCTTCCAGGATCTCCTTTTCCTGATTCAATTAATTTTTCAATTTGTTCACTTTCACTTTCTTTTTTTATGATCTTTTTCTTTTCTACAATAATTATTTTTGAATTTATTTTCTTTTCTAAATATTTCTTATCTGTATTGTATAGTGGTTTGTTCTTTTTTAGAAAATCTGATATGTGTTCTAATCTACCTATGTCTCCAGAATTATCCTCAATTAATCCTTGAATTTTTTCAATTGTTGATGTTACTGAAATTTGTTCCACTTTTAATTCCTAAATTAATTTCAATAAATATAGTATAAAACAACTATTAATTCAATATTTTTAATTTTTCTTCAATGAATTTAGTAAAATTACTTGATTTTAACTCTATTTTATATCGTTATTTTAATTTTCAATTGTTCATTGATGTCATCAATTACCTTGTCTAGGATATTTGAATTTGACGTGAAGAATCCTCTGTATTCCTTATCTCCTATATCTTCTGCAACTAATCCAAATGGACCGTTTTCTCCTTTTGTAAGCACAATCCACATTGGAGAAATGTTTGTACCATCACAACTTATCACTTCTGCAGATGCTGGAGGATGTGGGGCTAATTCTGGGTTGATGAAATTGCCTATAATCCATGCTTTAGAAATTTTTGATAAAATTTCCAAATATCTTTTTTCAACATACTTGTATCGTGCTTCGGTTTCAAATGTTGCCAATAATGGCGTATCGTGCTTTTCTGCATAATTTTCCAATAAGATGCTTAGTCTGTAAAGTTCTTTTTTACCTGTTTTAAAATTTACATAATTTGCTTTACGGTATTCGTCTAATGACCAAAGTAAATTGTGGTTTGTAAGGTCTGTGTTTTCTTTTTCAGCAAATGTTGGAAATTTCTCCCAAATATCATCCAAAAAACTTACGAAGTGATCTGTCATATCATTACAATTTTTTTAAACTATATAATCTACTAATTATTTTTGTAACTAGTGCCAACCAATTTATTTTTGTAATTTGAAAACTATTTTTGTTTTTTCTGCCTCTATTTTGTGTTCCACTATTGATTCTGGATATTTTAAATTCTCTGGAAATTTTTTCCATAAATTATGAATTATTTGAGGTTCAATTTCTTCTAATTCTGGAATCCACTTTTTAATATATTCACACTTTGAATCAAATCTCTCTTGTTGTCTCCATGGATTAAATATTCTAAAGTATGGAACTGCATCACATCCTGTTGATGCTGCCCATTGCCAATTCCCTGAATTAACAGCTGTATCGTAGTCAATTAATTTTTCTGCAAAATATCTTTCTCCCCATCTCCAGTCAATGTGTAAATCTTTAGTTAGAAATGATGCTACAATCATTCTGACTCTGTTGTGCATAAAACCTGTATTGTTTAATTGTCTCATTCCTGCATCTACAATTGGAAATCCAGTTTTCCCTTCTTTCCATTTTTTAAATAAATCTTCAGAGTTTTCCCATGGAATATTTTGAAATCTTTGTTTAAATGATTTTTTTTCTACGTATGGGAAATGAAATAAAATATAATTAAAAAATTCTCTCCAGTATATTTCTCCCATAATAGTATGATTTACGCCTAAAATTTCCTTAATTTGAGTATAAATTTCTCTAATTGACATAGTTCCAAATTTATTGTGTGCTGAAAGTAGTGTGGTCTGATTTAATCCTGGAAAATCTCTAACTTTATCATAATCTCTGAATTTTTCTAAATTTTTTAAAATTCTTAATCCCTCTTTTCTACCTCCCTTTATTTCTGAATCCCAAATTTTTAATTCCTTAATAGAATTGTTAGAAATTATTTCTTTTGAATAATTTTTATTTGAATTTTTTACACTTTTTCTAACTGGGAATATTTTTGTTTTTTTTTTGAATATTGAATAAATTGTATATGGTGAGCCTTCATTTGTTTTAATATCATTTGGATTATGAAGTAAAAAATCTAGTGTACTGTGAAATGAAATTTGATTTTTTTTACAAACTTGAAATATTCTTTCATCTCGTTTTTGTGAATAATTGGAGAAATCTGTATTACTAAAAATTGATTTTATTTTATTTTTTTTAATTATTTTTTCTAAATTTTTTTCTGGAATCCCTTCAAGTATTTGTAATCTACTTCCTTTTTTCTGAAGTTCTTTATCTAAATCTAATAATGACTCATTTAGAAAATTCCATCTAAACTTTGCATCTGTTAATTTTTTAATTAAATTGGAATCATAAATAAAACATGGAATTACTTCTTTTGAATTTTGAAGAGATTCAATTAATCCTATGTTATCTTCTAATCTTAAATCTCTATGAAAAAGAAAGATACTTTTTTCATACATTTGAATTCTTTATGTAATTTCTATTGGATATCGAACTTGGAATCTAATGTTTTGCCCATAACTTTTAGCGCATATCTACATACGTTAGAATTAAGTGTAAAGAATCCTCTAAATTTACCATCTTCATATTCTTCAGCGATTAATCCAAATGGTCCATATGGCCCTCTAGTAATAACAGTCCATACATTTGCTAAGTTAGTATTGCTACAACTTAGGAATTCTGAATTTGGAATTATCACATCTGTTGGAATTACTTCGTCATCAAAATCTGCAATAATCCATACTTTCGGCATGCCTTTTACCATTTCTTGATATCTTTCTTTTACATATGAGAATTTGGCAATTTTTTCAAACGTTGCAAGTAATGGTTCTTTATGATCTTGAGCATAATTTTCTATCATTCTACTCAAATGATATAGTGGTTTTCTATCTGCATCAAAATTGTGATATCCTGCTTCAATAAATTGATCTAATTTCCAAATTGGTAAGATATCGTTATCTAGGTTATGCCATTCGGCTAATTGAGGAAATTCTTCCCATACTTCGTGTACAAAATCTTTGTCTGTATATGGGTTATCCATGTAATTGCTCTAATCAAATCAGTTATAAATTATTTTTTTACCTTTTTCTAGTGCCAATTATTGACACTAATGAATAATAGTTTTTATTCTACAAAAAATGATTCAGTGTATGTCTCGATATGAGAAATTACTTCACATGTTAATGGATTATGAACCCACAATCATACTAACAGCTATTAGCGATACATCTGGAAATATTATATGGAATACAGTTAGAGATGACTCTGAAATTAAAATTCCATTACCAGAAATTAAAAAAACACTTGTACGTGAATCCTCAGATTGGATAAATCGATGTAAAATAGAGGACTCTGATGATCTTGGTAGAGCTATGTATCATATAGCATCTTTTCAAAAAGTTAAACAAGTTACTATTCCCCTTGATGCATTTCATATGTTGTTGATCTATGTTGATAACACTCCTCTCAAGAAAACAAAAACAAAAAGTTATGGTAGATATGTCCAAATGGGAAAAATCATGTCTATAGTTGATTTTGTTAATACTTTTGAAGAATAATTATTTGGAATAATTTGGCACTAGAATTAGTAATTTCGAAGATTATATTAACCGAAATGCTATTGATCAGATAATGGAAAAATATGAACAGCTTTTGAATATGCTAATGGATTTTAACGAATCTGTTAGATTTGCAGCAGTCTCTGATGGAAGTGGAAATTTACTTTGGAATAGTCAAAGAGATGGAGTTTCTAATATTGTTCCAATTGAAAAGACAAAGGCAACAATGTCTAGATCTAGAGGTGAATGGGATGATTATGCTTCATCTGCTGAAATTATAGGTGACGGCATGTACTCTATTACTTCATATGCTAAAATTAAACGAATAACTATTCCTCTTTCTGATGGTAACATGCTATTTGTTAGTGTAAATAACAAACCCATGAAAAATGCAAAAAATACAAGTTATGGTCATCTTGTCGAAATGGGTGAGATTCTTTCAATTGTAGAGTTTGTAGAATCCAAAAACTTTTGAAATTTCTAAATTTAATTACGCTGTGATTTTATGAATGATTTCGTTGCCAAATGTCGAAAATGTACCTCAAAAATTTTAATTCCTGATCAGGGTCCTTGCACTGATTTAGAATTCATGGATTACATTGTGGGATGTGGAAAACAATGTAAATGTGGAGAAAATGATTGGGAGCTCTTACCTCAATAATTTTTTAATTATTTTCTTGGTCTTCTTCTAGGATTTAATTCATAAAATCTTTCAATATTATCTAACCATTTTTTAGTTTCAGGTAAACGCGAACGTGCATGTGGTTTTTTTCCATTTTTTGATAATATTTCACTATGATTTTTGTAAAATTGGTCTATTTCATTAATCATTATATCTAAAAATTCTGATGCATCTTTAGCTTCTACACTTTTTGGTTCTCTATGAACCATGATAGATTTGACTAGTGTATCTACTTTTGCTACTTTGATTTTATATTCGCTTAAAATTCTATATTCAAAAGATATCATTTGCTTATTTTTTTTAATCAGTCTATGTATACTTTGGTATATCTGTAAAATTTTTTTCAGATTTACCCATACATTGTTTTAGCTGTTGTTTCATCTGTCAAATTATTTTTTGA
>ERZ802821.1362-NODE-1362-length-12786-cov-18.9057_pt1 | contig 12786 bp, 12 predicted proteins | sample MGYA00345648_ERZ802821 | MGnify/ENA primary metagenome ERZ802821 (study PRJEB30503, sample SAMEA104212357) | marine metagenome | biome: Westerlies Biome; feature: [SRF] surface water layer (ENVO:00010504) within the epipelagic zone...; material: water... | reverse complement strand
ATGCCCTCCCCTTCAGCAGGTTAGGGATTCAAGGCAGTTTGAACAGACGGCGCGCATTGGACGTCGTCACAGCGGCAACCCGGTCGACGTCTACACCGCGCAAATCGGCAACACGAGAGGCCACTGAGGCCACAAAAGCAGGTTCGTTCCTCTTGCCACGTCTTGGCACTGGAGCCAGAAAAGGACAATCGGTTTCAACCAAAAAACGGTCTTCAGGAACCTGCTCGGCACAGGCGTGGGTCGCGAAAGCCTTTGGGAATGTGACCGTCCCGCTGAAACTGATATAGAAGCCAAGGTCGAGAAAAGCGTGCATTTCCTCCGGAGTCCCTCCCCAGCAATGCATCACACCAGCAGGGCAGAGGCCTTCAGATCGTCGCGTGCGGAGCTCCTCCAGCATCGGCTCGGCAGCATCCCGGCAATGCACAATCACGGGAAGATTCAACTCAACAGCCAGATCAAGCTGCGGGCGAAGCACGGCGAGTTGCTCCTCCAGATTTTTGTCGCGGAATAAATCGAGTCCAAGCTCGCCGATTGCAACAACCCGTGGGTCATCGAGAGCTGCCTGACGCAGCACATCAACCGTATCTGAGCTCCAGTGCTGCGTGTCGAGCGGATGGACCCCAACGGAGTAGCGCATCTCTGGAAATCGATCAGCCAAAGAACGGATCGCTGGAATCTCCGCTGGCTCGACGCATGCATGCAAGAGAGCCCTGACGCCTGCCTCTCTCCAACGTGTGGCAACCTCCTCGAGGTCTTCCTCGAAGTTCCGAAAAACGATGTGACAGTGGCTGTCGATCAGCGTCGAGGAGGGCGACACAGGTGGGCCAAAACGCGCTTTCGACCCATTCTGCCCGTTGACGACGCTCAGCTGGTTGGTTCGAGAACCTTGCGTACAGCGGAGCTCAACCGGGACTTCTGATTGGCGCCGTTGTTGCGGTGAAGAACACCCACTTTCACAGCTTTATCGATCTTGCTGAACGCTTCGCGCAACGAAGCTTGAACGGAGTTCTTGGCCTCTTCCCCAGGGGCTGAGCCATAGGCGTCGCAAGCACTGAAGCAGCGCTTCATCAATGTGCGCATGGACGACTTGTAGGTGCGGTTGCGCAAACGATTGCGCTCGGCAATCTCTATACGCTTCTTCGCTGAATTGTTATTGGCCACTGACGCGGGGACGTTGCGAACAATCCGACACCATACTCCCTTGGTGCCTTGCTTCGATCGGGCCGCGTCGTTGCAGCACCTCACCAGCCCGGGTCTTAATTTGAGGGGAATGAACCCCAATCGTTCCTTGCCTGAGAAGAGTCCGGCGGGTTTTTCACTCCGCATCGTGCGAGATCCGGAGCAGGCCAAAGGAGAACTTCAGCGCCTCGTCCAACGCACAGCCCACGCCCAACAGCGCGAGGCCCAGGGCCGTGTAGACACGATTTTGTCCGAAGTCCGGAGCCGGGGAGATGCCGCCGTTGTCGAATTCACAGAACGCTTTGACGGCTTCCGTCCAGATCCGGTCGCTGTTCCCCAGGAGCAGCTCGAGCGTTCATGGCAAAACCTGCCGGCCAATCTCCAAGACGCCCTAGAGCTCGCGCATCGGCGCATCACCGACTTTCATCAACGTCAGCGGCCATCGGATATAGCCACCGAGGGGCCCTATGGAGAACGGCTTGGACGCCGCTGGAGGCCGGTGGATCGAGCAGGTTTATACGTGCCAGGAGGTCGAGCCTCGTATCCCAGCACAGTGCTGATGAATGCTGTACCAGCCAAGGTTGCTGGGGTCAAAGAGGTGGTGATCTGTTCGCCGGCAGGTCGCGACGGAACAGTCAATCCAGTGGTTCTCGCGGCCTCGCATCTCGCAGGTGTTCGAACCGTCTTTCGCCTTGGCGGGGCCCAAGCGATCGCAGCCATGGCCTACGGAACAAACAGCGTTCCCAAGGTGGACGTGATCAGCGGACCTGGAAATCTCTACGTCACCTTGGCCAAACAAGCTGTGTACGGCCAAGTGGGCATCGACTCCCTGGCGGGTCCTAGTGAAGTTTTAGTGATCGCTGATCAAAGCGCCAAACCTGATCAAGTTGCCGCAGACCTGTTAGCCCAAGCCGAGCATGATCCGCTCGCCGCTGCGGTTCTGATCACTACCAATCCAGCCTTGGCCGAGCAGATTCCCCATGAAATCGAGCAACAACTTGAGGGACACCCGCGCCGTGAAATCTGCGAGGCCTCAATCAACAACTGGGGGTTGGTGGTGGTCTGCGACGACCTTGAAAGCTGCGCCGAGTTGAGCGATAGCTTTGCTCCAGAGCATTTGGAACTGTTGGTGGAACGTCCCCAGGCGTTGGCTGAACGGATCCAACATGCCGGCGCCATTTTTCTGGGCCCTTGGTCACCGGAGGCGGTTGGTGATTACTTAGCCGGTCCGAATCACACCCTGCCCACCTGTGGTGCGGCTCGCTTTAGTGGCGCCCTAAGTGTTGAAACATTTATGCGTCACACGTCTTTGATCGGTTTTAACCGCGCGGCCCTTGAAGCCACAGGATCAGCTGTTCAAGAACTGGCGACGAGCGAAGGGCTCCATAGCCATGCCGAATCCGTCAGGCGTCGGCTCAACTGAGGCGCCGATCAAGGCTGCGAACGCCAGCAACACCATCCGAGATTTCACCCACCAAAACTTCATCGGTGAGATTGACGAATAACCCGTTTTCCAACACGCCTGGAACGTTGTTGATTGCCTTCTCTAAAGACGCTGGATCGGCGATTCCACCCTCGAGCTTCACATCAAGCACAAGATTGCCCTGATCGGTCACCACCGGACCAGCCTTCCGCTGGGCCATACGAAGCTCAGCACTGCCTCCCATGGAGGCCAAAGTCTTTTGGATCTGCCGCCAAGCCCCTGGCAACACCTCCACTGGCAATAAAAAGTCCAAGTTGAGACGATCGACCAGTTTCGTGGAATCCACCACCACCACAAATCGATCAGCCATGGCTGCAACAAGTTTTTCCTGAACGTGGCATGCACCACCGCCCTTAATAAGTTGAAAACCAGGATCCACCTCGTCAGCACCATCGATGGCGAGATCGATCCGATCAACAGCGTTAAGACTCAGCAAAGGGATGTTCAGTTCGGCGGCCAAAACCTCCCCTTGAAATGAAGTTGTCACACCCACAATATTTTTCAGTTCTCCTGAAGCGAGCTTGGCTCCAAGAGCGCGAATCATGAGTGCTGCAGTGGATCCGGAACCAAGACCGAGAACCATGCCGTCTTTGATCTGCTCGACCGCGGCATCAGCAACCGCGTGCTTCATTTGCGTTTGAAGATCCGCCATCGTTTCGCTGTCTGTGGGCGAGACGGTAGCAAGGGTTTCAGCCCAAACCTGGTAAGGGAGCCGGTTTGACTGACAGGGTGAGCTCACGGCCGTTGCGCATCACAGTTAAGGGCAAGGGCTCAGAAAGCCGAGCAGCATCCACCACCTCGAGCAAAGCCTGAGGATCTGCAACAGGCTTTTCATCCACCTCTATCACCAGGTCACCACGACGCAACCCAGCCTCTTCGGCAGGGCCCTGAGGCAAAACGCTTTGTACCAGCGCTCCAGTGCGCTCTGGCAGTTGCACCAATGCATTGGGGTCTTTGTTGTGGTCCCGGGCAATCCGAGGCGTCAACCCGACCAGCTGCAATCCGATGTAGGGGTGCACAACTTCACCCTGCTCCTGCAATTGATCGGCCACGCGCCTCGCCAAATTGATTGGGATAGCAAAGCCCAGACCTGCCCCTGGGCCAGACCGCACAAGGGTATTAATCCCGATCACTTCTCCTTCTCCGTTAACCAGAGGGCCTCCGGAATTCCCTGGATTGATCGCCGCATCGGTTTGGATCAGATCAAGGCGTTTGTCCGAAAAACCAAGACTGTTGATATTGCGGTGAAGGCTGCTGACGATGCCGAGGGTGACGGTGCGCTCCAGACCAAAGGGAGTGCCGAGCGCGATCGCCCAATCGCCAACTTCCATCACTTCTGAATCACCTAAGGGTGCTTTCGGAGGCAAGTTCCGCCCCTCCAACTGAACCAGAGCGATATCGGTAACGGGGTCGAAACCCACCACATGGCCATCAAGCTGCTCACCATCCGCCACGGTGACACTGACGGATTCCACACGATCAACAACGTGGGCATTGGTAAGAACCAAGCCTTTGGAGTCAATGACCACCCCTGATCCTTGCCCCCGCTCTCGCTCAGGTCCCAACTGCGGATCCCCCAACAAATCACGCAAAAGCGGATCGATCAACGTGGGATCAAAGGCTTGCCGCTCCACGGTGCGTTCGGTGTCGATCCGAACCACAGCTGGGGCGACACGACGCACCGATTTCGCCACAAAGCTGTGCTCAACAGCTTGAACCGGAGATGCCGACAACAAAAATGTGTCAAACATCAACACCAGACCCAGGACCCAACGGAGAACGATCTTGAACAATGCTCATGAGCAGTCATGACACTTCTATATGAATCCGCAGGGGGATGGGGATGGTCCAAATCGAGCAAACTTGCTTTACGCATCTCAAAAGAACATCCTTTCCCGGAATCTGAGGGGTAGAACAAGAAGAAAGCGCTATACGAATGCGAGCACTTCTTGCTTCAACATTGGGTGTGATTGCTCTTGGAGCTCCCTTACTCACCACCGTTGATGCTGCAGCCGGACCTTTTGCGAAAAGGACGTCGCTGAAGGCCGTGATTTTTGAAGACGTGAAGCCGCTCTATCAAAAGTCAGGCGAGACCTACGAAGGTTTTGGCGTCGATATGTTGAATCTGATCAAAGATCAGGCAGGGCGACGCACCCTCAAATTCATTCCTACGACGTCCGCAGAGGATGGAATGAAAGCCATCACATCCGGCAAAGCCGACATCGCCTGCGGTGTGGCCTTTGATTGGGGTCGGGCAGAACAAGTGAGCTACACCATTCCCTTTGCCATCGGGGGAACACGCTTACTGACAAAAACGAGCATCAACGGCACGCCTTCATCGCTTCGCGGCAGAACGGTTGGCGTCGTGAAGGACTCCGCCTCGGCCAAGATTTTGCAAGCCGTTGTTCCTGGGGCTTCACTGCAGGCCTATGCAACTCCTTCGGAAGCATTCGCCGCCTACGACAGCGGCAAAATCTCCACCCTTGCCGGTGGAACGCTGTGGCTTGCCGCGAACAGTGATGCCAAAAACAGCGACCTCGTTCCATTTCGCCCCTATGGCCGCACGGGAATCGGATGCATCGTTAAACAAAACAACGGCAAATTGCTAGCCGCGGCCAACAACGCCATTGGTCAAACAATGCAGGAATACGTCAACGGCAACGCTGCAACACGGGAAATGGTGAACCGCTGGATCGGCCCTGGTAGCGACGTGATGCTTTCTGAATCAGTGATTAGCGCTCTGTACTCCCTCTTACTCAGCACAACCTCGGAAATGTCCGTATCACCCAATTGATCCGTACTTTTAATCCACAATTTCTCTGAAAATACGTCAACCAAAACCCATGAAACGTTCCCTCATCGCCTTTCAGGCTCTACTCGCCTCAAGTGCTGTGCTGTGCCAGAGCGCTGAAGCCACCTCGATCTTCAATGCTCCAGACCAAACCAACAACACCGTTGAGGCCCGCATTGAGGCAGCTCGGAATGGCAACTGGGAAAGCCTCCTCAAAAATGCCGAAACCGATGAGGCTCTAGTTGCCAAAGGAAAATGGAAAAACGGCAACGGCAACAAGTGGAGCAATGGCGGCAAGAGCAGCGGCAAATGGGGTAACGGCAAGGGCGGCGGCAAATTCAGCAACAGCCGCAATAGCTGGGGTAATGGTGGCTATCGGGTTGGCTGGGGCAACGGTGGCGGCGGCTGGCGCAACGGCGGCGGTGGGTTCGCGAATTGGTAATCGCAGCTTCAAACGTGCGGCCCGACTTCAGTCAGTTCGGGCCCATTGGCCTGGTGGTGATCCAGTCCACATCGTTATGCAATCTTGACTGCTCATATTGTTATCTTCCAGATCGACAAAAAAAGCGGGTTTTTGATCTCGATTTAATCCCTCTTTTGATCGAGAGAATTTTTGAAAGTCCCTACGCAGGCCCAGAATTCTCACTCGTTTGGCATGCCGGTGAGCCCCTCACTCTGCCAACAAATTGGTACGACAAGGCGACAACACTGATCAATCAATCTCTTGAACGACTCGGTGCGCAAGATCTAGAGATTGATCAGCATGTGCAAACCAATGCAACATTGATCAACAACGATTGGTGTGATTGCTTTAGGCGCAATCAAATTGTGGTGGGCATCAGTGTTGATGGACCTGAAGACATTCACGATGCTCATCGACGCTTCCGCAATGGACGTGGATCCCATGCCATGGCGATGCGAGGCATCGAAGCGCTACATCGCAATCAAGTGCCGTTTCACTGCATCTCTGTGATCACGGCAGACGCCATGGAACAACCCGAGCGTATGTATCGATTTTATCGAGACAACGGCATCAATGATGTGGGCTTCAATGTTGAAGAAAAGGAAGGAATCAATACATCATCGTCAATGGCAGGCTCAAACATGGAGGCGAAATACAAAGACTTCCTCCGCACGTTTTTGCGTCTCAGCGAGCAAGACGGTTATCCCGTTGTCTTGCGCGAATTTGAGCAGGTGATCAGCCTCATCCAGGGGGATCGTCGAATGAAACAGAACGAACTGAACCGCCCCTTTTCAATTTTGAGCGTCGACGCCCAGGGTGATTTCTCCACATTTGATCCAGAGCTGCTCTCCGTCGCCAGCGACCGCTACGGCAGCTTCAATCTCGGCAACCTTAAAACGCACAGCCTCGAAGAATCAACGCGTACAGAGTCTTTTCAGCGTCTGCTTCAAGACATGACCCAAGGGGTGGAGACATGCCATAAGGGTTGCGAACACTTTGGGTTGTGCGGAGGCGGGAATGGAAGCAACAAGTTTTGGGAACACGGCACCCTGGCCTCTAGTGAAACCAATGCCTGCCGCTTCGGCACCAAAATCCCCGTGGAAGTGCTTCTCGAGCGTTTCGAAGAGAGTCCACCCATTGAGGTCAACCGAACAACCACCGCGTCCCGAAGTTCGTAATGTTTGGTCACTCGATTTGTGAAATTTGAGCGCGTCAATCACCACCCCTGCCAGCCAGCGTTGTGAGCAGTGCGGGGTTCAAATTGAATCCAACGTTGGGATGCCGGACAAGGTCATCTTCAGCAATGGTCCGAACGGAACAAGAAGCAAACTTTGGAGCCGCGTTTGCCAATTCCATAAAACAGCTGAGCAACGTTCGAAGTGCATCAACCAAGACGTTGAGCTGCGGGGTCCTGAACAAAAGGGTGATGCCTTTCCAGACGCACCGAGCATTGACGTCAATGCAACCAACTCCTGACAGGTTGCAGGCTGTCATCTAGATTCAATTGGTGTCCGACGGGCATCTCCTACGGGAGATCGGTCACAACTGAAAATGCACGTCGGGCATGGCCTGATATCAGTTCTCTTGCCCCATCCTCTTCTGCCAGAACTTGAGCAGCTCACCCAACGAGTTGCAGGGCTTCAAGGCTTCGAGCTGTGTGGGATTCAACTGCTGACGCATATGAATCCCATCACCTTGCAAGTTCAGATCCGACACACCAGCGGGTCCGACGTCAACCTTGACGATTGCGCTTGTTTTAGTGGTGTTCTCGGTGAAGCTTTGGAGGAATCCCAGCAACTGGTCGAGGCTTATGTTCTCGAAATCAGCAGCCCCGGGATCGGCGAGCAACTGAGTGGCGATCGTGATTTCCAGACTTTCCGTGGTTTCCCCGTGGATGTCACCCATCGTGATCAAGAGGACGTTGAGCACCGCCTGGAAGGACTTCTGCATGAACGCAATGCGGATGCTCTGCTGATCAACATTCGTGGGCGGATCAAAAGCATCCCTCGCTCCCAGGTGATCGAGGTACGCCTCACCACTCCCGGCCAGTAATCGAGCGAACTGCTCACTCCTTTTTTTACCCCCAGCCCGATGGCTCTCGTACTGCTTCCTGGTCTCACCAATCTGATCGATGACATCAGTGATGAGAAAAAACTCGCTCCGCAAGTTGTTGAAGCAGCTTTACGGGAAGCCCTGCTGAAGGGATATGAGCGATACCGACGAACTCTCTACATCGGCATTAGCGAAGATCCTTTTGATGAGGACTACTTCAGCAATTTTGACGTTGGTCTTGATCTCGAAGAGGAGGGATATCGAGTTCTCGCCAGCAAAATCATTGTTGACGAAGTTGAAAGTGAAGATCATCAAATTGCCCTTGCAGAGGTGATGCAAGTGGCCGAAGACGCCCAAGCTGGCGACACCGTCGTGCTTGACGTCACACCAGAGAAGGAAGATTTCGGTCGTATGGCTGCGGCCACAACCAAACAAGTCCTGGCCCAAAAGCTGCGGGATCAGCAGCGCCGAATGATCCAAGAGGAATTTGCAGACCTCGAAGATCCCGTGCTCACCGCTCGGGTGATCCGCTTCGAACGTCAGTCGATCATCATGGCCGTGAGTTCAGGCCTAGGCAGGCCCGAAGTGGAAGCGGAGCTCCCTCGCCGCGACCAGCTGCCGAATGACAACTACCGGGCCAACGCCACCTTCAAGGTGTTTTTGAAAGAGGTGAGCGAAGTACCGCGGCGCGGTCCGCAGCTCTTCGTGAGCCGCTCAAATGCTGGCCTCGTTGTTTATCTATTCGAAAACGAAGTTCCAGAAATCCAAGAAGGTTCCGTCCGAATCGTGGCTGTTGCCCGTGAAGCGAACCCACCATCACGATCCGTTGGTCCACGCACCAAAGTCGCTGTCGACAGCATTGAACGGGAAGTCGACCCTGTCGGCGCTTGCATCGGTGCTCGCGGATCCAGGATCCAACAGGTGGTCAACGAGCTGCGCGGTGAAAAAATTGATGTCATTCGCTGGTCGCAAGATCCAGGCCAATACATCGCTAACTCCCTCAGTCCCGCTCGAGTCGAAATGGTGCGGCTCGTTGATCCCGCTGGACAACATGCCCACGTTTTAGTGCCACCCGATCAACTCAGCCTTGCCATTGGCCGCGAAGGTCAAAACGTGCGTTTGGCGGCTCGACTAACGGGCTGGAAAATTGACATTAAAAATTCAACTGAATACGACCAGGCCGCTGAAGATGCAGTTGTTGCTGAACTGATCTCTCAGAGAGAAGAAGAGGAAGCGCTTCAGCAAGAAGCGGAGGAGCGCTTAGCGGTAGAACAAGCCGCAAGGGCAGAAGAAGATGCACGCCTCCGGGAGCTCTATCCATTGCCAGAAGATGACGAGGACTATGTCGAGGAGGCTGAACTCTCAGAAGAACCCTCTGCAGAATTTGTCGAGGGAGATGCCGTTGAAGACGTAGAGGTGGAGACAGTCGCCTCTGAAGAGACAGGCGAGGCCAGCGGCGATGCCGAAACCAACATGAGTGAGGACGCCCGGTGAACGCCAAGCCCATCCTCCGTCGTTGCGTGGCGTGTCGCCAACTCCAGGATCGTCGCCACCTTTGGCGGGTGATCCGTGACCATCAGGATGGGGTCCTTCTGGACTTCGGGATGGGCCGCTCGGCCTATCTCTGCCCGAAGGAAGAGTGCCTTGAAGAGGCTCGGCGCCGCAAACGCCTGCAAAAAGCTCTGCGATGTCAGGTGCCGGATGCAGTTCTTACGACGCTGAATGGGCGGCTCAGTGCAAGCACTGGTGAATCCGCTGAGGCAAACTAAACATTGTCCTCACTTTGCGTGAGGGCACCGCGGCACACCATGCCCGGCTCGATCGGAGACCCCAACTGAATGACCAGCAGCGGCAAAGTCAGAATTTACGAGTTGTCCAAGGACCTCGGCCTTGAAAACAAGGACGTGTTGGATGCTGCCGAGAAGCTTTCAATCGCAGCCAAAAGCCACAGCAGCTCAATCAGTGACTCCGAAGCCGGAAAGATCCGTGGCTTGCTTGGGAAAGGGGCTTCACCCAGTCAACCAACCGCTCCAGCGGCCAAACCCGCACCAGCGAAACCTGCAGCGGGCAAATCGATCCTCTCGGTCAAAAAGGCCCCTGCTTCGCCCGGCGTAACAGCTCCTGTTGCTGCTGCGAAACCGCAAGCTCCGGCTCAACCGGCCGCCAACAAACCCATGCAACCGTCGGTGAAGGCTGTCGCCCCACCCGCTCGGCCTGCACCTGCTGGAAGCACGTCGGCTGGATCAACGCCGAAAAAACCTGCAACGGCGCCAGCGCGCCCAACGGCGGCGACGACAACCTCCACACCTCGACCGGCTGCTGCCCCTGCCCCAAGTCGCCCTGCCCCCTCGAAGCCCCAGGGAGCCCCGAGGCCTCAGGTCGTCGGCAAACCGTCAGCGCCAGAACTCGTTAGCAAACCAACTCCAGCAACGAAGCCCACAGGGGCCGCAAAGCCGGCAATTGTCTCGAAACCAATCACGCCAGCAAAACCTGCGGTGGTTGCGAAGCCTGCAGCAGCGAAACCCACGATCGTGAAGGCCACGGTCGTGAAGCCCACGGCGCCAACCCCACGGCCTGCTAGCAGCCCTGCGGCGGCATCAAGCGCCCCCCCAGCATCCACGCCGCGCCCAGCGCCATCCCGGCCAACCCCGCGTCCCGCGGCAGCACCAAGCCGACCAGGTGCACCCCAAGGCCAGAAGCCGCAAATCGTTTCCCGCGCTGGCGCTCCACCCCGTCCTGGGACCCCACCACGCGTGGGAGCTCCGACCAAAACGGTCACCCCCGCACGTCCGACGCCGCGACCCGAACTCGTCGGCAAACCCGTTCCTCGCCGTACGGGCGGTGTTGGAGCCCCCCAACGTCCTGGAACCGGAGTACCCCAACGCCAAGGGGGGCCCGCACGTCCCGGTGCACCCACACGAACCGCAAAGCCTGGCGCACCCACTCGACCCGGAGGAAACACCCTCGAATTGGTTGGTAAGCCAATCCGACGCGATGGCTCTTCAGGGAGTGGCCGTCCAGGAGCGCCAACTCGACCCGGCGCACCCACTCGGCCGGGCATGCCTGGTGGCATGCGTAAACCCGTGGCACCCGGCGAGCTCATGCAGCTCCAAAAGCCCATTAGTCGTCCGGCAGCCCCAGCACCCCGGCGTCCGGATGCTCCCAATCGCCCCACGGAAGCCGCCGGCACAGCTACTCCTCCAGTGGCGCGGCCCACAGCGCCCTCAGCGCCCCGTCGCCCAGGATTCCGGCCCGGTGCCCCAGGAGGGCAACGGCGCCCAGGGCGCCCCGATTGGGACGACAGTGCCAAGCTCGAGGCACTACGCAGTCGCTCGCCTCAAAAACAACGGCAAAAAGTCCACATCATTGGCGAGAACGACGATGCTCTCGCTGCACAAACCGGCGGATTTGCTGGGGAACAGCAGGCAATTGTGCTTTCAGCCAGCCTGGCGCGCCCAGCCAAACCGAAAGCCCAACAACGAACGGCTCCCAAGCCTGTGGCAGCGGTGCGCAAACGCCGCAAGGAAACTGCCCGCCAACGGCAACGTCGTCGCGCCATGGAACTGCGGGCAGCGCGCGAGGCCAAGCAGGTACGTCCCGAGATGATCGTGGTACCGGAGGACAACCTCACGGTGCAAGAACTCGCAGACATGCTCAGCATCGAGAGTTCAGAAATCATCAAATCCCTGTTCTTCAAAGGGGTTATCGCCACGGTGACGCAAACCCTGGATATGCCCACCATCGAAGCGGTGGCAAAGGAATTCGATGTTCCTGTGCTTCAGGACGATGTAGAGGAGGCGGCGAAGAAGACCGTCGAAATGATCGAAGAGGCGGATCTCAAACACCTGATTCGTCGCCCTCCTGTGGTGACCGTCATGGGCCACGTCGACCATGGCAAGACGAGCCTTCTCGATGCGATCCGACAAGCACGGGTGGCTGCCGGTGAAGCCGGTGGAATCACCCAGCACATCGGTGCTTACCAGGTTGAAATCCAACACAAAGACGAGGCACGGAAGCTCACCTTCCTCGACACCCCGGGCCACGCCGCATTCACCGCGATGCGTGCGAGGGGGACGAAAGTCACCGACGTTGCCGTCTTGGTCGTCGCCGCCGACGATGGTGTGCGTCCTCAAACGCTTGAGGCGATCAGCCACGCCCGGGCCGCAGAGGTGCCGATTGTTGTAGCCATCAACAAGATCGATAAAGAAGGTGCCTCTGCAGACCGGGTGAAGCAAGAGCTCTCTGAGCAGAATCTCCTCGCTGAAGAATGGGGTGGAGATGTGGTGATGGTGCCTGTTAGCGCCATCAAGGGCGAAAACATCGACAAGCTTCTCGAAATGCTGCTCCTGGTGACTGAGGTGGAAGACCTTCAGGCCAACCCAGACCGCCCCGCCCGCGGAACCGTGATCGAAGCTCACCTGGACAAAGCAAAAGGCCCAGTCGCCACCCTGCTCATTCAGAACGGCACCCTTAAAACCGGTGACGTACTCGCCGCAGGGCCGGTGTTGGGCAAAGTTCGAGCCATGGTGGACGACAATCGTCAACGCCTCAAGGAGGCTGGACCATCGTTTGCGGTGGAAGCCCTCGGGTTCAGCGAAGTGCCCACAGCTGGCGACGAGTTCGAGGTCTACCCCGACGAGAAAGCTGCTCGGGCTGTGGTGGGCGACCGCGCCTCAAATGCTCGCGCGACACGCCTCGCTCAACAAATGGCCTCCCGACGGGTCTCGCTCACGGCAATGTCCGGTCAGGCCAATGAAGGCGAGCTCAAAGAGCTCAACCTCATCCTTAAAGCTGATGTTCAGGGATCCGTGGAAGCCA
>ERZ802821.1358-NODE-1358-length-12803-cov-42.3561_pt1 | contig 12803 bp, 16 predicted proteins | sample MGYA00345648_ERZ802821 | MGnify/ENA primary metagenome ERZ802821 (study PRJEB30503, sample SAMEA104212357) | marine metagenome | biome: Westerlies Biome; feature: [SRF] surface water layer (ENVO:00010504) within the epipelagic zone...; material: water... | reverse complement strand
CCTTGGGCTTTGCCAAGCCAGCTTTGGCAGGTTATGAGGAAGAAAGTCAGAAAAACAGGAGCGTATTATGTCAGATCTGCTTGGCGTTGCCATAACCGGAGTGTCTGGGCGTATGGGCCAAATGCTTGTTGAAACCGTGCATGCCAGCGACACCGCTAGATTGGTTGGGGCCTTAGAGCGGCCCGGTCATCCATGGGTTGGCCAAGATCTGGGGCGGGTGATGCAGAAATCAGAAACAGGTTTGATTGTGCAGGATAACGCGGAAAACATATTTGCCCAAGCCGATGTTGTTATTGATTTTACCAGCCCTGCGGCAACAGTGGCCTTTGCAAAGCAAGCTGCTCAAACCGGAACGGTCCATGTGATTGGAACCACGGGGCTGAGCGATGAGGATCTTGCAGTTGTGGCAAAAGCCGCCGAAGCAACGGTGATTGTACGCGCAGGAAATATGTCACTGGGGGTAAATCTGTTGGTGCAGCTTACGAAGAAAGTTGCAGCTGCGTTAGATGAAGATTTTGATATTGAAGTGATCGAAGCCCATCATAATAAAAAAGTCGATGCGCCCTCTGGCACAGCGCTGATGCTGGGCGAAGCGGCTGCAGAGGGGCGCGGCATTGATCTGGCGCAGATGCGCGATAGTGGCCGCGACGGTATCACCGGTGCGCGCCAAAAAGGCCATATCGGGTTTTCCGCCATTCGCGGGGGCGATATCGTTGGAGAGCATGATGTGCTTTTTGCGGGGGCTGGCGAACGAATTACCCTGCGGCACGTGGCCACTGACCGGTTGCTTTTTGCCAAAGGCGCATTGAAAGCTGCGCAATGGGCGCAAAATAAACCCGTAGGTGAATATAATATGCTGGATGTTTTGGGCCTTTAGCCTCATGCAACACGCAAATGTGATTTGCTTCATCGGATCAATGAAATACGTCTGCATTATATTAAACGTTTCAGGGTAAACAGCATGCGTGGTTTATTTTTTGGAATATTTACCAGCGTCGGTATGGCGCTCTTTTTGCCCGTGAGCGCCTGGGCCGAATTTGTTGTATTGTCCGAACGCGATCATTTTTTATCTGTCATTGAAGGAAAAGACTTAAAGCGCCCGCTGATCAGGTTGCAGGTGAAGCCAGATGGAACAATCACCGGCAAAGCGGCGGCTATGAAAGTGACGGGCACTTGGGTTTGGGAAGATCGGTATTTTTGCCGCGTGTTATACTGGGGTGGAAAAACATTCGAGCATAATTGCCAAGAGGTCGCATTGAATGGCGATAAGATACGTTTCACCACAGAAAAAGGCGCAGGCGAGTTTGCCGATTTCACTCTTAAGTAGAATTATAAATTTAATTATTATTTTTAGTTGTAATTTCAGCGGTCATTTGTATAGAGTTGTTCAACTTTCTATGGAGAGCGCGCCATGATCAAACGATGTTCGAGAGAGTTAGCCAGCTTGGATGCTTTTTACCCAGCTTGTTGGTGATAGCGTTCCGCTTAATGTGCCTTTAAGAGGCCAAAGGCCCTTTTAAATTATGAGTTGTTATGTTTGAGCATTTTCGCCTGTTGCAGGGTAAGAATGCGCTTCGAATGTTCAGGCCGGCTGATCCAAGTGATCTGGCGCGCCAAAAGCATGAACCAGTGCCAAAGCCATCCCTCAATCCGGAAAGGCTGTCAAAGCGCATGACGCGGCACATCCAAAACTGGAGTGACGCAGTTTTTCGCCGTAAACGCCGCTAAAGCTGCAGCTGCTTAAGGAGCAGTGGGCGCGCATAATTTAACACGCGCGCATATAAAGCGCCGCAATCTGGCGGCGGTGGCGCCAGCAGGGCATGCCAATAAAATTGCAGCTCAATGCCCCCATCATCTAGGGCGAAATGGCTCCATTGATTTTGTGCGCACAGCAGATCGAGGTGATAAAAATACCATATTTGTCCGCAAACTATTCGGGTGTTTTTTCCGATGAAAAATAATGGCTGTTTTGTGTCGAGACCACTTTCTTCAAAGAGTTCGCGCCGCGCTGCATCTGCTGGATTTTCTGAAGGTTCAACGGTGCCTTTGACCAGCTGTATACCGGCAAGCGGATGCCGGAACATTAAGATTTCTCGCGTCGCATTTGAGCATCGTGAAGCAATAGGGCAAACCTTTTGCAAGATAGGTTTGCTCATATTTTAAAAGGGGCCATACCAGCGCGGGCCAATTCATCCGCCCGTTCATTTTCCGGATGCTCTGCATGGCCCTTGACCCATTCCCATGTCACCTGATGGCGGCTTTGCGCCAGATCAAGCCGTTGCCATAGCTCGGCATTTTTGACCGGTTTTTTCGCCGAGGTGCGCCAACCGTTGCGCTTCCAGCCATGGATCCATTGGGTGACGCCATTTTTGACATAGGTGCTATCGGTCACGATGGTCAGCGTGCTGGCGCGATCCAGCGTTTCAAGCGCCATGATCGCGGCCATCAGCTCCATTTGATTATTGGTTGTTGCACCATCGCCACCGCTTAATTCGCGCTCTTTAACGATTTTACCGGCTTGGATCGCTTGCAACAAAACACCCCATCCACCGGGGCCCGGATTGCCCGAACAGGCGCCATCGGTATAGGCAAAAAGCTCAGTCATCGAAAACGCGCGTATGGACAATTGCCCAATCTGATTGGGTGCCATCCAGCCCAATACTTTTTCCCTCTATATGGTTCAGCCAGTCAAATTTTGCCTCTGTCAGCAAGATGCGCAGCTCTGGCAGGCTGTAATAGGTATAGAGCCGCCCTAGGCTATCGCGCCGCGATCCGCTACCCAGTTTCAAGGTCAGCGTTAAACAGCCCTTGGGTTTAAGCGCATGTTGAATAGCCATTAACAAATCTGGCATTTGTTCACGAGGGGCGTGCAACAAAGAGAAACTGGCCCAAACCCCATCATAGCGATGCAGCGCTTGAAACTCTTCAAAACGCGCCTGCCATGCCTTTACTCTTGGATCGGCTTGGGTCAGTGCGACCATCTCTTTTGAAGCATCAAAAGCCTCAACTTCAAAGCCTTGATCTGCAAAGGCGCGAGCAAAGGCGCCGGGCCCGCAACCATAATCCAAAACCCGTGCGCCGGGAGGAAGTTGAGCTGAAAAATCACGCATTGCTTTATCCTGCTGAGGATCAGGTTTCAACGCGGCGTAATCTTGTATTTTGTGATCATAAACAGCGATGGTTTCTTGATCGGCTGCCATTACAAACCCCCTAAGCCCAAACAGCCAAGCACCAAAGCCGTCAGTAACACCCGCAAGCGCATCCACCATGGCGGTGCCAAAGATTGGGCCCAAAAAAACCAATCCAAAAGCAGCAGGCCAGCAAATCCAGTCATTAGGTGTATTGAGGCCGAGGTCGGACCATTGCCAGTCATAAAAAACGCCCACAAGGCGGGTAAAACAGATAATATATAGCCAATTGTGGCCTGTCGGCCGGAAGTTTTTGTGGCGAAGCCCCAAAGTACGCCAGACATGAAGGACAGGATAATTGCCCCGTAATAAACTTGCACATAAGGGCCGTTGAACCGCGGACCAATTGTGCGCAAGGTCCAGAGGCTTAAAGCATCAGAATAAAGCGTTGCCACGCCCCAGAAAAATGGCAGCAGGCCCGCCAGGCCCAAAATCAACGCTGAGCGCGGGATGCTTACCATTTGTGAAGAGCTCGGGCTTTGGCCTCGGCCATCGGCATAAAACTAGCGGGGGCAGTTTTTCGAAGCCCCCTATTTTGAGCATTCTGAATAGCGCTCATAAGGCGGCTTCGCGCAACACGCGAGGAACTTTGAAATTTACGTTTTCTTGCGCGGTTTCAACATGCTCAATCGTCACCTTGTAGCGCGCACGAAACGCCTCAATGATTTCATTGACCAAAACCTCGGGTGCAGATGCCCCGGCCGTAAGCCCTACCGATTGAATGCCCTCCAAAGCGCGCCAGTCAATCTCGGTGTCGCGCTGAACGAGCTGCGCGTAAGTGCAGCCGGCTTTCGAGGCTACCTCGACCAAGCGTTTTGAATTGGAGGAATTAGGCGCTCCGAGCACCAGTAATGCATCCACCAAAGGCGCGATTTCTTTGACCGCAATTTGACGGTTGGTTGTAGCATAGCAAATATCTTCTTTATGGGGGCCTACAATGGATGGAAACCGCAGTTTCAGGGCAGCAACAATATCCGCCGTATCGTCAATAGAAAGAGTTGTTTGCGTGACAAATGCCAATTTTTCGGGGTCTCGGATGTTTAGCTTGGCCACATCTTCGGAGGTTTCTACCAAAAGGACATCTCCCTCAGGCAATTGGCCCATTGTCCCGACCGTTTCGGGATGCCCTTCATGGCCGATCATGACCATTTGCAAACCCGCCGCGTGATGACGCTCGGCCTCAATATGCACTTTGCTCACCAAAGGGCAGGTGGCATCGACATAGATCATTTCCCGCTTTGCAGCTTCTGCTGGCACTGCTTTTGGCACGCCATGGGCAGAAAAAATAACCGGCCGATCATCCGGGCATTCATCTAATTCTTCTACAAAAATGGCGCCTTTTTCGCGCAATTCATCGACCACGAATTTATTATGCACGATTTCGTGGCGCACATAGACCGGGGCCCCCCATTTTCCCAAAGCAAGCTCAACAATTTGAATTGCCCGATCCACGCCGGCACAAAATCCACGGGGTGCCGCGAGATATAAAGTCAGATCCTTTAACGGCATTACCGCTCTATCCCTTTTCCAAAGAAATCTTTTTATCGTTGGACATAGAGTAATTAAGCTGAAGCGCAGCGTAAATATTTAATTTCACCGGCCACGGCGATGGCTGAAAATTTTGCATGTTTGTGCAACTGTGATATACGAGCTGGAATTATTTTTTAAAGATTTTTTGACTTTGAGTATTTAAAATGGCGAATGCCTTAGAAATTGATTTGAAGATAGAAGAATTAACCCAGGCAAGGCGGTTTGAGATTATTCGAATATCCGCATGGGTCACCTTTGTTTTATCGATCATGTGGGCTGCAATGGGTTTTTTTGCAGCAATTAAGTTTTTATATTCCCGCGGCAATCACGATATGTGCATCACTACTTACCGTTGTCTTTTTGAATACGCGCTTTCATCTCTTGGTGCGATTGCTCTGGGTTGGGTTTACTTGGATTGCGGTCACGATCGGGATTTTACTCGTAAGTAAGAACAGTAGCGCTGCCATTCTCTATACCGGCTTTGCCGGTAGGGCATTCTTAGTTTTTTCGGTACAGAAAGAACGCGCTTATATTATATTTTTTGTTCTGATCAGCATAATGGCGTGGATCATCCGTTGGGGGCTGGAAGATGATCTTCTGGGCATAATGGTCGTGTCTGACCCGTTGGCCCTGCGCTATGTGAACCTATTGGCGGTGCTGTCGGTTTTTATTATTTTGATTATTCAATATTCTGCCGGCGGTAAGATCAGTAAATCCTACAGCCGATATCTTTACGAGGCCAATAAGAAGGCTTCGGCCGCAAATCTTGCGAAAACGAGGTTCCTTGCAAGTATGAGCCATGAAATCCGTACCCCGATGAATGGGATCATGGGCGTCTTAGAGTTATTTGAAGCGAAACAACTTGATCATGAGCAAGCGCGGTTGATCAAAGTTATGCGTGATAGCTCTGCGGTGTTGTTGCGGCTAGTCGATGAAATTCTAGACAGTTCAAAAGTTGAAGCGGGCCGGGTTGCGTTAAATCTTGAACCGACCGCTCTTTTAGAGCTATTTGAAAATATTGTTGAGGGAATACTGCCCTTTGCGCAATCTCGCAACGTTGAATTTTCATTGAATTTTGATCCTCAATTGCTCCAGAGCATTGACGTTGATCCTGGCCGTTTGCGGCAAATTATTCTGAATTTACTTACCAATGCGATCAAATTTTCGACACCGAGCCTAGCGGGCAAGACCGGGGCGGTTTCGTTATGTTTAACCCGAGATGAAAAGGATCATTTGCTAATTGTTGTGTCGGATAACGGCATTGGCATTGATGTGAAAAATCATCAAGATATTTTCGAGCCGTTTCTGCAAGTGGAAAGCGGCGCAGGGTTGGATTTTGGCGGAACCGGGTTGGGGCTGTCTGTCGTTTACCAACTGGTCAGTAAAATGAACGGGACGATAAAAGTTGACAGCATGAAGGGCAGTGGAGCAACGTTTGAAATTACGCTGCCGGTGGTCAATCCGGAAGGGTCAGTGAATATTCCACGCTTGGAGTCTGAACAGGTGCTTTGTTTGCACCAACCTGGGAAACCGCCAAGGGCATTTGAGCGCTATGTGTGGGCAACAGGCGCCATTTGGCACAGTTTCGACCAGCCGGGCGTGTTGCTCGAATTTCTTAAAACTAGCGCGTCACAGGCTTTTATTGTGATTGCAAATTCTGGGTTAGGGGATTTGCAAAAAGATCAGTTGTTTCGTGATATATCTATGCATGATGCAGATCTGCCTGTGGTAACGTTTGCCTCCCGCGCACATCCTGATTTTAAAAAGATATTTTCAGGGCGTCGCGTTCTTGCGCGCCGTCCCATGTTGCCCTCAGAGGTATGGCGCGCCTTCTCTGAGATGCATGCCGCGCAGTTGTCACGCACCCAGTCAGGGTTACAAAAAATCAAAGCTATCACCCCGACTCAGGGGCCGGTACAAACACAAATTTTATTGATTGATCAAAATGAGGTGAGCAGGCTGATTTTGAAACACCGGCTTGAAAAATTGGGTTGCGTGGTTGCCGAAGCTGCACATTTTCAAGATGCTTTGCTGGTCTTGCGCGATGAACCCTTTGATCTGATCCTCATTGATGCGGTGCTTATCGAGGCGAGCAGCCAGAGTGTGATCGCCGAGATACGCGCGCTTCAATCGGAGCGCCACGAAACTCAAATGGCGTTGATTGCTGTTGGCCGCATCGCATCACCCGTTGCGACGGTCTTGCAAGGGGTTGACGCGCAGTTGCAAAAGCCTGTTTCGACGTTGGAATTGGCGCAGATGGTGGACCGCTGGCGCGGCCCGATTGATCCAAACGTCCAGAAATAAGGGTTATTCAGGGTTGTAAATTTCGTCTGTGCTATCGTCTTCGCGCACAGGCCGACCTAACACATCCCTGAGACCTTCCAGCTCGATAAAGTTATCCGCCTGGCGGCGAAGTTCATCGGCAATCATCGGAGGTTGGCTGCGAACCGTCGACACAACGGACACGCGTACCCCTTGGCGCTGCAGGCTTTCAACCAAGGGCCGAAAATCTCCATCCCCCGAAAACAAAACGATGTGATCGACATGCGGTGCCAGTTCCATTGCATTCACGGTCAATTCGATGTCCATATTGCCCTTGACCTTGCGACGGCCTTGGCTGTCGGTGAATTCTTTGGCGGTTTTTGTGATCATGGTAAAACCGTTATAATTCAGCCAGTCGACCAACGGGCGAATTGGTGAATATTCTTCATTATCCAGCAATGCCGTGTAATAAAACGCGCGCAGCAATTTGCCGCGGCGCATAAATTCGGTGCGCAAAAGTTTATAATCTATGTCAAAGCCTAGCGATTTTGCCGCCGCGTATAGATTAGATCCATCAATGAACAGCGCCAGCCGTTCGTCCTTGTAAAACATTTAATTTCCTTTCAAATAAACAGCGGCTCTAATATCGGTGAGCCTTCGCATCAAAGTCGCCGGTTCGGTAGCTTAACTTAAGTATTTTCAACGGGCTCGCAAGTCAAATGGACACGCCAAAGGATTGGTCAAATCACGCCTTGAAGAAAAGTAGCGCGATTGCATTGGGAAGCAATGAAACTTGGCAAGGTCTGACCTCGGCCGAGCTATTAAATGCGGCGTTAAAGGCCCTTTCGCAACTGCCTCAGATTGAGGTCGTGCGGGTGAGTCGATATTACCAGACAGCAAGCTTTCCCGCAGGCAGCGGCCCCGATTTCGTAAACGCTGCAGCCCTGATTCGCTCGCGCCTGCCTGCGGAGGGTCTTTTAAGTGCCCTTCATAAAGTGGAAGCTGATTTTGGGCGCCGTCGGATCAAGCGTTGGGGCGCGCGCTGTTTGGATTTGGATCTGTTATTTTGCGCGGATGCTGTTTTGCCGAATACGGCTGAATTTCAACGTTGGTATAACTTAGACGCGGCGCGACAACAAAGCATAGCGCCCGATACCCTGATTTTACCGCATCCGCGCCTGCATGAGCGGGCTTTCGTTCTGGGCCCGCTGATGGAGATTGCACCAGAATGGCGTCATCCGGTGCTGGGATCGAGCGTGGCGCAGATGTTTGGCGCTTTGCCAAAGGCTTTGCGCGCGGAATTGCGCGCCCTTTGATTGGCTCTTGTAATTTGGGGCATCTGGGCGTAAGGAGAATTTTTCTGATCTAAGTGAAGTGGAGTAGAGAATGGCCCGGGTTACCGTAGAAGATTGCGTCGACAAAGTTCCTAATCGGTTTGACCTTGTGATGCTGGCAGCTCACCGGGCGCGCGAAATCTCTTCCGGATCGCCGATTACGGTTGATCGCGATAACGATAAAAATCCTGTGGTGTCTTTGCGCGAGATTGCAGATGAAACGCAATCCTCCGGGGCCCTGAAGGAACGCCTTATCGAATCAAACCAGACGCAGATCGAAGTGGATGAGCCTGAAGACGACGCAATGGCCTTGCTGATGGGCGGTGAAGCAGATCAGCCTGCGGATGATGATATGTCAGAAGAAAAACTGCTTCGCGCTTTGATGGCCGCGCAGGGCCAAGGGTAATCTGCCTTAAGGGTTCATTAGCTTATGCTGTCTGCTGAAGGCCTTGCTGAACAGGTTGCTCAATACAATCCTAAATCAAATTCAAAGCTGATTATGCAAGCCTATGCCTATGGGCGCATGAAGCATGAGGGGCAGCTGCGTAAATCTGGAGAGCCGTATTTTACGCATCCCGTCGCCGTGGCCGAAATTTTGGCCGGTCAGAGGTTGGATGATGCCTCGATTGTGACAGCCCTATTGCATGACACAGTTGAAGATACAGGCTCAACGCTTCAGGATATTTCGGACCGCTTCACCCCAGAAGTTGCCAAATTGGTGGATGGAGTCACCAAGTTAACCAATATGCAGCTCAGTTCTACCGAAACCAAAGAAGCCGAGAATATCCGCAAACTGTTGATGGCGATTGCGCAGGATATGCGGGTTATTTTGGTTAAGCTGGCGGACAGGCTTCACAATATGCGCACCATCCGCGCAATGCGCCCGGCTAAACAGGTTCAAAAAGCCCGTGAAACCATGGATATTTTTGCGCCCCTTGCGGGCCGCATGGGCATGCAATCGATCCGTGAAGATTTGGAAGATCTGTCGTTTAAAGTGTTGAACGCCAAAGGGCGCTCGTCCATCATGCGCCGTTTTATCAAATTGCAAAAAGAAACGGGCGATGTGGTATTGCGCATTACCGGCGATATGAACCATGAATTGGACAAGGCCAATATTTCAACGCAAGTGTTTGGGCGGGCCAAAAAGCCCTATTCGATCTGGCGTAAAATGCAGGAAAAGGATTTGGCCTTTTCGCGGTTATCCGATATTTATGGGTTTCGGATACTCACCCAGAGCGAAGCCGATTGTTATCGCGTGCTCGGGGTTATCCATCAGCGTTGGCGGGCCGTACCAGGGCGGTTCAAAGATTATATCAGCCAACCAAAATCCAACGGCTACCGATCAATTCACACCACGGTGTCTGGGCGGGATGGTAAGCGCGTAGAAGTACAAATCCGCACCCAGCAAATGCATGATGTTGCGGAAAGCGGCGTGGCAGCCCATTGGTCTTATCGGGATGGCGTGCGCAGTGAAAATCCATTCACTGTGGATCCCTTTCAATGGATTAACTCTCTGATCGCGCAGTTTGATTCCGATCATGACCATTTTGATTTTCTCGAAGCTGTAAAGCTCGAGATGTATTCGGATAAGGTGTTTTGCTTTTCGCCAAAGGGTGATGTGATCAAGCTTCCGAAAGGCGCAACGCCGATTGATTTTGCCTATGCCATTCATACGCGTATCGGCAATGCTTGCGTGGGGGCGAAAGTTGACGGGTTGCGGGTGCCCCTATGGACCCGTCTACGCAATGGCCAATCGATTGAGGTCATCACTGCGCAAGGTCAAAATCCGCAACCCACTTGGTTGCAAATGGCCGAGACTGGCAAAGCCAAAACCGCCATTCGACGCGCTCTCAGAGAGGCAGATCGTAAAAAATTCATCGTGATGGGTCAGGAATTGGCGCGCGCGGCTTTTGAGCATGTGGGCAAGCGCGCCACGGATAAAGTGCTTGAAACGGCGGCTAAGAAAATGGGTGTCGGCGATCTTGATGAGTTATTGGCGCGGATGGGAAGCGCTGAATTCAGCGCCCGCGATGTGGTGCGCAGCGTCTATCCTAAGCTGGGCGGAAAAGAAGCTGTTGATGTTGATATGCGCCGCGCGGTGATCGGCTTATCGCAGGGGCAATCCTTCAACCGGTCGCCCTGTTGTCAGGCCCTGCCAGGAGAGCGGATTGTTGGGATTGCGGCGCATGGACATGGCGTTGCAGTGCACTCAATTGATTGCCAAATGCTGGTAGATTATGAAGATTTGCCGGAATTATGGCTGGATTTGCATTGGCATTCTGGGCAGCACGCGGCTGTGTATCCGGTGACGCTGCAGATGACGCTGGGCAATGATGCGGGCGTTTTAGGGCGCGTCTGTACGTTGATCGGGGAACAGAGGGCAAATATTTCGGATCTCGAGTTTATCGATCGAAACCCTGATTTTTATCGCCTGAATATTGATGTGGATCTGCGCGATATCGAACAGCTTCATACGGTCAGCACGGTTTTGCAGGCAGAAGGTGAAGTGGCCTCAGTTCGTCGTTTACGCGCTGCGCATCGCGGCGTAAACGAAAGCTAAGAAGAATCAGAGGTGCCCTGTGGTATTTAAACGACGTGACCGGCGAGCGGTGATAAACATCATGCGCGACTTGCTTTGGCCCAAAGGTGGCTGGTCGCGGGCGTTTCAATATGTGAAACATCGGGTTCGGCGCTTGCCGGATACGCCCGAGCGCATTGCGCGCGGCATTTGGGTTGGCGTTTTTACAACATTCACTCCGTTTTACGGTTTGCATTTTGTTGCCGCCATTCTTCTGGCGCGCGTGTTTAATGGCAACGCTCTGGCTGCGTTGCTTGCGACGTTTTTCGGCAATCCGCTGACCTATATCCCGATTGGGCTTGTGTCTTTGCAGACCGGTCATTTTATCTTGGGTCATAGAACGGAAAATGTGGAAAGCACCCGCTCATTTGGGGGTAAGTTTTTAGATGCATGGCGCGATCTAAGAGATAATTTATTAGCAGGCTATTCCGGGGAAGAGGTTGATTGGACCAATCTCATGACCTTTTATAACGAAATTTTCTTTCCCTATATGGTGGGTGGTATTTTTCCGGGCGTTGTGACCGGGGCGGTTGGATATTATCTCAGTGTGCCGATCATTCGGGCCTATCAAAAGCGCCGAAAAGGTGCCTTGCGTGAAAAATTAATTGCGCTTCGAAAAAAAGCTTTGAAATCTGATGACGAAACGCATCGTCCGCACTAGGTTACACCGTATAAAGTGAAGGAGGGCGACATGAAGCCTGTAGGGCAGCTGCGGCTGGGTGTGAATATCGATCATGTTGCAACCGTGCGCAATGCGCGGGGCGGCGCCTATCCGGATCCGCTGAGGGCGGCGCAATTGGCGCAAGAGGCGGGAGCGGATGGTATTACCGCGCATCTTCGCGAAGATCGCCGGCATATTTCCGATGCGGATATTGATGGATTGATGGATATTCTGCGTGTGCCGCTAAATTTTGAAATGGCGGCAACCGCAGAAATGCAAGAAATCGCGCTGCGCCATAAGCCTCATGCCATTTGTTTGGTGCCTGAAAAGCGCGAGGAACGCACCACAGAAGGTGGCCTAGAGGTCGCGCGCGAGGAAAACCAACTGACGCATTATATTGCGCCATTACGCGAAGCTGGATGTCGCGTCTCTATTTTCATTGCTGCAGACCCGCAGCAGATCGAAGCCGCAAACCGCATCGGGGCGCAAGTGATCGAATTGCATACCGGGGCGTATTGCGATCTGCACGCGGAGGGGCGCTTTGCGGAACGCGATGCAGAGTTGGAGCGATTGGGCGAAATGGCCAGCTTTGCCCATAGTCTTGGTTTAGAAGTGCATGCGGGTCATGGCCTGACCTATGATACCGTACAACCTGTGGCAGCCTTTCCCGAAGTGATAGAGTTGAATATCGGGCATTTCTTGATCGGTGAGGCAATTTTTCGCGGGCTAGCACCGGCGATTGAAGAAATGCGCCGCTTGATGGATGCAGCGCGCGCGCCGGCATGATTTTGGGGATCGGAACAGATCTTGCGAATATTGAGCGTATCGCAGGGGTTCTTGAACGCCATGGTGACCGGTTTCGCAACCGCGTCTTTACCGATACCGAACAGGCCAAGGCAAAGCGCCGCAAAGATGAAGCGGGCACCTATGCCAAGCGGTGGGCCGCAAAGGAAGCCTGCTCAAAAGCGCTGGGCACTGGCTTGCGCATGGGGATAAGCTGGAAGGATATGGCCGTCAGCAATCTGAAAACGGGCCAGCCGGTGATGGCATTATCTGGCTGGGCGCTTGAAAGGTTAAACAGCCTCACTCCCGAGGGGCATCAGGCCGTGGTGCATGTGACGCTGACCGATGATCATCCTTGGGCACAAGCTTTCGTGGTGATTGAGGCCCGTCTCTTGCCTTGACACGCATGCGTCAAAGGCCCATTTAAGCCCAAATCTGGATGCAGGAGAACGTCATGGCCACTGAAG
>ERZ802821.1357-NODE-1357-length-12804-cov-55.0309_pt1 | contig 12804 bp, 14 predicted proteins | sample MGYA00345648_ERZ802821 | MGnify/ENA primary metagenome ERZ802821 (study PRJEB30503, sample SAMEA104212357) | marine metagenome | biome: Westerlies Biome; feature: [SRF] surface water layer (ENVO:00010504) within the epipelagic zone...; material: water... | reverse complement strand
AAAATTTAATAATCTAATTATTAATTTCATAGAGACCAATTGTACCTGTCATTTCATATGCAACAGCAAGTAGAGGCTTTCCGGTAGGACTATCACTTGACGAGATAAATTCCAATCCCTCGGGAGAATTGTGATTTTCATTAGGCATTATATAACTCACCATATGTGGGTCAGATGGCAGCGTGATGTCATATGCAAAGATAGCGTTATTTCTCTCCATTCCTATAAATGCGTATGTTCTTCCATTAATCTTGCCTATTGCAAGAGCCTCAGGCTCTGGACCTTTGTCATCTGAACGATCATCAATTTTGGTAGGACCATTAGCATTGAACATTTCTGGAGAACGCTTCGAAATTATGTTTTCGAATGCGTTTCCACTGTCAAAAACTAGAGTCCCATCATCTTTCCAAATGGAAAATGATCTTCCACCATAGGCATAAATTATATCATGATCTCCATCGCCATCGGTGTCACCAAGTGTTTTTGTGGTTTTTAAGCGTCCAAGGTTTTCCTTCTTTTGTAACTCATTAGCATTTGGAAACATAGTTTTATCAAGTTTTAATTTGCCAACGCGAGTTTCCTCAGAAAAACCGTCATAGTCTTTAGCGTCACCTTCATTTGCAGTAACTAAATATGTACTTCCTTTTGTCTCGTAGGATACGATTGCATCTGGCTGATACATCATTAAAACTGGCCAGCGTTTCATATTTATTCCACCATCCTTATTTGACACATCATGGGAAGTTCTAGATACGTTTTTGAAGCCAAGTCCACTCACATTAATAACCTCTGCAGAAGCTATATCAATTGTAGCTATGGCATTGTTTTCTTGAAGAGTTGCATAAGCCTTTTTACCGTCTGGAGCAAAAGTTATATATTCTGGTTCAGCATCTTCTGCAAAACTTGAACCTGGTTTAACAATTCTTGCACCTGCTGGCATTTTAATATTATTAAGCGTTATCTGCTTAACATTTGCATTTTGTACACCGCTAGACAGATCTATAAGTGTAAAACTACCTTCTGGATCAATTTTGTAATCATCAGAGGGTTCACCTTCATTAGCAGTTAATAAATATCTACCATCAGGTGAGAATGCAATATTATCAGGCAAAGCTCCAGTTTTATACTCGGCCAATTTTTCCCCATTATTATTGAATATTTGAACATTACCTGGGGCATCTGCTTTTTTTTCTTTTATCGACGCTGCAATTAAATCTTTATGAACCGCTACTGCTGTAACATTACCACCTGACAAATCAAAAGGTGCTATTTTTTTTAAATTGAAAGGATCACTTATTGAAATTCTTTCTATAGTGCCAGTTTCAGAAGCTGTAACTAAAAGACTTCTAGATTGGGAGTGATAGCGTATCATTTCTGCGTAACCTTCACCTTTTCCAATTTGAAAGGATGATATTTGATTAATTTCCATGGCCTTTGTTGAAATTGAACTTGTAAGTATAATAACTGAAGAAGTTACTAAAATTTTTAACATATTTTTATTAAACATAAATCTCTCCATTTTTAGTAAGAATATGCCTAACTTTTTTACGGAATTGTTATTTTAATATTACAATTTAATGAAGTTTAAATTGAGCTAAGATTACGCTGTAGTATAATTAGTAATTTTAAGTCTATTTAAAATATTTTTCTTTAAATTTTAAAGCAACGGAAACTAGTAATATTAGTATAGGCACTTCAACAAGAGGACCAATAACAGTTGCGAAAGCCTCTTTTGATGCAAGGCCAAAAGTGGCAATTGAAACTGCAATAGCTAATTCAAAATTATTTGAAGCTGCTGTGAATGATAAAGAAGTAGCCTTTGGATAATTAATATTGGCAAACCTACTGATACTAAAACTAATAAAAAACATAATTAGAAAATATATGACAAGAGGAATTGATATTGTTAAAACATCCAAAGGAAGTTTCAAAATTTCATTTCCTTTTAGAGTAAACATAACAATTATTGTAAATAACAGCGCAATTAAAGTTATAGGACTTATTCTTGGAAGAAACTTGTTCTCGTACCATTCTTCACCATATTTCTTAACTAATAATGATCTTGTTACAAAACCTGCTAAAAATGGAATACCAAGATAAACTAGAACTATTTTAGCAATGTAAAATATTGAAATATCAATAATTTGACCGTCATATCCAAAAATTTCAGGCAAAATTTTTAAAAAAAACCATGCATAAGGCGCAAAAAAGATAATTTGAAAAATTGAATTAAATGCAACCAATCCTGCTACATATTCTGAACTTCCTCTAGCCAACTCATTCCAAACAAGAACCATTGCTATACATCTAGCTAAACCAATTAGTATGACGCCAGTCATGTATTCAGGTTTATCAGAAAGAAAAGTAATAGCTAAAAAAAACATTAATGCAGGGCCTACTATCCAATTTTGAAATAAAGACAAAGCTAAGACTTTCTTATCTTTAAAAACTTCAATTATTTTTTCATATTTAACTTTTGCTAAAGGTGGATACATCATTAAAATAAGCCCTATTGCAATAGGAATATTTGTATTACTGTAAGTTATTGAATCAAGAAATTTAGGCATATTTGGAAAAACATTACCAATAACTATACCTATAATCATTGCAAGAAATATCCATAGAGTTAGGTATTTATCTAAAAATGATAGATTTAATTTTTCATATTTTCGTTTCATCTTTTATTTAAGCAACTTCTCGACCACTTGCCCATACTTTTCTAATGATTGGCAAATCATTCTTAATACTTAATCTAACCAAATCTGCTTTTAAACCTTCTTTGATTAAACCCCTATCATTTAACCCTGTAGCCTTACAAGGGTTTGTAGTTACTGCAGCTATACTTTTGGGTAAATTGTTAGATTTTATACCCCACATTATTGCTGCCATCATCAATGATGAAGGCACATAATCAGAACTTAAAATATCGAGAAGGTCTTTATCAATAAGTGATTGAGCTGAAACATTACCTGAATGAGATCCTCCTCTTACTAAATTTGGTGCTCCCATTATTATTTTTATGTTACTGCTTTTACACTTTGTTGCTGCTTCAAGAGTGGTTGGAAACTCAGCTAAATTTATACCTTGTGAACAACTCTCTTCCACATCAGAAATTGTAGTATCATCATGACTAGCCAATACTGCATTTAATCTTTTACTAAATTTTATTGTTTCATTTTTATGTTTTTTACCAAACATTTTTTGAAGATCTTTTAAGTATGAAAAGTGTTGTTGAATTTGTGATTCCGAAAGACCAAATTTTCCCGATAAATAAACTTTGAACTGTGAAACATCACGAAACTGTCTTTGGCCTGGTGTGTGATCCATAAGACTAACGATTTTTACCTTATCTTGAGCATTGAATTCTTCTAACTCCTGAATTAAATCCTCTGAACATATTTCAGCTCTTAGATGAATAAAATGATCAATCTTAAAAGATTTGTCTTTTGATAAGTTATTGATAGAGGTAGCTGTTTCTCTTGCATATTTGTCATATCTATGTACACCATCTCTGTTAATAGATCCTACTCTTAAAGCATCGAATACAGTTGTAATACCTGCAGATGCTAATTCTCCATCATGAGCTGTAAGAGCATTATTTATAGGCCAATTCACACCAGGTCTTGGTTTGAGATGCCTTTCTAAATTATCTGTGTGTAGTTCAACTAAACCTGGAATTAAGTAATCTTCACTGCAATCTATAGATCTAGGTAAAGAGCATTTTCCTTTATTGACCCTTTTAATAAACCCGTCTTTTAATTGAATATTTCCCAAAAAGACTTCGTCTTCAGTTACAATATTAACGTTATTTAAAATGACATCAGACAATATGAATTCCTTAAACATTAATATTTATGACTCTAATATTACAGTTTTTTTAAAAGTTAAAATATATTAATTAAATTGAAACAAAACTATAATATGTAAATCTCATGGAAGAAAATTATAAAAGATATGCGATATACTACGCACCTATTGAAAACTGCGAACTTGATGTGTTTGGAAAATGTTGGCTAGGATGGGATCCTTACAAAGGTGTAGAAATAACAAAATCATATCCTCCAAAGTTACCTAATTTACAGAAATTTTCTAGATTTGTACTTGCACCAAAACAATATGGATTTCATGGCACAATAAAAGCTCCATTTAGATTAAAGGATGGGTATACCTACAATGATCTTGAAAATAAAGTTTGTGAAATATCAAAACAAATTCATAGTTTTCATTTAGATAAACTAATTATTAAAAAATTAGGTAATTTCATTGCATTAATTCCTACTAACAACCTCAAAGTAAATGAAGTATCTAATAAGTTTGTAGAGGGATTAGATTATTTAAGAGATGAGCTTTCTGAAGATGAATTAAAAAAAAGAAATCCTGAAAAATTAACCCTAAATCAAAAAAAAATGCTCTATAAGTGGGGTTATCCTTACGTATTTAATGAATTCAAATTTCACTTAACTCTTACCAGTAAATTAAATATTGAGGAAATTGATGACGTGTTTAAATCTCTTCAAAACATTTTAAAACAAGTTAATTTAAGTAAGATAAACTTTAATAATATTTGTATTTTTGGACAAAAGAGTGATGAAAAATTTTATTTTATTAAAAGATTTAAATTTAATAATTTAAAGCATTAATTAAGTTATTTACGCCAGTTTCTAAATCAATGTCATTTTTAACATAGATTGTATCCGAAGGTAATTTTCCAACTTCTCTATTAAGTCTTTTTTTAATATCATCCTTACTTTCTCTGTTTCTTGATATAAGACGGCTTTCAATAGCTTTTTTGGAAGCAATAATGCAAATAATCTTTGCATCAGGATAACTTTCCCTAATTTGCTTCAAAGCGAGTCTTGATCCATTAAAAATTACATTAATACCTTTTTTCAATTCATCTTCAATATCTTTTGGAATGCCATATGATAAGGAATGTGCTTGCCAGCTTATTGCAAAAAAACCATCTTTAACCTTATTTTGAAAATCAGTATTTGATATAGCGATATGGTCTTCATTATTTTTATCAAGGGTTCTGGTAATATACCTTTTTACAAAGTAGAAATTTTCTAGCTTAGCTTTTATTTCATTTAATAAAGTATCTTTACCTACCCCAGAAGCACCTACAATCACAAACAAATTACCATTAAGTTTTTTCATTTTTTAAAAAACTTTTATAAATTTTCTAAATTGACTTCTCTGGAGGCAACTCTATTTCTAGCTATTTCATCGTGAAATATACCAATTATAGCTGACCCATTCAGTTTAGCTTTTTCTATCAAATCTAATACAATATTTTTATTATTTTGATCCAAACTTGCGGTTGGTTCATCTAAAAGTAAATATGGATAATTATAAATAAAACCCCTAGCAATATTTACTCTTTGTTGTTCACCTCCTGAGAAAGTTAAAGGAGATAAGTTCCATAAATTTTTTGGAATTTTAAGTCTTTCTAATATTTCTTGACCTTTTTTTAATGCGATATTTTTTTCACATCCAATATCAAGCAAGGGCTCTATAACAACTTCGATTGTTGGTACTCTAGGTACAACTCTCAAAAACTGACTAACATAGCCTAGCCTATTTTTTCTTAATTTTAAAATATCTCTTGGAGTCGATTTTCTAATATTAATATCTGAGATCAGAACATCCCCTTTGCTTATAATATAGCTTCCATAGATTAATTTTAATAAAGTAGATTTACCTGTACCAGAGTTACCTGTAAGGGCAACAACTTCGCCTTTATTAACTTTGAAGTTTATATTTTTAAATACATTTATGTTTGTATTGTTTTGATTATAAAGTTCGAATGATTTGTTTAAATTTTTAATTTGTATCATTTTACACCTGTAATACTGAACTTACTAATAATTGCGAATATTTATGCTGTGGGTCATCTAAAACTTGATCACACAAACCAGCCTCTACTACATTTCCATTTTGCATTACAATTATGCGATCAGCTAAAAGTCTAACTACTGCAAGATCGTGTGTAACTATTATTGCAGCAATACCAAGTTCTCTTACAAGGTTTCTTAATAAATCCAAGATTTTAGCTTGTACAGATACATCCAAACCTCCAGTAGGTTCATCCATAAAAATCAATCTTGGTCTAGTTACAAGATTTCTTGCAATTTGAAGTCTTTGTTGCATTCCTCCAGAAAAAGTACTTGGTTTATCATCAATTCTACTAACATCAATCTCAACTTTTTCTAGCCAATTTGAAGCAATCTCTCTAATTTCTCCATAATTTCTATGACCAATTGCCATTAATCTTTCTCCAATATTTCCTCCTGCGCTTATATTCATCCTGAGACCATCACGAGGATTTTGGTGTACAAATGCTAGATCAGATCTTTGAATTAAACGAAGTTTTGGTTCCGAAATTTTTGTAAAATTGAGGATTGTTTTTGATTTGTCGTTTAAGAAAATATCTCCTTCATCAACTTCTAAATTTCCATAAATACAGTTTAATAATGTAGACTTCCCAGAACCTGACTCGCCAACAATTCCAAGGACCTCTCCAGGATTAATATCTAAAGATACATTTTTGCAACCTATATTTTGGCCATAGTATTTAGAAATATTAGAGGCTTTAAATAAGAAATCTTGCTTCATAATTGATCTTCTTTTTTTGAATTTAATTTGGTTTGTTCTTTGCAATAGTCTGTGTCTGAACATATGTATGATCGTTTACCATCATCTGAAACAATAATTTCATCTAAATAACTATCACTGGATCCACATATTGAACATTTGAAATTAGCTTTCATAGCTTCAAAAGGATAGTCTTCAAAATCAAGACTTTTAACATTTGTATAAGGTGGAATAGCATAAATTCGTTGTTCTCTTCCAGCGCCAAAAAGTTGAATAGCTGGACTATTATTCATTTTGGGATTATCAAATTTTGGAATAGGAGAAGGGTCAGTAACATAATTTCCATTTGTTTTTACTGGATAAGCATATGCTGTCTCAATGTGGCCATGTTTTGCAATATCTTCATAAAGTTTTACATACATTAATCCATATTCAGAAAGAGCATGCATTTTTCTAGTTTCTGTCTCCCTTGGTTCTAAGAATCTAAGAGGTTCTGGAATTGGTACTTGATATACTAATATTTGTTTTTCTTTTAATTTTGTTTCAGGAATTCTGTGTCTAGTCTGTATAAGAGATGCATCTGAAGTTTTTTCAGTCACAGCTACATTTGCAGTTTTTTGAAAAAATTTTCTTATTGATACAGCATTTGTAGTATCGTCGGCGCCTTGATCAATTACCTTTAAAACATCTTTGGGTATTAAACACGCAGATGTTACCTGAATTCCACCAGTACCCCAACCATATGGCATTGGCATTTCTCTTGAGGAAAAAGGTACTTGATAGCCAGGTATACATAATGCTTTCAGAAGAGCCCGTCTTATCATTCTTTTTGTATTTTCATCTAAATAAGCAAAATTATAAATTTGAATATCTATATTTTCATTTTTACTCATTTCATTCATTTTATTACCTTTTCATATTAACTTTAGCGTCAGCTCTAATTTTTCTAATGAGCTCTAGTTCAGATTGAAAATCAACATAATGTGGTAGTTTTATGTGCTCTAAAAAACCAGTTGCTTGAATATTGTCGCAATGTGAAATAACAAATTCTTCGTCTTGTGCTGGTGCGCCAGAATAATCTTCACCTAATTCTTTCCATCTTAATGCTCTATCGATCAATGCCATCGCTAAAGCTTTTCTTTCAGTTTGTCCGAATACTAAACCATAACCTCTTGTAAATTGTGGAGGCTCAATTTTTGATCCTTGAAATTGATTTACCGTTTCACATTCAGTTAAAATGATCTCAGCAACATTAATCTCAAAATCTAATTCTGGAATATGAAGCTCTACGTCAACTATGCCAATTCTTAGTTCCCCTACAAATGCATGATTTCTTGCATATCCTCTTTGAGTAGAATATGCGAGGCCAAGTAAAAAACCCTCATCTCCTCTTGATAATGCTTGTAACCTCGCCGAACGAGATGTTGGATAGCTAATAGGTTCTCGTGTTATATCGATAGGATCAAGATTGTTATCTTTTTCGTTTTGCATTAAATCTTCTTGATTTAAAAAACTTAAAACATGAGGCATTTTGTTGTCATTATATTTTTTTGTTGGACTAATAGGTGCTTCATTTTCAGCTAGTAATTTAAAGTCCAAAAGCCTATGCGTGTAATCAAAAGTAGGGCCTAATTTTTGTCCACCTGGTATATCTTTAAAAGTTGCTGAAATCCTTCTAAGGCATGTCATATTTGCTGTATTAACTGGTTTGCTGTAACTAAATCTTGTAAGAGTTGTTCTGTAAGCTCTTAACAAAAATATAGCTTCTATCAAATCACCTCTAGACTGTTTTATAGCTAATGCAGCAAGGTCTTTATCATATAGAGAACCTTCAGACATTACTCTATCAACGCCAAGTGTGAGTTGTTCTGATATTTGATCAAGGGAAAGATTTGGAATGGATGTATCACCTCTTCTTATTTCTGACATCCAAGAATGTGCATTATCAATTGCTACTTCCCCACCTTTAACAGCTACATACATCTAATACTCCGAATTTATGACATTGATTTTTGTTGAACGAGGAATAGATAAAATTTCTAAGTCATTTGTGAAATAGAAATCTAAACCTAAAGGATAAAGATTATTATTTTCGATAAATAATTCAGGATTAGGTAAATCAATATTTAATTTATTTTTTATACCTGGACCATCAATGTTGCATTTTACTTTTTTATATTTTGTTTCTTCAATTATTAAAGTTGCAGATCTTTCTGGATACTCAGGTACTCCTGTTTTGAATTCATTTAATGGCAATAAAGATTTCCATGTACCAATTACAAAATCAGCATTCTTTTTGTTACTAATTATAGCACCAGTATTAAAAATTAACCAATTCCTTACTTCTTCTGTATTATATTCTTTTGTGAGGTAAACATTACTTTCATTATCACATAATGTAATTAGGATTGTAGCTGCTGCATTTGACAAAACACTTGGTTTTTTAAGTTTATTTATCTGAAAAGATCTACCTGGATATGATGTTGCATTTAGTAATGATCTAAAAGCAATAGAACTATTTATAGAATTTTCAGAAAAAGGATAATTTTCCATTAATCGCTTTCTCCTCTTACAAGAGTAAAAAAATCAACTTTCGTAGCTTCAGCTTTTGAGAGAATTTTGTCTTTATTATCTTTTTTAATTTTTCCTAAAGGAATAATAATATTTTTATTTATTTCTTTGGACATTTTAGTTTGCATAAGAGCATCACATAATGCGCTTATTTCAGCTTTTTTCTTACTTCTTCCTTGAACATAACTATGACCTATTGTTCCACAATTCAATTTTAAGGAACATCTAGTTATAGTAACTTCACCAATATTAAATTTATCTCCAGTTACACCCATTCTTCCTTGAGCCATTATGCTTCCAATTTCAGGTGTTCTTAACCATACATAATTGACTTTTATTTTTTTTTGTTCCCAGAGATTTAACAAATCACTTTGGTTAGATGTTGCTAACAAACTCATCCAAGATTTTCTTTTTTCAATCATTTAAATTACTTCTTTACTATACAACTATACAACTTATAATTATAAAACATTAATTATACAATTATATTTTTATTAAGTTTTTATTACATGAATTCTAAACTCATTTATTATCAAATTTATGAAGCCTTAAAAAAAGATGTGGCGGATAACATATACAATTCAGGTGATAAACTACCTTCTGAAAATCATCTTTCAAAAAGATTTGGAGTAAATAGACACACGGTTAGAAGAGCTTTGCAAATATTAAAAAATGAAGGAATTTTATTTTCTAAAAGAGGATCTGGTGTAATAGTTCAAGCTTCTAAGTTAAAATATAAAATTGGAAAAAGAGTAAGATTTTCACAGAATATTACTAATGAAAACAATATTCCTAAAACAACAATTATTAGATCAGAGTATAGAAAAGCATCAAAGATAGAAGCTGATAATTTAAAAATAAATTCAAAAGATGAGATTCTTTTAATAGAAACAACTGGTAAAATTAATAATATTCCAACTATTATAACTAAAAGAATAATTCCAAATAAAAGGTTTCCTAGTTTTCTAGAAATATTTCAAAAAGAATTATCTATAACACACACACTAAAGTTATTGGGTGTAAATGATTTTGTTAGGTCAAACACTAATATAATCGCAGAGCTAGCTGATAGTATTCAAGCAAATTTACTTAATTGTAAAATTAATAGCCCACTTCTTAAAACAACATATGTGAATCAAGATTTAAATTGTATCCCAATAGAGTTCAGTCAGACATGGTTTGTTGGCGAAAGAATTCAATTAACATTAGAAGATTAAACTTTTGATATTTGTAATATAAAATTAATAAAATTAAGATAAGTAAAATATATGAATCGAATACAATCAAATCAATTTTCAGGATATATTTTACAGGGCAGTAAATTTTTGCATCATAATAAAATGCAATCAGGAACCATAACTATTGAAGATAAATTTTTAACTTCAATTGAAGTTAATAAAGCTAATCAATATATCAAAAAAAATCATCCAGTTATAGATTTGACGGGTTTTTGGGTATTACCTGGAATAATAGACTTACATGGAGATGGATTTGAAAGACAGTTATTTCCAAGACCAGGCGTAAGTTTTGATATGAATGATACTCTTAAAATTGTTGACAAAGAACTTTCCATTAATGGCATTACTACGGCTTACCTAGCATGTAGCTATAGCTGGGAAGGTAGAATAAGAAGTCCTGAGTACGCTAAAATATTTTTAGAAAATCTCAATAAATACAGACCTTCTATGATAACGAATATAAATGTTCAGGTAAGATACGAAACTCATCTTGTAGAAAAAGTTCAAGAACTTATTGATTTAATTACAGAATACGAACTTAATTATGTGGTATTCAACAACCATATACCTGATGCCATAGAAAAAATTCAAAACAAACCATCAGCATTTGCAACATGGGCTAATAAAATGTCTATGGAAAAAAGTGAACTAGAAAATATAGTAAATTATCGAGTATCAAAAGAAAATGAAGTAAATAATAGCTTAAAAATATTAAGCGATTTTCTGAAATCAAAGAATATTAAATTTGGTTCACATGATGATGAAAGCATTGAAGATAGAAAATGGTTTAGAAGTTTTGGTGCTAAAATTTGTGAATTTCCAACAACCATTTTAGCTGCTAAAGAAGCACACTCTAAAAATGAAAATGTAATTATGGGCGCACCTAATTTAGTAAGAGGTGGTTCACATAATGGAAATGTATCTACCTTAGAATTATTAAAACTAGGATACTGTAGTATTCTAGTATCAGATTATTATTATCCTTCACTACTTCAGTCAATTTGGTATTTGTTAGATCATAAGATTTGTTCTATTGAAAATGCATGGGCATTAATATCAGAAAATCCCGCGAAGGCACTAAATATTGACAAAAGAGGAGCTATCAAAGTAGAAAATTACGCAGATTTAGTAATTATAAACCCAAAAACAAGAGAGATAGAAGCAACAATATGTAATGGAGAGATTGCAAATATATGTAAAAGTGTTGCTGACAGGTTTATTAGGTCATCTAATTCTGTATTCTAATCTATTTATATTTTGATATAAAATCCTCAACACTTAAAGTTCTAAAGTCGTCTAAGGAAGATCCTATTTTCTCATGAGACCAATTCCACCATTGAATTTCAGATAATTGAATTGAAACTTTTTCTGAAAATCTTCTTCTTATAATCTTAGCAGGATTTCCTGCTACAATAGTATAACTTTCTACATCTTTGGTAACAACAGAACCAGCTCCAATTATGGCACCATCCCCAACTATAATGTCAGGTTTAACAATAGCAGCATGTCCTATCCATGTATCATTGCCAATTATAGTTTTTCTGGAATATCGATTTTTAAAAAAATCTTTGTCATGTTCTTTGTCTTCCCAATAGTCAGTTGATCTATATAAAAAATGATGAAGACTTGCTTTTTCCATTGGATGGTCCGTTGGACCTATTCTAACAGAGCTTGCAATATTAGAAAATTTTTTTATGTCTGTATTGGCTATATCACAAAATCTTGTACAATAAGAATAATCACCGAAATTAGAATTTGAAATAATAGAATATTCACCTATTTCAACAAATGAACCAAAATCACTGTCTACAATTTGACAATCTGAGTGAATTAAAGGCTTGTTTTTATCGAGTTTTTTCATGTTTCTAACAAGGTGCTAAAAAAATAAAAACATTGAGATATGTTAACTCTAGTATCTTCAATCGTTACTCCTATCTTTAAAAAATTTCATCTAACCAGTAAGGATTAGACCAAGCATATTTTCCATATTCATTAAAGATGGTTACCCTAAAAAAATCTGAATCTAGCTTATTTAAGTCAAAACTTGCCCTCGTGATATTATACCCACTTTTGGACAAAGCAGAATGTGACGAGCCTGAAATAATTATATGTGATGCACAACTACATTCTACATTAATTTCATTATCAACCACTTCGATATTGTATATGGCTAGACCAGTTGAGGAGTAGTAATGACCTTTTTTGAGGGCATTTAAAATATTGTCAATAGTTAAATTTCTAGCTTTTACAAAAACCCAACCTCCAAAAGTGTCTTCTTTGCGAAAGTGAGAATCATCTGCTGCAGTAAACAAGATTCTAATATTTTCATTTAATAATAAATCAGCAGTAGCTATTCCACTACCTCTATTTGAGCTAATTGTTGCGGCGTGATTATAGATTT
>ERZ802821.1347-NODE-1347-length-12878-cov-13.1869_pt1 | contig 12878 bp, 11 predicted proteins | sample MGYA00345648_ERZ802821 | MGnify/ENA primary metagenome ERZ802821 (study PRJEB30503, sample SAMEA104212357) | marine metagenome | biome: Westerlies Biome; feature: [SRF] surface water layer (ENVO:00010504) within the epipelagic zone...; material: water... | reverse complement strand
AAAGGCCCGATCACGGCGATTTTCCGCCCGCGCAGATACATCCAGATAAACAAAACCAACAACCGCAGCATCAGGCATATGGCGGCGCCGTTGATCTGCATCAGTCTGTTACCCCACAACCAGCCATCGCCGAGACAGTGAAGGCCAATGATGCCACCCATAAAGCTGCACAAATAGATGATGATGCGTCGTTCGGTAATAATCAGGGGTGCCATTTTCACTTGCATTGGTGTACATTCGCGCATCATTTGACCGGCTGTCCCAGCCTATCAGAAAGGCCTTAATGAATAATGAATGTGGTCACCCGATTTGCGCCCTCACCGACTGGATATCTTCATATTGGCGGTGCCCGCACAGCGCTTTTTAACTGGTTATTTGCGCGGCATCATGGCGGCACCTACCTGCTGCGCATTGAAGATACAGATAAAGCAAGATCAACCGATGATGCCGTCGCCGCGATTCATCACGGGCTGGACTGGCTTGGCCTTGCCGGTGACCGGCCAGCGGTCAGCCAATCTGCACAAAGCCATCGACATGCTGAAGTGGCAGCACAGCTTATTGAAAAAGGTGCCGCCTATCGCTGTTATTTAGATGATGCCGAACTGCAGGATCTCCGCCAGCAATGCCAGGCAAATGGCGACGCATTACGCTCACCCTGGCGGGAACGCCATGCGGCTGACGCGCCCGATCGGCCCTTTACCGTTCGGATGAAAATGCCGTCAGATGGCAGCACAACAATTGATGACGCTGTTCAGGGCGCGGTGACAATTCAAAACAAGGTTTTGGATGACATGGTGATTTTGCGCGGCGATGGCAGCCCGACCTATATGCTGGCTGTCGTTGTTGACGATCATGATATGGGCATAACCCATGTGATCCGCGGCGATGATCATCTGAACAATGCATTCCGTCAATTGATGGTGTATCAGGGCATGGGTTGGCAGGCTCCGGTTTTTGCCCATATCCCGCTGATCCACGGCAGCGATGGTGCAAAAATGTCAAAGCGGCATGGCGCACTTGGTGTTGACGCCTATCGCGAGATGGGATTCCTGCCGGATGCGATGTTTAATTATCTGTTGCGCCTTGGCTGGAGCCATGGCGACACTGAATTTTTCAGCCGGGCACAGGCTGTTGACTGGTTTTCGCTGGATCAGGTTGGCAAGTCGCCGGCCCGGTTTGACCTTGAAAAATTGCGCGGGGTGAATGCGCATTATCTGCAACAGCTTGATGCAGCCAGTCTTTTTGATTTGATTCTGCCACATATCACATCAACGAGCCAGCACGCCAAAGACCGGGTGATCGCGCTATTGCCATTGTTTAAAGAGCGCGCCAAAACGCATCTTGATATTCTGCCGCTGCTGGATTTTTTACTGCATGACGGCGCACCGAACATGACCGACGATGCAGCCGCGTTGCTCACCAGTGAGGCCAAAGACAGGCTGTTGAAGCTTGCCGAAACCCTTGCGAACAGCAGCTGGCAAAAAGCTGATTTAGAGCAGAATCTGCAGGCGTTTTTAGAGCATAACGGGCTGAAAATGCGTGATATTGGTTTACCATTGCGGGCCGCTGTAACAGGAATGAAACAAACCCCGTCTATAGTCGAAATTATGGCGGCGTTAGGTGAGGACGAAACCCTTGGCAGACTTCGCCTAGCTTGCAAATAAAGTGAGTTTGCGGTAAATCATTGATCGACGCTGTTGATCAACGCCGGTTCAACAGCCTTCACATGAATCTATTCCAACTTTGCGCGAGAGGTTCGCTTATGGCCGACAGTCAAAAACCTGAGAAAACTGTTACTGTTACTGACAATAGCACAGGTAAATCAGTCACCCTGCCGGTCAGCAGTGGCAGCATCGGCCCGGATGTCATCGATATTCGCAAACTATATGCCGAAACCGGCATGTTCACTTTCGACCCGGGCTACGGTGCCACCGGATCATGCGTTTCCGGGCTCACCTATATTGACGGTGAAGAAGGTATTTTGCTGCATCGTGGTTATGCCATTGAAGACCTTGCCGAAAAGTCAGATTTTCTTGAAGTCGCTTATCTTCTGCTCGAAGGCAATCTGCCAACCGTGCAGGAAAAGGAAAAATTTGATGGTGCCATCACCCGTCACACAATGGTGCATGAGCAACTCTCGATCTTTTTACGGGGGTTCCGGCGTGACGCGCATCCAATGGCTATTTTATGCGGCGTCACCGGTGCCTTGTCTGCATTCTACCATGACTCGACCGATATTCACGATCCGCAACAGCGGATGATCGCATCGCGCCGGTTAATCGCCAAAATGCCAACCTTGGCGGCGATGGCGTATAAATACTCGCTTGGCCAGCCATTTAACTATCCACGCAATAATTTGTCATATGCTGAAAACTTTTTGCATATGTGTTTCGCCGTGCCTGCCGAGGAATATGTTGTTGACCCCATTCTGGCTGATGCCATGGATAAAATCTTTATCCTGCATGCCGATCACGAGCAAAATGCCTCAACCTCGACAGTGCGTCTTGCCGGATCATCCGGCGCCAACCCCTTTGCCTGTATCGCGGCTGGCATTGCGTCTTTGTGGGGGCCAGCGCATGGCGGCGCGAACGAAGCCGTGCTGGACATGCTGAACGAGATTGGCCACAAGAAAAACATTCCTGAATATATTAGCAAAGCACGTGATCGTGATGATCCGTTCCGGCTGTTCGGATTTGGCCACCGGGTGTATAAGAATTTCGATCCGCGTGCGATGGTTTTGCGCAAGGCCTGCCATGATGTGCTGGACAAGCTGGGGATACATGACCCCCTGCTTGAACTCGCAATGGAGCTGGAACGCATTGCCACCGAAGATAGCTATTTCATTGAAAAGAAGCTCTATCCGAATGTGGATTTCTATTCAGGCATTATTCTCAAAGCCATGGGATTCCCGACATCAATGTTTACCGTGCTGTTTGCTGTTGCCCGCACAACCGGCTGGATCGCGCAATGGAACGAGATGATCAAGGACCCGGCACAGCGTATCGGCCGACCCCGGCAACTCTATACAGGCCCGGAACAGCGCGCCTATATTGATCTGTCGAAACGTTAAGCAGATGCCTTGGGCAGCAGCCAGTTGCCAAGTGCTGCCGCCACCAACTGATCAAAACCGTCAGCCTCGCGAACCAGACAAGAGCGCAGTTCTTTGGCTGTGTGATAGGCTTTCATCTTGGCCTGCGGATCGTTCAGCGTACGGCTAACAGCCTCTGCCAGATGCGCCGCCGTCAAGTTTTCCTGAAACAAAAATGGATAAACCTCACGCCCTAAAATGGCATTTGGCAAAATCACTTTCTGCATATCGACAATCATCCTGCCGAGTGTGGCGCTGAGCCATGACGCCTTGTAACAGGCGACACCCGGCGCCCCAAAAAGTGCCGCCTCTAGCGTCACCGTCCCTGACGCCGCAATCACCGCGTCACAATGGGCCAGCACCTCTGTCAGATGCTGGTCACCATCGACAATTTCAATCGGCTGTTCAGCGCAAAGCGCGCTGATCATATGATGATATTTTGGCACCGCCGGCAAAGTGACAATGGCGTTTGGAAAATTCCGCCGCAATTTGCCCACTGCCGCCACCATAACGGGCAAAATCTGGCTAATTTCAGAATTGCGACTGCCCGGCAAAAGCGCAATGCGCGGCGCGAATGATGTTGTGCCAGAGGGTGTTGTGCCAGAGGATCTTGAGCCAGAGGGTGCTTTCGGCTTTTCCGCCTGTATGTCAAAAGCTGCCGGATGCCCAATAAAGTGACTTTCCAAACCGAGCGGCGCAAAATAATCCGGTTCAAACGGAAACAGGCAGAACAGCCCATCAAAGGCCCGGGCGAATTTATGCCGCCGCCATTTGCCCCATGCCCAAACCGTCGGGGCGACAGTGTGAATAATCGGGGCCGACCAACCATGACGTTGCATCTGCCGCTTTAAACGCGCTGCAAAACGTACCGAAAAGCCTTTCGCATCAACGGTCAATATCAGTTTCGGTCGCTGCTGCAGTACCAAATCAACCAGCTCATCAGCAAACGCCGACAGCTGTCGATAATGCTGTATGGCCGCACCAACGCCGATCAACGATAATCGGCTCATATCACCGACCGAGCGCAAGCCTTCGGCGGCCATATGCGGCCCGCCCAGCCCAATCCATTGCTGTTGACCATAATGCTGATGCACCGCCCGCATCATCCGGCTTGCCAGCACATCTCCTGACGCCTCACCCGCTAGAATGAAGATTGGCGCGGTCATTTTTGTGCCGTTGCTGATATGCCGACAAATGTCAGCCGGTGTTTTTCGCATAAATCCGAGATAAGCGGCAGATCATCAGCCAACATCACCGCACCAGCCTCAATCGCCAGAACATGAATGCCGGCCGCCGCCGCCGCTTGCAGCGTATCACCCCCGATAAAAGGAGTATCCAGCCGCTGATCCTGTCCCGATTTTTGCATTTTCACAAACACCGCCACCCCGGCATGGCTGTCGATCAGCCCGGCTGAACGCGCCAGCATTGCCGATGTGCCCTCGGCAGCTTCAATCGCCAGAATCCGCCCATTCTGAACGACAACTGCCTGACCAACATCACTGTTTCCCAAACGATCCAACAGATCGACACCGATCTCAATCATAGTTTCGCCAGCGGCGTCCAGCGGTGGGCCAGCAACATGCCCCAGCGGCATGGCACGGTCTGTCAGAAATTGTGAAACAGGCAAGGTGGTGATGCCATGCTCGGCAAAATATTGGGTGATGACCCGCAAAACCGAATCATCGCCACGTCGCACTAATTTGCTAAAAAGTTTGATCGCTGCGGCATCGGGGCGTAGCGCCGCCAGCGATGGCCACGCCACCTTACCGACCATCACCAGCTCGCTACAGCCACATTTATTCAGCTGGCGCTGGATATGGCCAATCGCACCAAGCCTGACGGACTGTACCGTAAAACCGTCAAAGGCAGCATCCGCCTGCCCCTCGATCGCAAAGATAAACACTTCATAACCAAGTCCAGCGGCTGCCTTGGCAACCTGCAGCGGCAACACCCCGCGCCCGGCAATAATGGCAAGATGCGTCATCACCTCTCCCGCTCCACAGCGTTATGGTCGCTTATAGGTCTGACATACCCCATTGCGGCCTGCGGTTTTGATAAATTCAAACACAGCATCATATTCGGCAGTGCCTGAAAAACGCTCTTGTACAGCCGCCAGCCGCGTCGCAAACAACCCGTTACCGCGAATAAGGTTACGGAATAAATCGCGCAAACCGGCAATGATTTCGGGCGAAAATCCCCGCCGTTCAAGGCCAATCACATTAATGCCACTCAAAGTGGCACGGTTACCCGCTGCGATGGTGAACGGCATCACATCTGCGTCAACCAGACTATGCGCACCAACCATCGCATGCGCACCAACCCGGCACCATTGCTGAACCGCCGCAAAACCGCCCAGCATGACATGATCACCAATCTCCACATGGCCGCCAAGTGCGGCATTATTGGCAAAAATAACATGATCGCCAACCACGCAATCATGCGCCACATGCGCACCAGCAAAAAACAACCCGTTATTGCCAACGATTGTTTGCATCGCGCCAATCGCCGTGCCCGGATGCATCGTCACATGTTCACGGATCACACAATTTGCGCCGATATGTAATTCGGACGGCTCGCCGTCATAACGTGTATGTTGTGGGGTGGCCCCAAGCACGGCAAACGGCCAGACCTCGCAACCAGCACCAACAGTTGTATAACCGTCAATCACGACATGGCTGTGCAGTTTGACCCCATCGCCAAGGGTGACATGCGGGCCAACAACGCTGTAAGCGCCGATGGTAACGCCGCTACCCAGCTGTGCGGCGGCGTCGATAATCGCTGTTGGATGAATGGTTTGCATGGCCTAACGATCCGGATCGACGATCATCGCGCCAAAATCGGCTTCAGCGACAAGCTTGCCCTCAACTGTGGCTTTGCCGGTAAATTTCCACAATGGCCCCTTGCTGGTGTTCTTGACCGCATGCAGTTTGATCACATCACCCGGCCGAACCGGCTGGCGAAATCTGGCTTTTTCTATGGTGGTGAAAAACACCAATTTACCCTGTGCCAGATCTGGCATAGTGGCCGCCACCAGAACCGCCGCAGTTTGCGCAAGCGCCTCGACAATCAAAACCCCCGGCATCACCGGAAAGTCCGGAAAATGGCCGGCAAAATATGGTTCATTGCCACTGACGGCTTTAATGCCGGTGGCCTCGCTGTCCAAAACAACATGTTCCACCCGGTCGATAAGCAAAATGGGCGCGCGATGCGGTATCATTTTTTTAATCTGATCAATATTGATGACCTCGATCACCTCTGCCATAACCACTACCCTCTTACCTGTCCCTAATCTTTCGTATTTTGCCGCGCCGCTTTGGAGGCTCTCGTCAAACGCCGCAATGCCGCACATTCGCGCCAGAATTGCCCAGCGTCAATAGCCGGAAACCCGGCCATTTGACTGTGCGGCGCGACATCCTTGGTTACACCACTGCGGGCCGTCAGTATAGCACCATCCGCGATCGTCAGATGCGGTGCTATGCCCACCTGGCCGCCTATTTGCACATCTGCACCAATGGTGACGCTGCCTGATATGCCGCATTGTCCCGCCATCACCACCCGGTCGCCAAGCTGAACATTGTGCGCAATATGGCATAAATTATCGATCATCACCGAATTGCCAAACACCGTATCGCCAAGGCTGCCACGATCAATTGCACAATGGCTGCCAATACTGCATGCATCGGCGATGCGTACAATACCAACATGCGGCAGTCTGACCGCACCTTTTTCGGTCATCTCAAATCCGAACCCGCCATCACCGATAACAGTACCAGACCCGATCACAACCTGGTTGCCAATGCGGCAATGCGACAACACGCTATTTGACCCGATATGGCACCCGTCACCCATAACAACACCAGCCTGAATCACAGCCCCGGCCTCAATCCGGCACTCTGCGCCAATGATTGTGCCTGACGCGATAGACGCATGCGGATGCACCCACGCGGTTTTATCAATAAGGCTTTTTTCGTGCGACATATCGGCGGGCTGAACAATCATCTCAAGCGCCGCTGCAAATGCCCTTCGCGGGTGCTTTACGACCAGATATGTCTGTTCATTATCAGCGCGCGCAGCGTTTTCAGCCGTGGTGATGATAATGCTGCCTGCCTCGGGGGACACGCCTGCCGGAATAGCTGATGTCTGGAACGTCACATCGCCATTGCCGGCTTCTGCCAACGACGCAACGCCGGTGATAGGCTGCTGACGCATCTTGCCATGCACCACCGCACCAATCCGTGCGGCAAGATCGGTCACAGTGATGGCATCAACAATACGGAAAAATCTGTGATCAACCGGCATCAAACCACCGCCTATTGCGACTGTGGTTTTTGCACTTCAATCTCGATACGTGCATTTTTTGTGCGCTCATTCAGCCGCTTCAAAACTTCCTCAGAAATGTTCAGATGCGGCAGGAATATCAGGCTGGAATCCCGCTGCAAAACCAGGTCTAACTGCAACTCTGAAGCTATTTCAGTGATCACGGAAACGGCCTCGGCGCGAATATCTGACTGGGCTTTTTGGTACGCGTTATCAATAGATTGTCGCTGCTTCTGAATGTCTTGCTGAAGCCGTGTAACACGCGCCTGAAAGGCTTTAATCTGCTTGTCATACTCCTCGGCCGAGAGCAATTCACGCTTTGACATAAGGTCACGCTCAGTTTGCTGTAATTCAGCTTCGACTTTGCTAAACTCACTTTGAAATTTTTGCCGCTGCACATCCAAAAGCTCGCGCACTTTTACATTCGCATCGGCCGCCCGCAATACCCCATTCAAATCGGCAAGACCAATGCGCCGCACCTCCATCGATGGTGTGGTGTCTGGTGAGGCTGTTGTAGTCTGCGCCGAAACCATCGCCGTGCCGCACATAACGCAGCCGATGAACACCCCCAGAAAACTAGCGATATATGTTTTCATTTAAAGCCTCGTTCCAATTGAGAATTGGAAGGTTTTTGTGTTGTCGTGTTTTGCCTCGTTAATTGGTTTTGCCCAGTAAAAGGACAGAGGCCCGATTGCGGTATTCCATAAAAGACCCACACCAACACTGCTCCGCATTGTTTGATCATTCGGCTCGGTCACACCAGAGGGAAAATCAGTCTCCCAGACAGAGCCAAAATCAGAAAAAACTGTCCAGCGGATGCCGGCGTCTTTCGTCACCCCGAGATTAGATACGATTTCCACGGTTCCGTTATAAACATTGTTGCCGCCAACAGCCGCTTTTGACCCGGTGTCACGCGGCCCGATGCCGTTAGAGTCGAAGCCGCGCACGCTCTGGCCACCCAGGAAGAAACGTTCTGATTGTGTGACATCATCACCAAGACCGCTCACATTCCCAACCCGCCCCTTCAGGCCCAGCACGACTGATTTAAACAAAAACGGTTTGTAATATCCCGCGCGCAGATTGGTGCGCAAAAACGTTACATCCCCGCCCACACCTGAAAATGTTTCAGAAACTTCGGCATACATACCCTCAGTCGGATCAAACCGGCTGTCCCGCGTATCCCTGCCAATGGTGTAAGACACCGCAGATTTCAGCAAAGACTTGCCGTTCTCACCGGTTAATGACGTTGCCACGGTTGAGGTATTGGTAATTTTTGAGGTGGCCAACTCGTAGGACACACGGTGATAGATGTCACGCGCCGCGGAAAAGCTCACACCCAGATCGACACCGGTGCGATTGACCGCCGTGAGGTTCGCCGTTGATTTTGTTTTGAACAGATCAATGCTGCCCGTCAGGTCACGGCCAAAAAGATAGGGCTGTGACAGGCCGAAAACGAAATCCGTTGACGTGTCAGACGTGCTGATCGATGCACTCGCCCGGCGGCCGGTGCCCAAAAAGTTGCGTTCGTTTATGCCAAGCGTAAAGCTGGTCTTATCCAGCGACGAATAACCAACACCGATTGAAAAATCACCCGTTGATTGTTCCTCAACGGTTACTCTGGTGATTGTCTGGTCTACGCTGCTACCCTGAATATTTTGAACATCGACCTTGCTGAAATAGCCAAGATTACGCACATTTCTGACAGACCGGTCGAGCTTTAACTGATTAAACGCATCGCCTTCGACGAGTTCAAATTCACGTCTGATGACACGGTCAAGTGTGCGTGTATTATCAACAAACTCAATGCGTTCAACAAAATTACGCCGTGCTTGGCCGATGCTAACCTCAATGTCAAGCAAGCCTGTTGACGGGTCTGTTACAATCTGCGGGGTGACGTCAACAAATGCATAGCCATACACACCGAGCTGATTGGAAACATCTAAAAGCCCTTGTTCAAGCTGGCGTACATCATACCATTGATCATCATCAAATTTCATCAGATCCCTGATGGCCTCAAGGTCAATATTTTCAATCTGACTTGAAATTTTGATGTCGTTGACTTTATATCGCACCCCCTCGTCAATCAGGAAGGTAAGAGCGAAGCCACTGCGGTCGGGTAACAAGCCGCCACGGGCACGCGACACATTGATGTCAGCATAGCCCCGCGACAGATAAAATTGACGTAACAGCCGCACATCATAATCGAGCCGTCCTTCGTCATATTTGTCGTTTGGTGTTAAAAATGCCCACCAGCGTCTCTCACGGCTGACAATCGCTTGGGCTAGTGCCGCGTCAGAAAAGTTTTTGTTACCGGAAAACACAATCGTCTCGATTTTGATCAACGGACCTTCATCAACCTCAAAAACAAGATCAACACGGTTTTCGTTCAGCTCAATGATTTTCGGTTCAACAACCGCTCCGAAGCGTCCGCCGGCGCGGTACACGTCAAGCAGTTTGGCGGCTGCATCCAGCGCCAGCTGGCGGTCATATACGCGCCGTGGCTGCACATCAATGACCTCTAGCAACCGTTCGTCGCTGATCACATCATTACCCTCAATACTGACCCGGTTAACGATGGGGTTTTCAACCACAGTGACCAGCAATACCGAACCATCAAGATCAAGTTTCAGGTCTTTGAAAAGATTGGTCGCAAATAGCCGCTCCAAAGACTGGCTCAAAGCCCCTTGCGAAACCAGATCACCGACCTGAACGGGCAGATATGACAACACCGTGCCTTCGGCAACACGGCGATTACCGGTTACTTTTATGTCAGAAATCCTCACCTGTTCAGTCGCAGTTTGCGCCTGAGCTGGTATCGCATTGTAATGGCTGGAAAATATCCAGAGGGCTATAAGGGCTAATGATAATATACGCATCAAATGTCCTAAAAAACTGTGAACGGCCGAGCATTATTGAAAACTATAGTCTCGCTAAAACATTCGCGAAAGCCAAACTTGCGAAAAGGACATACTTTTCGCTTTGTTTTCTTAAAAGAATCCGGCCTGCCCGCTATTCAGCCATTAAACAGACGCATTACATCTGCGACTATCAAAAACATTGTTAAGCCCAACAAAATCGCGATTCCACCGCGCATTAAGCCGGCTTGCACAGCCAGCGGCAATGGTTTCCGGAAAATAGCTTCCCACAGAAAGAATGACAGATGCCCCCCATCCAAAGCAGGAACCGGCAGTAAATTAATCAGACCCAAATTGATTGAGATGACCGCTGTTAATAAAATAAACGGCACAATGCCCTGATTCAGAACCGTTCCTGATATTTCCGCAATCCGCACCGGCCCCCCAACCTCGCCTTTCTGCATATCGCCAGTGATGGCACGGCCAAGACCACGCACAATCATAACTGACATATGAAAAGCATCTGACGTTGCCGCCACGGCAGCACTGCCCGGGCCAAGCCGGTTAAACTCACCAACCGGCATCGATTTTACGCCCAAAATGCCAACATTTATTTGCAGCTGTTCATTGAACTGTGATTGCGGTGTTACATCAACCGTCAGTTGCTGCCCGTCACGCAACAGCACAAATTGCAGGGTTTTGTCAGGGCTCTCGACAACAAGACCCCGCATATCGTCAAAATTCCGAATACCGATCCCATCAATTTCAATAATCTTATCACCGGGCTGCAAGCCAGCCTCGGCGGCAGGCATATCCGGGATGGTTTCACCAATAACAGCAGGAATAACCTGTTTTCCGACAGTCATGTAAACCGCCGCGAACAACGCAATGCCAAGAATGAAATTGGCTGCTGGCCCGGCGGCGACGATCGCCATGCGCCAATACAGGCCAGCCCCGGCAAAGCTGCCGCTTTGTTGATGCGCCGATGATGCCGGCGTGCTTGCGGCGTCATCGTCGCCACGCATCTTGACAAAACCACCAAGCGGAATGGAGGCGATCCGCCATCTGGTGCCGGTTTTCGAGGTCCAGCCAAAAATTTCGGGGCCAAAACCGATAGAAAACACGTCAACAACAACACCGGCTTTGCGTGCCACCCAGTAATGCCCCAATTCATGGATAAACACGACCGGCGTAATCAACAGCAAAAAACCAAGAATTAAGTCGGCAGCACCCAGATCTGGCATCACAACATTCCTTTTAATTCATCTCTAAACACGGCTTAAATCCAAGGATTTTAAACTTAGAAGCATTAATCCGATAAGTAACTCTGGTTTTTTGTCACAGCGGCAAGCGCCAGATCACGCGACGCCGCATCAATTGCCATCACCGCTTCAAGACTATCGATTTGCGCGCTGGCAGACTGGCCAAGAACCGTATCCACAACAGCCGCGATCCGGGTAAATCCTATTTTTCCCTGTAAGAAGGCAGCAACCGCCACTTCATTGGCAGCGTTCAAGATAGCGGGCGCTGCACCCCCGTCACGCAAGGCCTGTCGCGCCAGTGCAAAACAGGGGAAGCGCTGCATATCAACCGCCTCAAAAGACAATTGGCTGATCGCCGCGAGATCAAGCCGGGTATCTGCCCAATGCAAGCGCTCTGGCCATGCCAGCGCATAGGAAATCGGCGTTCGCATGTCAGCCCCGGCAAGCTGCGCCAACACCGACCCGTCGCGGAAATACACCATGCCATGAACGGCTTGCTGTGGATGGATCAGCACCTCTATCTGATCTGGCTGCAGGCCAAACAGCCAGTAAGCCTCGATCACTTCCAGCCCTTTATTCATCATCGTCGCGCTATCGACAGAAATTTTCTGACCCATCGACCAATTTGGGTGGCAAACGGCTTGCTGCGGTGTCATCGCTGGCAAATCATCTAGTGGGGTGTGCAGAAACGGCCCGCCGGATGCGGTCAGACAAATATGGCTGAGCAGGTCTGTATCTGCCTGCCCCAACTGCTTGCTGGCATGCCCGTTCCATCCCTGCCAGCACTGAAACACCGCATTATGCTCGCTATCAACCGGCAAAATATGTGCGCCACAACGTGCCGCTTCTCGCATCACCAGACCACCAGCAGACACCAGCGCCTCTTTATTCGCCAGCGCTATGGTTTGCCCGGCCTGTACCGCCGCCAACACCGATGGCAGCCCGGCAATACCGACAATACCGGCGACAACCATATCAACCAATGACGCGGCAATCTGTGTACAGCCCGCCTCGCCGACAATGATTTCAACATCAATATCCGCAAGCGCCGAACGCAGCTGGTCTAATTTTGTCAGGTCATGAAGCCCGATCATTTTGGGTCTGAATTCGCGGGCTAACGCAGCCAGCCCCTCGGCATCACTGCCAGCGACCAAAGCCTGAACAGAAAAAAGCTCAGGAAATTGCCGTACCAGCGCCAGCGTGCTTTGCCCAATGGATCCGGTTGCCCCCATCACAGTTATGGTTTTTGTCACGCTCATATAGCGGCGCCCTGGATCACAAAAAGAAAAATATAAAAGCCGGGAACAGTTAAAAGATAACCATCAAAACGGTCAAGCAAACCACCATGACCCGGCA
>ERZ802821.1340-NODE-1340-length-12936-cov-10.5312_pt1 | contig 12936 bp, 10 predicted proteins | sample MGYA00345648_ERZ802821 | MGnify/ENA primary metagenome ERZ802821 (study PRJEB30503, sample SAMEA104212357) | marine metagenome | biome: Westerlies Biome; feature: [SRF] surface water layer (ENVO:00010504) within the epipelagic zone...; material: water... | reverse complement strand
CTCACAACTTCCCCCTCGACCTGGCTGCTGCTGAGTCCACTCCTGTGGCTCTGCAAGCACCTGCCATCGGCTGAGGCTGAAGTCTCTTAACCCAAAGATTCAGCGTCAGTTGAATCGGAAAGCCCTCACCTCACGGTGGGGGCTTTTTGTTTTGGTTTTTTTAGACAGATTGCTGCGCCTTGGTTCCTGCTTGTCAAGAATGGAGCACAGCCAGAAAGATTCATGAGGCGCCAAGGGTCAGCGTGGAGAGCAAGATGCTGCCTACTGGTGCTGCTGCTGCTGACACTCTCGCTTGGAGTGAGTGTCAGCGCTGCCGCGCTCTCAAAACTCCGTGGCGGCTGGTACCCGTGGATGCCATACCAATACGAGGAAAAAACAGACGAGGTTCAGAGACTGACAGGCCTCGATATCGAATTGTTTCGAGAGATCTTTGAAAATCAGCTTGACTTCACTCTCGAGTTACCCCAGATCAACTGGGATGAGCATCAGCAGCAACTGAAAGAGGGCAAGCGTGATATCGCCGGGGGAGCCTTCATGACCGAAGAGCGCGAAAACTATGTCTATTTTTCGACCCCCTATCGAACCGAAGATATCGTTCTCGTAGCGAATCGAAGAGATGCACAGGCGAGACGATTTATCAATAAAGATAAATTCATCAAAGACTTTCCCAACAGCAAGCTGCGACTCGGGGTCGTTGATGGTTACGTCTATGGCGATGTGATTGATGACTTCTTAAGTGCACCTGCTAACCGCAACCGGGTGCTCTCCAGTGCGAGTGTCCAATCAAATCTCCAGAACCTTATCGAGGGCAAGGTTGACCTGGTTCCTGTGGACCGATTGGTCGGCGCATCGTTGATTTGGGAAAACAAGTTCGCGAGTCAGTTGGTCATGGGTGAAACGCCCATTTTTAGTGGTCCAATCGTGGCTTTGTTCAGCCGAAGCAGTACCTCGCCTGCTCTAGTGAGCTCTTTCAATCAAGCACTTCAGACGATTCGCGAGAGTGGGCGATACAACATGATTGTCCGAGGGCATCTTTTCCCCACACTGCTTGGATTGGCCGCTGATCAGCCATGGTTTCGAATGCTCGACAACATTGGGACTGCAGCCTTCGCGTTCTCAGGGGTTCTTCTGGCACGCAAAGAGAAATTCAGCTTTTTCGGGGCGCTCGTTCTCGCCAGTCTTCCTGCCGTCGGTGGGGGAATCCTCAGGGATCTGCTTGTTAACCGGGATCGCCCTGCCGTGATGGACTCTCCCAATCACCTTGCGGTTGTCTTTGTTGTCGTGTTGGTCAGCTATGTCGCTCTGCGATTGCCTGAACGGCATGTGCGCCTGCGATTGATTCCAACGATCGAAGAGAAGGGCAACTGGATCATTAAATTGTTTGATGCCGTTGGTCTTGCTTCATTCACTGTTGTGGGTGTGATTGTTGCTGTGGAGGAACGGTGCGATCCCCTGTTGATCTGGGGTCCGATTTTCAGTGCAATGACAGGGGCTGGTGGCGCGATCCTGCGCGACGTGATCAGAGCTGATGCCAGCCATCCGTCGCTTCATCATGAGTTTTACGCAGAGATTTCTCTGCTCTGGGGATTTATATTTTCGCTCTTTATCGTCAGTTATGCGGACGTAGAGAGCTTCAATCTGATGTCGATCAAGATCGCCGTTGCTCTGACCGGTATCGGTTGTCTGTTGACGAGGGTTCTAGTGATTCAACGGGGCATCCAGGCTCCTGCTTTCGCGTCAATGCCAGACAGTGAAACGATGCCTCCATCCGCTTATTCCGAAAGGGAAGATGGCCGAAGGCTTCAGTGACCGCTCATCTGCAAAGGTTCATTGGTTTTCTGCCGCCTGATTTCCCAACACGCTTCCTTTCACTCCAACGAGCTGACGTCAGTTTGTAGGGAAATTTGGGGGCAGAATCGGCTCTGAATCAACGCTCAGGTTGTTCTCGGATGGCACGGCGTCCAACTCACCTGAACCAAGAGGCGGTTCTGGCTTTGGTGCAGGCGCCAACAATTGTTCGGCGGCGGGTGTCGCAGGATTTGGAGCTTCCTCAGGTCCGACGACATCGACTGCGGTGCGCTGTACGACCAACCGGAAACGTATGGCTTGCCTGCGGTTGATTTCTTCCTGGACTGCTGAGACCTGCTTGAAACTCGGCAGGGCTGGATCCGAGACCCGCACGATGACGCGGATGACCGGAGGATTTTGATTCCAGGCGATATCAACACGCTCAACATCCACAGTTTCCCGATCGCCGAACGTCAGCGTCTCCAGCGTCAGGAAACTCTCGATGGTCTCCTGAACCATGTCCCGGGTGCTGTCCTTCTGGGCTCTGTCCAACAAATTCAGAAAACTACTGCCGAGTGGCACAAGGAGCAGGCCGGTGAGAGTGAAACTGGCTGCGCTGAGGTGGCTGCGTCGGAACACCTGTCTGAATTCTGGATCCTTCCAGGCCATCAGCACTAGGCCACCGGTGAGGATGCCCAGCAGGTTGGTGGCGAAAAGCAGGCCAGCACCTACTGCTTCGTTCCACTGTTGTTGTGAAAGGAGCAGACCCATCACGCACACCGGCGGAACAAGAGCCACGGCAATGGCGGTCCCTGCCAGGGAACTCACCGCATCGCTGCGAAGCTTGGCGTAGGTGGCAAGGCCGCCAGCCACCAGGGCGATGCCGAGATCAAGCAGATTCGGCGTTGTTCGGGTCAGCACTTCAGTGCCGAATCGCGGTAAATCCGCCAGGTATCCCAGCACCAGAGACAAGAGTGTGGTGCTCACTACCCCCACCATCAAGGTGCGCAGTGATCGCCCCAGCAGTTGAACCTCTCCAAGCAGGATTGCAAAAGCGGCCGCCCGCAGCGGCATGATCCACGGGGCCACCACCATGGCGCCGATCACCACGGCGGCGCTGTTCGCAAGCAGCCCGAGCGTGGCAATCAGGCTTGCCCCCACGCTCAACACGATGAAAACCTCATCAAGGCAGGCATCACGCATATGACTGCGGTGCAGTCGCCTGAGCATGCGGCTTGAGGCGCTCTCCGAGTCCATGAACCTTTCGAAAGAATCTCAGCAGCCTGATCGATTCAGCTTGCTGACAGACGATGAAGGACTGGAAAGCAACAGACTTTGCAAGCCGATGACCTGACTTGAACAGGCGACCCACGCTTTACGAAAGCGTTGCTCTACCAGCTGAGCTACATCGGCATCCTATGGAAATTAACATTTGAGGCCACGCTTTCAGCCCGTGACATCAGATCAACAAGGAGACAGAGATCTGGATCCGGCTATGCGTCAGAGACTCCTTCAGGAGTCACGCACTCCCTGGCGGGGATTCAGGCGTCTCCTCTGGGTCGCTTTGTTCGGTTCCGGTGGTCTGGGTCTCTTCGTGATGGCTTTTCGCCTCAGTGCTGGGAACCCCGTCGTGCCCAGCGACTTGTTGATCCAGATCGGAGCGGTTGTTCTCTTTGGAAGCTTGCTCTGGTTTGATCGGCCCAGAACTGAGACCTGAGCTTTTGCTGGGTGATGACCATGTCAACGGTGGAAGAGTGAGCAGCCCGAAGCCAAAGCTGGTTCGATCTTTGCGCATCTGTTCGTCGCTGAGGGGCTCAACGGCGAGGACGTTTGCGTCAGAACGGGTGAGCAGCCAAAGGGCGGAGCAGAGCTGTTGCCACTGCCACAGAAGTAGAGAAAGAAGCAGGCCCGAGAGCAGTAATCCCGTGAGCCTGCTTCCTTCTCTCAGAGGCGAGAGATCGATCACCAAGAGGGCTGAACGATCGATCCACCAGAACACCATCAGCAGCAGCACCATGCCGAACACCGTGGCGATGCGCAGTGCGGGTGATTGTTGAAGCGTACTGATCCGCCGCTGGTCGATCTGACGGGTTGAAAGAGGCTGGCGCACCAGCAGCAATGATCCCCAGTCCACCGGCCGTTGCACCAGCCAGTACCCCGGCGCCACCACAGACAGACTCCACACCAATAGGCGTTCCAGGGCTGGAGAGGGGCCGAAGGAGCTGCTTGCAAGAAGGAGCCTGAGCAGCTCGAGCTCCAGCGGAATCACGGCCAAGGCCATCAGCTGAAGCCAGAGGAGCGGCTCTCGGCGGGTGATCATCAGGTGGTGAGCTTGCGTCGCTGGGTGACCATCTTGAAGGCTTCGATCCGGTCACCGTCTTTCCAGTTGGCAAAGCGATCCGTGCCCACCCCGCACTCGAATCCTGTTGCCACCTCTTTGACGTCGTCCTTGTTGCGGCGCAGAGAGTCGAGAGCGCCTGAATAGACGATCTCCTTCCCACGGTGCACTCGGACTTTGCAGTTTCTCTGCAGTTTGCCCGTGGTCACGTAGCAACCGGCCACGGCGCTCTTGCCGATCGTGAACACGGCGCGCACCTCGGCCTCGCCGAGAGCCTCTTCGACGAGTTCAGGTTCGAGCAGGCCTTCCATGGCCAGCTGGATATCCTCCAAGAGCTTGTAGATGACGTCGTAATCGCGAACATCGACACCGGTCGCGTCCGCGGCCTTGCGCGCTCCAGAGGCCATGGAAGTGTTGAATCCCACGATCACGGCTCCAGATGCTGCGGCAAGGTCAACATCGGTTTCAGTGATCTCTCCAGGGGCTGAGAGCAGCACCCTCACCTGCACCTCGTCCTTCGGTAACTGTTCAAGAGAGCCAAGAATGGCTTCAACTGAACCCTGCACATCGGCCTTGAGGATGAGATTGAGTTCCTTGAGATCGCCTTCATTCGCCTGACCGGACATCGCGGTGAGGGAGACACGGCGCGAGGCCATCTGCTGGGCCAGTCGGGTGGCTCTGGCATCGGATGCACGATCACCGACCACGGCACGGGCTGACTTCTCATCCGGGTACACCTCAAACTCATCACCGGCCGTCGGCACTTCGCTGAATCCAAGGGCTTCAACGGCACAGGATGGACCTGCCTCCTTGAGGCGAACGCTGGCGTCATCGACCATGGCTCGGACTTTGCCGAGCACAGGCCCCGCTGCCACCACATCGCCCGTTCTCAACGTTCCGTTTTGGACCAGCAAGGTGGCCACTGGACCTTTCGCCTTGTCGAGGTGCGCCTCGATCACCGTGCCGCGGGCCAGGCGATTGGGATTGGCCTGGAGATCCTCAACCTCGGTGACGAGCAGGAGCATCTCCAGCAGCTTGTCGACGTTCTCTGACTTGATGGCACTGACGGGCACCATCACCACATCACCGCCCCACTCTTCGGCCAAGAGATTCTGTTCAGAGAGCTCTTGCTTCACCCGATCAGGCGAGGCCCCTTCCTTATCGATCTTGTTGATCGCTACGACGATGGGTACTTCGGCAGCGCGTGCGTGGCTGATCGCCTCGAGCGTTTGAGGCCGCACTCCATCATCGGCTGCCACGACAAGAACAGCCACGTCAGTGACCTTCGTGCCGCGGGCGCGCATGGCTGTGAAAGCCTCGTGGCCAGGTGTGTCGAGGAAGGTGAGCTTGCGAGGTTCGCCACCGTGCTCGATCTCCACTTGATACGCACCGATGTGCTGGGTAATGCCTCCGGCTTCGCCCGCCGCCACACGAGCTTTGCGAATGGCGTCGAGCAGGCTTGTTTTGCCGTGATCCACGTGGCCCATGACGGTCACGACGGGGGGCCGGCGGATCAGATGATCGCGGTCTTTTTCCTCGATCATTTCCACAGTCTTCTTCGCGGCTTCCTCAACGTCGTCCTGAAGGACGGGAACACCGAATTCCTCCGCCACGGCTTCGATCGTGGGCATATCGAGGGACTGGGTCACCGTGGCGATGATTCCCTTGAAGAACAGGGATTTGATGATTTCCGAGCTTTCGACACTCAACATGTCAGCCAGCTCTTGAACCGTGAGGTTGTCCTCCGGTACAACGATCATTTCGGGCCTGACCTGCTTGGCCTCACGGGCAGCACGCAACTCCATGGCCCGACGACGTTGTCGCTGCCTGGTGGTTTCTTTGCGGCGCTTGCGCATGGCCGCCACTGGTTTGGGGGCAGCCTTTTGTTGGGCTCTCGGCTTGGCCGGGCGCGCCAGGCTTGCCGACAGCACCATGTTTTCCTGTTCGCCGGCGAATCCCCCGGTCTGCGCGGCCAGTGAATCGTCGTTCTCGCCGATGATGTGAACTTTCTGGCGCTGCTTTTGCGGTGAACGATTTCGCAGTGCCTCGAGCTTGGCACTGTCGTCCCAATCGGGACGTCCTGGGCGCCGTTGTCCTCCAGGACCCGCGCCTGGCCTGAATCCACCTGGGCGTCTTGGTGCCGTCGCTGGCGAGGGCGGTGTCGCGGTTGGGCGTGACACCGGAGGAGTTGCTTTTGGCCCGCCCGGTCTGGCGCTGGCCGGCGTTCCTGCGGGCCGTCGCGGTGGCGGAGCCCCTGGCCGGCCGGGTGGTTTCTGCAGCTGCATGGGCTCGCCGGGGGCAACCGGTTTGCGCATACCGGGCGGCATGGCCGGACGGTTTCCTCCGGGTCCGGGGCGTGGCCCTCCCCCGGGGCGGCCACCATCACCCCTGGTGCCGCCGCTATCTCTGCGGATCGGCTTACCGACGAGCTCAAGCGAGTTGCCACCCGGGCGGGATGGACGTCCCGATCCAGTCCCAGGTCGTGCGGGTGAGCCGGGACGTTGGGCACCGGCAGGCCGTTGAGGCATGTTCCGTTGGCTTCCTGGCGCACTGGGGCGAGGGCTTACGGCCGGTCTGGGAGACCCTGCCCCTGAATTTTGTCGGGTTGGTGGTCCAGCCGATGGTGGTCCTGCCGGCCGTTTGGGTTGAGGGCGGCCCACCAGTTCAGGTTTTGCGGCTGGCCGCTGCGGAGGGGGAGCATTCCTGTTGACAGGAGTTTTGGGTTGGGGACGGCTTGGAGGTGCATTGGCTGGCCGTGGTGCATCGTTGGGAGAACTCCTACGCATGGGAGCGGCACCGCGGGGCTTCGGTGAAGACGCGGAGGGTTGTTGGGGAACCGGACGCGCGGGAGGTGATGGCGGACGGCTGACTGTGCGTGCAGGTGCAGGTGCAGGTGCAGGTGCAGGTGCAGGTTTCGGCCTGGGAACCGGTTGCTGAGCTGTCGGTTGCTGTCGCACCACGGGTTTCTGGGGTGTGGTGCTCTGGGGACCAGTGGCTTTTGGCGCGGCCGGTCGTGAAGGGGCTGCAGGCCTCGCGGGCGGTTGCTGCGGTGAGCTCGCTTTGCTGGGGGAAGCTGGAGCTGGTGAAGCGAGGGGTTTGCTTGCTGCGGGTTTGGGCTGAGCTGGGCGCGCCGGAGTGTTGCTGCTCTGACCGGCGGCTTTCTGAACGGAGAGGATGGCCTTACTCGGCGTGGGCTTGCCAGGAGAGGCTGCGGGGCGGGGCGTGCCACCTGCCTTTAAGAGGCTGCGGATCTTCCCAGCTTCCATCTCGCTGATCGAGCTGCTGTGACTCTTGGCCGCAATGGACAGCTTCTCCGCGGCATCCAGCACGTCTTTGTTGTCCAGGCCAAGGTCCTTGGACAGCTCATAGATTCTGACTTTGCCGCTGCTGGTCATTCAGGTCTCCGGTCGGTCCGGGCACGGTGTGCCTCGGGGCATCACTCAAGGTGGGGCCAATGTTCATCTTGCCTCAGCGACTGTCTCCTTCTCAGAGAAGAGTCGCTGTTTCAACGTCGCCATCACGCTGTCAGGCACCTGGCATCGCAGGGCTTTTTGCAGTCGCTTCCGACGTTGTGCTTCTTCTAGACAGCTCTCCTGAGGACAGAGATAGGCAGAACGCCCCATTCCCTGTTCGAGGAGGACCCCATCCCGATGGTCACGCACAATCCGCCAGAGAAGGTTTCGATCCAGCAGCTGACGGCAGGCGACACAGCGTCGCAGGATGGGGCGCTGTGGCTTCACCGGGCTCCTACCTCGTTGGAGGATTCATCAGATTCTGGGGTCGGTTCGCTGGTCTCGTCGCTTGCACCTTCAGGCATTTCAACGTCGTCAACCGCTTCGTCGCCGTACTCCTCTTCGTCTTCCGGCAGGGGATAAAGCTCCCGCAGACGGGCATCCTCTTCCGCTCTGGCGGCCTGTTCGGCGGCAATTCGCTCTTCGGCTTCCCGCTGCAGGGCCTCTTCCTGTTCCCGCTGGGAAATCAGCTCGGATACGACCGCATCCTCGGAGGCCTGGTCGTACTCGCTGGCGTTCTTGATATCAATCTTCCAGCCCGTCAGACGGGCAGCGAGGCGAACGTTCTGCCCTTCCCGTCCGATCGCCAGGCTCAGTTGATCCGGAGGTACCAGCACATGGGCATGCTGACCGACGGGATCCACCAGCCTCACCACATCCACGCGGGCAGGGCTAAGGGAATTCGCAATGTATTGGCCAGGATCGGCTGACCAGCGGATCACATCGATCTTCTCGCCCCTCAGCTCATTCACAACCTGCTGAATCCGTGATCCGCGTGCACCGATGCAGGCACCTACGGGGTCGACCTCGCGTTCGATGCTGTCAACAGCAACCTTGGTGCGTGGTCCAACGGAACGGGACGGTGGATTCGCTTCTCGTGCAACAGCAACGATCCTGACGGAGCCTTCCTGAATCTCGGGGACTTCGTTCTCGAACAGATACACCACAAGCCCTGCGTTGGCTCGGCTTACGAACAGCTGGGGACCTCGACGGGGAACTTCACTGACTTCCTTGAGGAAGACCTTGAAAGTGGCGTTAGCGCGGTAGTTGTCGTTGGGAAGCTGATCCCTTCGCGGAAGCTCAGCTTCCACCTCTGGCCGCCCAAGACCAGAGCTAACGGCCATGATCACGGATTGGCGTTCAAAGCGGATCACGCGGGCTGTGAGGACAGGATCTTCAAGATCGGCAAACTCTTCTTGAATCATCCGACGCTGCTGGTCTCGCAACTTCTGGGCGAGAACTTGCTTGGTCGTGGCAGCTGCCATTCGCCCGAAATCTTCTTTTTCCGGGGTGACATCCAGAACCACAGTGTCACCAGCCTGGGCGTCATCGGCGACTTGCATCACTTCTGCCAAGGCGATCTGGTGGTCCTCGCTTTCGACCTCGTCAACAATGATCTTGCTGGCGAGCACGCGGTAACCCTCCTCATCCAAGTCGAGGGCGACATCGAAGTTGCTGAAGTATTCCTCATCGAAAGGGTCTTCACCCAGTCCTAGGTAAAGCGTGCGGCGATAACGCTCATATCCCTTTAAGAGGGCTTCCCTCAAAGCTGCTTCCACCACCTGGGGAGGGAGCTTCTTCTCTTCACTGATGTCTTCGATCAGGTTGCTGAGTCCGGGAAGAAGAACGAGAGCCATCGGGTGGAGATCGTAAAAAGAGAAAAGGAGATGAGCGGGCGGAGGTGATTCAGCTAGTGGGGCTGATGAGCTGAACGGAAATCACAGAGGGTCTGGAAATGCGTTTGATGCGTCCACGCACATTCACGTGCACGTGGTCGTTGTCGCGTTCGAGAAGGGAGCCTTGTTGCCGTAGTTCCCTGCCTTCGTTATCGCGGTAGAGGACTTCAACCGGATAACTGCGAAACGTCTGGAAGTCCCGATCGCTCTGGAGCTGATCCCCGATTCCAGGACTGCTGATCTCCAAAACATACGCCTCAGTGAGCAGTGCCTGCGATTCGAGCGCTTCTCCCATGGGTCTACTGAAACCTGCGCAGTCATCTAGAGACACGTCAGAACCATCACTGCGACGGATCTGCACCTGCACCGTCATCGGCTGAAGGTGGGTGAGAATCTGAATGCCTGCAAGCTCAAAACCTTGAGCTGCAGCTGTGGCTGCAGCAACGGAGGTGATGTCCGGCAGCAGTGGATGGGGCAAGGGCTAGGCGAGAGAGTGATTCGGGCTCAGGCCCGATGGTTGATGCTGTGATCACCCTCCCGGAGAGAGGTACTCACCAGGCCTTCACTAAATGTAGGTGATCGAGGTTCGGCTGCTGGCTTCTGGATCGTTGTCGCGCTGATTTTGAAATCACCTGATTCACGGCCTTCCCAGACGGGACTGAGGGCTATCAGAACCGTGTGCTGCTTTCATCAGTGAATGGAGATGAGCCTCGATTGGATAGGCACCCTGGTTGCCTACGAGATCCTGCCGACGATCGCAGCGAAGCCCAGGGTGGATGGTGGCGAGCGAGTGATTCAGGTGCTGGTTGCACTCTCCAGTTCCATCTTGTTCAGCACCACGTCAACAGGAATTTGGCTCGAGAAGCGGCAGGCGCAGGTCTCTGCAGCATCAAGACTCCCATGCTCCCAGTACTTGTTGCTGCCGTTTCCGCCTCCGCAAAACCCGTAGTACTCGCAGGTTTGTTGACAGCGCTCTGTTCCGGCCTGCATCTCCTGCAACAGACGCTGAAATGTGGGGCTTTGCGTCGCATCCAAGAGTGAGAGATCGCGGATGTTGCCAAGGTTGAACAATCCGTATCGCTCGGTTTCCACCGAGAGCAGCTCCGGGTCGAAGGTGGAAAAGTTGCCCTTCGCATCCACGCTCAGAATCGCGTAAGGACGGTTCATTTCGTTCTGCAGCAGACGTTGACCGCCGGCGATCATTCCCATCACCTGGTCGAATTCCCGGATGCGCAAAGGAAAACCGTCCTGTTGATTGAGGGCCCAGAAACGGGAGAGAAACTCGCGGTAACGACGTTCCTTGGCCAGTCCCTGCATCGAGGAGTTGGTATGAACACCCTCCTGCTCCTCCACGTTGAACCCAAGTGCATGGATCCCTTCATCGCGGAAGAAGGTGTACATGCGCTCGGGTTGATCAAGAGCATCCTCAGTGAGCACGGCGATCGCGTGAAAGTCGATGTTGTGCTTTCTGAGGGTGTGGATGCCATTCAGGGTGTTCGCATAGGAGCCCTGGCCATTGCGGAATCGCCTGTGGCTGTTGTGAATGTCTTCGGGACCGTCAATGCTTACGCCCACCACGATGTTGTTGCGTTGGAAGCAGTCACACCAGGCGTCATTGATCAACGTGGCATTGGTCTGAATGTGCTGCTCAATCACCACCCCCTGGGCCTGAAGATCAGCAGTTTCCCGATTGATGATGACGCTGGCTTCGTCATAAAAAGCAGCCGGCAAGGTCAGGGGTTCTCCGGCGTGCCAGAGAATCGAAAGATGGGGACCCCAAAACGGACTTTCGTACACCCGCTCCAGCAGCAGGGGTAGCTGCTGCTGGAGGTTGAAGATGTTCCGCTTCTGTCGGTCTGGCAGGTAGCAGTAGCTGCAGTCGAGATTGCAGAGGGAGGTCGACTGGATCACCAGAAGACCGATGGGGCCGTAATCAGACGTGTTCACCAGTTCGCGAATCCGCCGCGGTAGCCATTGGCGAATCCGCCGCCGCCGCCGTTAGCAAAGCCCCGGCCACCGTTGCCCCAGGCCCGGCCACCGTTACCCCAGGCCCGGCCACCGCCGTTGCCCCAGGCCCTGGCAATGGAGTCGGGGGTGCTGCCGGTGATGCCGTTGCTGTCGAGGAGAGCCCAGGCCTTCGTTCCCATCCGTTCAATGCGCTGTTCGAGCGCATTGCCGAGATCAGGCTCGCGGTGCACGGCGGCTTTCGAGGACTCGCAGAGAACGGCGCTGGTCGCAAGGACGGCGACAAGGCTCAGCAGACTTGTTTTGTTCATGGTTCAGAAATGGGAATGGACGAACGGGTCAGGGTCAGGACTGCTTGTTGAATTCGGCTGCAGTGGACAACACGATCGTGAAGAAGCTGCCGATCTGGTCATCACTGAGGCCCAAGGTGCTGCCGGTTCCGATCCAGCGGTTGATCTCAGTGCGGACTTCGTCGTTGTCGTTGACATAGGCCGAGAGCAGACGTCCGATGGCCAGGTTGCTCATGTTCAAAAGCTTGGGGGTGGTTCCAGCCACCACGCAGCCGATGCCAGAGCGTGCGTAGGGAAGTGCAGGGACCAGCGCTGCTTCAGGAGCGGTTGCAGCTTGGTTGGCCTTCAGCCAGAGACTGTCGCCGCCGAGAACCTTCACTGTTCCATCCTTGAGCGCGGCAAGCGCTTCGTCGGGGGTGTCGAAGAACTGGAAGGAGGCGTCATCCACCGATGAGGCCAGAACATTGGCAGCCACGCTGTCTTTCACCACACCAACCGTCTGCCCATTCAGGCTGTCGGGGGTTCCATCGTTGCCTTTAGGGGCCAGCACCCTTACCCCACCCATGGCGAAGGGAAGGGTGTAGGTGAGGGTGCCTTGGCGTTTCCAGCTGAAGGCCACGCCACAGGCGATATCAGCCGCTCCGGAACGGATTTTGTTGAGTCCTTCCTGCGCCGATCCAACGGCAACCGGTTCGATGTCGATCTCCTTGTCTTTTTTCAGAGCGGACACATTGAGTTGATCCCGGATGGCCTCGAGAACCACGAAGGACAGGCCGTCGTAGTTGTCACCATCCTTCTTAACCATCGGCAGGGCATTGCCAATGACAACTGCACGAAGCTTGCCTGAGTCAAAAACGTTGCTGGTCGATTGCTCTGGAGCTGATGCGGAGGATTGTGAGCCAGTCGTTTTGCTTGCTTCTTTGTTCTGGCAAGCAACCAGAGCCAATGTGGAGAAGGCGAGCAGGCCGGTGGCGGCTCTCTTGATCAGACGCATGACGACGCAGTCAGGACGTATCTCGTTTACGTCTAGACACGCGCGGCAGAAGCGTCCACTACATCTGGACAAATGATGCCTGATTCGGATCGGTGCAGGACTTGATCACGCCATCAAGCCGCGCCACCATCGCCGAGCTGAATGGCGCTGATTTCCTCGAATCCATCACCTGGCTGGGGTGTCCCACGCAGGGCTGGATCCTGGTTGATGCACTGCTGCTTCTGCTCGTCGCTTTTGAGGTACTGGCAAACCCTCGCCCAGAGTTTGCTGCGAGTGCCGGGAGTTCCTCTGCTGAAGATCACTCGGTCAGAGGTGGAGCCTTCTACTTGGATCTCGACTTGGCAGAGCGCGCAGCGTTGAAATCCCGGTTCAG
>ERZ802821.1335-NODE-1335-length-12970-cov-13.443_pt1 | contig 12970 bp, 9 predicted proteins | sample MGYA00345648_ERZ802821 | MGnify/ENA primary metagenome ERZ802821 (study PRJEB30503, sample SAMEA104212357) | marine metagenome | biome: Westerlies Biome; feature: [SRF] surface water layer (ENVO:00010504) within the epipelagic zone...; material: water... | reverse complement strand
ATTCAAGCTCGGCTTTTGGTGGGCACAGCAGGGTGCCATCTATGTCTTTGTCATCCTGATTTTTGCATACATCCATCTAATGCAGAGGCTCGATCGCAAATTCGGCGTCTCCGATGAAGACGACGATCCGTCCGACGAATCCGCCCGCCAGACGGTTCACGAGGAGAAGGTCTAGCATGGACGCGCAATCGCTTACCTATCTGTTTGTTGCCCTGTCTTTTGGGCTATATATCGGCATCGCCATCTGGTCCCGGGCTGGTTCCACCAATGAGTTCTATATCGCTGGCGGCGGCGTGCACCCTATCGCCAACGGCATGGCCACGGCAGCGGACTGGATGAGCGCGGCCTCCTTTATCTCGATGGCGGGAATCATCGCCTTTATGGGCTATGACGGTGCGGTTTATTTGATGGGCTGGACTGGCGGCTACGTAATTCTCGCCCTGCTGCTCGCCCCCTACCTGCGCAAATTCGGTCAATTCACCGTGCCGGATTTTATTGGGACTCGGTATTACTCCACCACCGCGCGAGTGGTGGCGGTGATCTGCCTAATTTTGATTTCCTTCACCTATGTGGCAGGACAAATGCGCGGTGTAGGCATCGTATTCTCGCAGTTCTTAAATATCCCCATCTTTTGGGGCGTCATTGTTGGCATGGCCATCGTCTTTATGTACGCCGTGCTCGGCGGCATGAAGGGTATTACCTACACTCAGGTTGCCCAGTACTGTGTGCTGATTTTTGCCTACCTCGTGCCCGCCATTTTTATCTCGATGTTGGTCACCGGCATGCCCATTCCACAGATTGGTTTAGGTGCCGAAGTTGCCGACGGCTCTGGGTTATCGGTGCTCGATAAGCTTGATCAGACGCTGACGGAGCTGGGCTTTGCGGCCTATACCGAAGGGGCGAAAAGCACCATCGATGTCTTTGCCATCACCATGGCGCTGATGATCGGTACCGCCGGCTTACCCCACGTCATCGTGCGTTTTTTTACCGTGCCCAAGGTCTCAGATGCACGCAAGTCCGCAGGCTATGCGCTGATTTTTATCGCCCTGCTGTACACCACTGCACCCGCCGTCGGCGCCTTCGCACGACTCAACTTTGTCGATACGGTGCATAACACCCAGTACACCGACGTCGCCGGCTGGTTCAAAAGTTGGGAGAACATCGGCTTGATCGGCTGGGAGGACAAGAACAACGACGGACGTATTCAGTACCACCCCGGCGCCCCATTCGAGGGTAAGCCGACCTTTGGCCCGGAGCGCCGCGCCGATGGTTCTCGCGATGTACTGAACACGCCTACATCCAGCGAGAATGAAGTCTATGTGGATCGCGACATTATGGTGCTGGCCAACCCAGAGATTGCCGCCCTGCCCGACTGGGTAATTGCCCTGGTCGCTGCTGGCAGCTTGGCGGCAGCGCTGTCCACGGCTGCTGGATTGCTACTGGTGATCTCTACTTCGGTCTCTCATGACCTAATGAAAAAGACTTTTGCCAAGGGACTGACCGATCGACAGGAGCTATTTTACGCGCGACTCGCGGCGGTCACTGCCATTGGCATTGCCGGCTATTTAGGTATCGACCCGCCGGGCTTTGTAGCGCAAGTGGTGGCCTTTGCCTTCGGCCTGGCCGCGGCATCGTTATTTCCGGCCATCTTGCTGGGCATTTTTGATAAACGCATGAATCGCGAGGGCGCCATCACCGGTATGTTGGCGGGGCTGATTTTTAGTCTGGCCTATATCGCCTACTTTAAGTTTGTTTCACCCGAAACCAATAGCGCCGAGTACTGGCTGTTTGGTATCTCGCCGGAGGGTATTGGCACCGTTGGCGCCGTGATTAACTTCACGCTCGCCCTAGTGATCTCGCGTTGTACTGGCCCGGTGCCCGAGGAAGTCACGAAGCTTGTCGACAACATCCGTATTCCCAGCGGCGTTGGTCAAGCGCAAGACCATTAGACAACGTTGTCGAGAATTCGGCTCTAGGATCGCACCCCGCCACTGGCGAGGATCACCTCGCCGGTAATCCAGTCAGATTCTGGGGCACACATCAGATAGATCGAGTTCGCGGCATCTTCGGGGGTGCCCAGACGACCCAGCGGTGATGCTTGTTTGGCTGCTTCAATTTGCTCAAGACTCAAGCCCACTTTGCGTGGCTGGCCTTTCACCATGGAGATATTCGGTTCTCGCTCGTAGGGGCTGGTCAGTCGAGTTTCTATGGCACCAAAGGCCACCGCGTTGACGGTGACATTGAAGCGACCCCATTCCTTCGCCAGCGTTTTGGTGATGCCTACCACCGCGGCCTTACCCGCAGAGTATGCGAGCTGCGTGGCGCCACCATGCACTCCCATGGTGGAGGAGATGTTGACAACTTTGCGCGTTGGCGAGTCCGGGCCAGCATTGCCGCGTAGCCAACGGCCATAGGCGCGCAGGATACGAAACTGCGCACTGGCATGAATGTCGATCATGGCGTCCCACTGCTCGTCACTCATGTTGTGAATGGCGCTATGCCAAATGTAGCCCGCGTTATTCACCACGATGTCGAGGCCACCGAAGGTGTCGAGCGCCGCCTCCACCACATGATCCGCCGCTTCGGCATCGGTGAGATCAGCAGGATAGGCCACCGCGCCGGGAATCGATGAAGCTACTGCGTCGGCAACATCGGCGTCTAAATCATTGACCAGCACGCGGGCGCCGCAGGAGGCGAGCTTACGCGCTGTGGCCTCGCCGATGCCGCGACCCGCGCCGGTTACCAGCGCGCATTTGCCTTCAAGACTTGCCATATCTCTCTCCTTTGCATCCCTTCCTATGACCCAAGTCGCTTACTCGCACCGCTGGCGCGACCGGCGTCTTTATGTGGCGTATTTGGCCTTAGCTTCGCGGCGACGAGCGTGCAGCACTGGTTCGGTGTATCCGCTTGGCTGGTCGGTGCCCGCAAAAATCAAATCGCAGGCCGCCTGAAAGGCGACGCTGTCATCAAAGTTTGGCGCCATGTTGCGGTACTCGGCGTCGCCCGCGTTTTGTTGATCTACCACCCCCGCCATGCGCTGCAAGGTTCCGCGTACCTGCTCCTCACTGCATACACCATGGTGCAACCAATTGGCGATATGCTGGCTGGAGATACGTAGGGTTGCTCGGTCCTCCATCAGACCCACGTCGTTAATATCAGGCACTTTGGAACAACCAACGCCTTGATCGATCCAGCGCACGACGTAGCCCAAGATTCCCTGCACATTGTTGTCCAGCTCTGCCTGCACTTCTTCAGCGGACAGATTTTTGCCCGCGAGCAGCGGGATTTTCAGAATATCGTCCACGCTGGCAGGTATGCGGCCTTTCAATTCATCCTGCACCCAGGCCACGCTCACTTGATGGTAGTGCAAGGCGTGGAGTGAGGCTGCGGTTGGTGACGGCACCCAGGCCGTGCTTGCACCAGCCTTGGGGTGGTTTGATTTCACCGCCAACATTTCTGCCATCTCATCAGGCTTGGCCCACATGCCCTTGCCTATTTGCGCCTTGCCCTGAAAGCCTGCCCGCAGTCCAACGTCGACGTTGTTGTCTTCGTAGGCAGTAATCCAAGTTTGCGCCTTGATCACTTCCTTCTCTAATACGGGCCCTGCTTCCATACTGGTGTGAATTTCGTCACCGGTTCGGTCTAAGAAGCCCGTGTTGATGAAGACGATGCGATCCTTGGCGCGCTCAACGCAGGCTTTGAGATTCACGCTGGTGCGGCGCTCTTCATCCATGATGCCAATCTTCAGGGTATTCGGCGCAAGGCCGATGGTTTGCTCAACCCGCGTCAACAGATCCACAGCAAGGGACACCTCGTCTGGCCCATGCATTTTGGGTTTAACAATATAGACGCTGCCCGCACGCGAGTTACGAAGGGCGCCATCCTGCTTAAGTAAATCATGTTTTGCCGCCAGCGCAGTGACGAAGCCATCGAGGAAGCCCTCTGGCACTTCGTTGCCATCGCCATCGAGCACAGCATCTGTGGTCATCAGGTGCCCGACATTTCGCACCAGCATGAGGCTGCGACCGTGCATGACAAGTTCACCCCCAGCCGCGGCGGTGTAGTGTCTATCCGGGTTCAGCTTACGCACGATCTGCCGACCACCCTTGTCCATGACCTCTTCCAAGGTGCTCTTCATCAGACCAAGCCAGTTACCGTAAACCACGCATTTATCTTCGGCATCTACTGCCGCTACTGAGTCTTCGCAGTCTTGAATGGTGGTCAGCGCCGATTCCGCCATCACATCTTTGACGCCTGCAGGATTGACCGCACCCACCGGATCTTCTCTGTCTATCAAGATGTCCAGATGCAGGCCGTTATGCTGTAGCAAAATACTGCTGGGTTCCTCGCCTTTGAAGCCGACAAATTGCGACTCGTCTTTTAGCGCGGTATTGCCGCCATCAGATAAGATGCAGCGCAAATGGGCCACACCCTTGGCGTCCATGCCAATACCGTAGCTCACCACGTCGCTGTGGCTGCCGTGAGCAAGCGGCGTTACCTCATCGAGGACCTGAGCTACCCTCGCCACCACCAGCTCGCCGCGGGCAGGGTTGTAGCTACTGCCTTTTTCACGGCCGGGTTCTTCGGCAATGATGTCGGTGCCGTAGAACGCATCGTACAAACTGCCCCAGCGCGCATTGGCTGCATTGAGGGCATAGCGTGCGTTCATCACCGGTACCACTAACTGCGGCCCGGACAAGGTGGCGATCTCGGTATCTACGTTGCTGACGTTAATCGAAAAATCATCCGGTTCCGGGAGCAAGTAGCCAATCGACTGTAGGAAGGCCTTGTACTCGGCCTCGTCGATCTGCACCCCCTTGCGCGCCAGATGCCAATCATCCACCTGCTTTTGCATGCGTTCGCGCACGTCGAGCAGTTCGCGGTTCACTGGCCCAAGGTCATGCAAACAAGATTCGAACCCCGCCCAAAACTGATCCACGTCAACACCCGTGCCTGGCACTACCTGTCGCGCAACAAACTCGTCTAACTGGCTCGCTACCTGCAGTGTGCCGCGTTGTACTCTGCTTTGTGACATCGCTATGTCCTGTCTGATTTTGGATGGGCGCGAAGTATATCGCCTGAGGAATGCAAAATGCGTGGATTACCCTGTTACGACTTGGAATACCTCCCTTGCGGATTTTTCAACCATGCGCCCAGCCATTCGTACGGAAAGTCTGACGTGCTAGATTGTCGCGCAGTGAAAAACGTGGAGGAGCAGATGGGCAATCGATTGGCAGGCAAGCGTGTGTTGGTAACCCAAGCCGAAGATTACATGGGTCCCGCGACCATCGAACTGTTCGCGGAAGAGGGTGCGCAGGTTTTCGCGGACGATTCAGACCTCACCGAGGACGGACGTTGCGAGGCGCTCATCAACGAGCATGGCCGTATCGACGTCTTAGTAGCCAATCTCGCATCGCCTAACTTTACTGGCATATCCGTCACAGACCTGGCCGACGACGACTGGCACTGCACCTTCGACATGATGGTGCACCCGCTACACCGACTGTGTCAGGCGGTGGTACCACAAATGATCGAGCGCAAGGCGGGGAAAATTGTCGTCTTCGGCAGCGCTACGGCGCTGAAAGGCATGCCCACGGTCACCGCTTACAGCGCCGCAAGGGCGGCTCAGGCAGGTTATATACGCTCGCTGGGCGTCGAGGTAGCGCGGCACAATATTCAGGCAAATCTTATTGCTCAAAACTATGTGGAAAACCCGGTGTACTACCCGCCTGAGCTACGCGAAAAAGAATCCTTTCAAAAGTCACTAGCACGGCAAGTACCGCTAGGTCGGTTGGCAACGGCCAGAGAAGACGCGTTGTTTGCACTGTTTCTTGCATCCAACGAGAGTGATTTTTTTGTCGGCCAATCCATCGCATTCAGTGGCGGCTGGACTCAATAAGGCGAGCTGTTAATTTTTGGTCGACATCGAACGCCACCGCCCCTAATGTACTGGGTAAATAACCAGTACTCAGGGCTTATGCAGTCGATCCATGGAAAACTGTCTGGAAAACGCGTCAAACGGCGGATGTGGCACAAGAAGAACAGCCAGCGCAAGATTTTGCAGGGCACTGAGCTTTGCGCACACTTTGGCGTTGAACCTGAGGCGCTGGAGGATTACCTAGAGCAGATGACGATCCCCTTCCACAAGGACAGTAACAATGACCTTTGGGCCTCCATCGAAATAACAACCGACAACAGCCCGAGTCGGGTAGACTTTTCAGACTAGGGTGTTCAACACACGTTGAGCAGCGTGATCAAGCAACACTATTTAAGCAATACAGAGGGTATGAATGAAGTATCTGCACACCATGGTCAGAGTCGCTGACATTGACGCGTCGCTGGCCTTTTATTGCCAAGCGCTCGGTCTGGCCGAGCTGAAGAGGTACGACAGTGAAGAGGGGCGCTTTACACTGGTATTCTTGGCGGCGCAGGGCGATGAAAGCGCTCAGGTTGAGCTTACCCATAACTGGGATCCAGAGAACTACGACGGTGGTCGTAACTTTGGCCACCTCGCCTACCAAGTCGACAACATCTATGACACTTGCCAACGACTGATGGATCATGGCGTCGTGATCAACAGACCGCCGCGGGACGGACGCATGGCCTTCGTGCGCTCACCGGATGGTATTTCCATCGAGCTACTGCAAAATGGTGAAGCGCTACCGCCTGCAGCGCCGTGGCAAGAGATGCAGAATGTTGGCGAGTGGTAAAACCACGAGAAATAACACCATAACGACAGGGGAAACCGCAGATGAAACTCTATAACTCCATGGGCCCAAACCCGCAGATGGTTCGCATGTATGCCGCTGAACTCGGTATTGAACTGACCATCGAAGAAATTGACCTGATGGCTGGCGAGAACCGCCAATCACCCTACCTCAGCATAAATGCGTCCGGACAAACGCCCGCATTAGAGCTGGACGACGGTACCATCATCGCCGAGATAACCGCGATCTGTGAGTACCTCGATGACGTTACCGATGGCAAAACCCTGATCGGCAACACGCCGCTTGAACGCGCCATGACCCATATGTGGACCCGCCGAGTGGACCTGAACATCAGTGAGCCCATGGGCAACGGCTTTCGCTACGCCGAGGGGCTGCAGATTTTTGAAAACCGCATGATCACCCTGCCGGAAGCTGCGGATGGATTGAAGCGGATCACACAGAGCAAGCTGGACTGGCTGAACGAGCAAATGAGTGATGGCCGTGAGTTCATCGCCGGCAGCAATCTCACCATGGTAGATATCTTGCTTTACAGCATGATCGCCTTCTTCTCTGGCGTCGGCCAACCGCTGAACCCAGACAACACCCACGTGCAGGCTTGGTTCGACCGTATGGCGGCCAGACCGAGCGCCCAAGCCTAAACCGAAGCCAAAACCTGGGCCCAAACTTAAGCCGAACCGAGGAAAAAAATTGCTCAGCGCGCAGCGGCGACCTGCGCGCTGCTCGCTACAGGACGGCTCTAGCATCCCGATGCGTCGCCACTTTGTTTGCGATCCAATCTTCTACAAAAACTCGTCCCGCCAAAACATGCTTACTTTTGGTGCCTATCTGCGCAAATTCTTCACAGTACTTTGAAGTGCTTCACGCTACGTTGGCTATGTACTTCGGCAATTCGCTGAAAACGCTAGGAAAATACAAACCTCAGTCGCGGCGCAAATAATCCGTTACTCGCGTTGACAATGTATTTTTCGATGTTACTTTGCGTAACCTTTTTGGGGCCATGCCGAGTTGCTGGCCACGACCGACAGGATATCTGACCATCATGAGACCAACCTATCTCTGGGCTATCGGCATCGCTGTACTTTTGCTTGCTTGGTTGGCCTCCGGCCAACTCAACCAGGAGCCCGTGGTTTTTGACCCATCCATCGCTGAGCGTAACGAGCAAGACCTCAACCAGTTGAATGATCAAACCCCAACTCAGGTGCGTGTGGCTCGATCTCAAGCCCAGTTAAAAACGCGCTATGCCAGCGTGCGCGGTAAAACACAGAACAAGCGTACGGTTGAGGTTCGCACCGAAGTACCAGGGCGGGTGGTAAATCGAGCCGTCGAGAAAGGTCAAGTGGTAGCAGCCAATGAACTGCTGTGTGGCCTGTCCATTGAAGATCGGCAGGCATCCTTGGTTGAGTCACAGCAGCGCGTCAATCAAGCGCGCATAGACTACGAAGGTGCCAAGCAGCTGCGGGCCAAGGGCTACAACTCCGAAAGTGCGATCGCTGCCGCCAAGGCCAACCTTGCCAGCGCACGTGCTGAGATGAAACGTCGAGATTTGGCCCTGCAAAAAACCACCGTGCGCGCACCGTTTGCTGGCTTTGTCGAAGATGTGCACTTAGAGGTGGGGGACTACGTCCAGCCCGGCAGCACCTGTGCAACCTTGGTCGACATGAATCCAATGCTTCTGGTAGGCCGCGTTAGCGAACGCGTGGTACTGAACATTGCGCCAGGTATCGAAGCCATTGGTGAGTTCGCCGATCGCCGTGAAGTGCGCGGTCCTATCTCCTTTGTTGGCCAGCAAGACGACCCCGCAACTCGTACCTATGCAGTCGAAGTCGAACTCGACAATGCATCAGGCGACCTGAGGTCGGGTATGACCACACAAATTCGCATTCCTGTGGAGGAAGCTTTCGCCCACAAAATTTCGCCAGCCCTGTTCAGTTTAGACAACGCGGGTGGCTATGGCGTACGCGTCGTAAACAACGACAACCGCGTCGAGTTTTACTCAGTCACCATCATCGCGGAAGACGAAGACGGGGTTTGGGTCAGTGGACTACCCAATGCATCGAACATTATCACCGTAGGGCAAGAACTGGTCGTCAGTGGTGAGCGGGTTGATCCGGTCTTCACCAGCAAGACCCTCGCCGAGTCACCCAAGCCAGATCCTGCCGAGGCAGGCACCTAGCCAGAGCACATGAAAGTTCGCCCCCTGCCCGCTAGGCATTTATAGGATAGACACGTCATGAACGCTCTTGCCGCCATCATCTCGCGCTCGCGCACGACACTGCTGCTGCTCTTCATGATTTTGCTGGCAGGCTCCATGGCGCGAATAGCGATTCCAGTGGAGGGCGATCCAGAAATCGATGTGCCTTTCTTTGTCATCACGACCGTGCACGAGGGTATCTCTCCCGAGGACGCGGAACGGTTACTGATCATGCCGCTGGAGATCGAGCTGCGCCAGGTTGATGGGGTAGAAGAGATCAACAGCTTCGCCTCTGAAAACGCCGGTACGGTGATGGTGGAGTTCGATGCTGACTTCGATCTCGATCAAGCGCTGCTGGACACCCGTGAGGCGGTTAACCGCGCCAAGGTTGAGTTTCCTACCGATGCGGAAGAACCCATCGTGCAGGAGCAATCCACTTCCGATTTTCCCATTTTGCAGATCAACCTGGTCGGAGATGTTCCTGAGCGAATGCTCTATAACATCGCGCTGGATCTTCGAGACGCCATCGAAGCCCAGCCGGGTATCTTGTCCGCAGACATGTCTGGTCAGCGCGAAGAGCTGATGGAAGCGATCATCGACCCGACGGTGCTGGAAACCTATCAGCTGTCGACGGATCAAATTATCAACAGCATCGTGCGCAACAACCGGCTGATCCCCGCGGGCAGTCTCGACAACGGTGAGGGCCGCTTCTCCGTCAAAGTGCCAAGCATCATTGAAGACCCTAGGGACGTGCTGAGCATTCCCATCAAGACTGCACAAGATACCGTGATAACCATCGGTGACGTCGCCGAGGTCAGACGAACATTCAAAGACCGCACGGGCTACGCGCGCGTCGATGGTCGCAACACCATCAGCCTGCAAATCGTCAAACGCGCTAACTTCAACATACTCGATGCCATCGCCAACGCGAAGAAAGTTGCAGAGGAGTTCCGCCCCCGCCTACCGGCGCAAGTGAAGCTGATGTACTCCCAAGATCAGGGCCCCTATGCGGAGAGCCAGGTGGTTGAGCTGGAAGGCAATATCGCCACCGCTCTGGGTCTGGTGATGGTCGTAGTTGTAGCGGCCATGGGGATACGCAGCGGTATTATCGTCGGCCTTGGCATTCCTTCATCTTTCCTGTTTTCGCTGATCTTTCTTTATCTGCTGGGCTACTCCTTCAACTTCATGGTCATGTTCGGCATGTTGCTTGGCCTTGGCATGCTCATCGACGGGGCCATCGTGGTTACCGAGTACGCTGATCGCAAAATGACCGAAGGCTATAACAGTCACCGGGCCTACATCATGGCCGCCCAACGCATGTTCTGGCCCGTTACTGCGTCTATCGCTACAACCTTGGCCGCTTTCTTGCCGCTGATGTTTTGGCCCGGCGTCTCCGGCAAGTTCATGCGTTTTCTGCCGGTCACTGTATTCACCGTGCTGTCCGGTAGTCTGCTCTACGCGCTGATTTTCGGACCGGTGATCGGTTCGATTTTTGGCAAGGCCGGAAGTCAGTCTGAGCGAGCCAAACACAAACTGGAGGTGTTAGAAAACGGCGACCCAAGAACCCTCAAATCCATCACCGGTCTTTACTCGCGAGTGCTGTCCTTCGCCACGCGCTACAGCATCGTAACCCTGATCGGCACCATGGCCATTTTGTTCACCACATTTTGGGCCTACGGTCAGTACGGTAATGGTCTGATCTACTTCTCCGAGGGCGAAAACAAATTCGCTGTCGTTAATCTGAGAGCGCGAGGCAATCTCAGCGTCGATGAGACCAATCTGTTGTTACGCGAAGTAGAGGAACGCGTTCTGCAGGTTGAGGGCATTGCTCATGTCAACGCCTACACCCAGCTATCCGGCAGACCCAGCAGAGATGGCGGCACGGATCGGGTGGGTTCGATTTTTCTTGAACTTTATGACCGAGGGGATCGTCGCCTTAACTCTGAAGCCGTCTTAGAGCGCGTGCGCGAACGGACACAAGACATGGTTGGGGTGCAGGTAGAACTGCAGGCCATGGACATGGGGCCGCCGGTGGGCAAGGACCTGCAAATTGAGCTGTCGTCCTACAAACGCTCGGTGATCGAACCCGCTGTGACCAAGATCACCGAGTACTTGCGTACCCAAGTTGCAGACGTTCGCGACATCGACGATACCCGCGCACTACCAGGCGTTGAATTCAAAATCGAGGTGGACCGTGCCCAAGCCGCCATTTACGGCGCCGATGTCACCCAAGTTGGCGTAGCCGTACAGCTCATCACCAACGGTATCAAGGTTGGCGAGTATCGACCGGAACGCTCCGAGGACGCTGTCGATATTCGTGTGCGCTACCCTTCCGCGCAGCGCGGCGTCATGGCGCTTGATGAACTGCAGATGGTGACCCCCGGCGGGTTAGTACCATTGGCAAACTTTGTCACAGTCAAGCCATCTAACAATGTTGATACGCTGCAGCGCGTCAATGGCGTGCCGATCATGATGATCCTAGCCAATGTGGCGCCGGGCGTTTTGGCCGACACCAAGGTCAAAGAAATACAGTCGTGGATCGACTCGCAAGATTGGCCGCCGGAACTGCGTATTCAGTTTCGCGGCGCCAACGAGGAGCAAGCCGAGTCATTGGCCTTTGTCGGCGTCGCCTTTGGCATGTCGCTGCTGCTCATGTTTGTGCTGCTGGTAACGCAGTTCAACAGTTTCTACCAAAGCTCGCTGATTTTGTTTGCCGTAGTGCTCTCCACTGCAGGCGTGCTCATCGGTTTGCTCATTACTGGCAATCCATTCAGCGCGATATTGAGTGGCGTTGGCGTGGTGGCGCTGGCAGGCATTGTCGTGAACAACAACATCGTTTTGATCGATACCTACAATGAAATACGCGATAACAATCCGGATATGCACTATGTGGATTTGATCGTGCGAACCGGTGCGCAACGTTTAAGACCCGTGATGCTGACGACGATCACCACGGTGTTTGGCCTATTGCCGCTGGCGAGCAATCTCAGCATCGACTTCGTTAACCGAACGATCGAATACGGCAGCATGCTGTCTACCTTCTGGGTACCGCTGTCCCAAGCCATCGTATCGGGGTTGACCTTCGCAACCCTACTGACCCTCGTCACCACGCCGGCCATGCTTGCAATACCCCATCAAATCAAAGGTATTTACCGGCGCATCCGCAGCACTACCCCAAGCGCAGCGGAGCAACTGGCGGGCGAGTCCGCTGGCTAGTGATCTAGCAGCCAGTCGATCATGTCTGGGTAGGCGCGTCGATCCTGAATAAAGAACAGATGGCCGCCCTCATACAGCTTGAGCTGCGCCCCGGGTATAACCCGCTCTAGGGCGCGCATATTCTCTGGCGGTGCGATGCCGTCATACAAGCCTCCCTGCAGTAGCACCGGCATGTTGAGGGTTGCCAAGCGCTCATAGGTGTCGTGAAACCTCCGCGCATTCAGCTGCTTCATCGCCCCCACCTCGTCGCGATCAGGCCGACGCGCAGCCAGACTGATATCGAAAAGGGTTTGCCAATGATCGGGGTTAGCGGCAATCCACTCGTCCGTGCGACGAGTATCCGAAACCTGCAAATGCCTCTTCACCCGCTCTGCTGGGGCTAGTGTTTCCAGCTCGTGCAGTGGAAAGGAGGGCCGACCGGCACCGCCAGCGGAGGTACAAACCAGCAACAGCGAGCGAATTTTATCTGGGTAACGCAGGGCGAGTTCTTGAGCCACCATGCCGCCATAGGACACACCGATCACACGCACCGGCCCATCGGTGACCTGATCAAGCAGCGCCGCGGCATCGTCAGCGTAATCTGCCATGGTGTATTCAACGGCCGGTTTTGCACTTTGACCCAGGCCACGCTGATCGAAACACACAAGATTGAAGTGCTTTGCGAGCGGCGAATCCAGCTGATTGGGCTTGTTACGCAAATCGCCGCCGGTACCGCTGATATACAACAGCGTAGGGCCCTCCCCGGCTCGCTCAACGTACAACTGCAGCCCATTTGCCGCGACGAAACCCCGACACTCTTGTCTTAGCATAGCGGCCCCACCCTCCACCCCCCCCC
>ERZ802821.1301-NODE-1301-length-13171-cov-9.8331_pt1 | contig 13171 bp, 14 predicted proteins | sample MGYA00345648_ERZ802821 | MGnify/ENA primary metagenome ERZ802821 (study PRJEB30503, sample SAMEA104212357) | marine metagenome | biome: Westerlies Biome; feature: [SRF] surface water layer (ENVO:00010504) within the epipelagic zone...; material: water... | reverse complement strand
TAAATTAATATGTTAATACTTTAATTTTTAAAACATTAGAAGTACTATCTGTATGAACAACGGCTTGAGACCAAAGATCAAAAATAAACCTTTCATTCATATCGTCTACTGACAGAAGATGTTGCACGTTTTTACCTTTCAGATTACTTATATATTAAAATGACAATTTTAAACCTTATATTTTTATATTTTTTAACAATAATTATTAGCTATTTATTTGGATCTTTTCCAAGCGGCTATATATTGAGTAAGTATTTTAATAAAATCGATATTACTAAACAGGGGTCTGGCAACATTGGAGCAACAAATGTTTTACGCTCTGGATCAAAGGCATTAGCAATATTAACTCTTTTGATTGATGCTTTAAAAGGCTCTATTCCTGTGGTTTTATTCAGTTTTAATAGTTACCTAATGGCATTAGCTGGTCTCTTTTCTTTTCTTGGTCATAATTTTCCAATTTGGTTAAAATTCAAGGGGGGCAAAGGAATCGCAACATATTTAGGTATTTGCTTTGCTGTATCCTTTAATATCGGAATTTCTTTTGTTTTGTTGTGGGTATTAATAACTTTTATTTTTAAGACATCATCAATTTCTTCTTTAATAACTATATCTTTGATTCCAATTATTTCATTTTTTCATATAGAAAATAGTATAATAAGTTTAGTTTTTTTATTAATGAGCATCAATTCTTTCTATAGACATAAGCTAAATATTATTAGAATTTTAAATGGTGAAGAACCAAAAATTAATATCTTTTAATTTAAAAATAAAAAAATTTTCTTGAATTATGATATGAAATTTGACTAATTGAATGTCAAAAAGTGTATTTTTTTTCTAAAAAGGGGATCTTAATATGCATATAGTTGTAGTAGAATCACCGGCTAAAGCAAAAACCATTGAGGGTTATTTAGGCTCAGATTATAAAGTAATTGCTTCTTTTGGTCATATTAGAGACCTTCCTTCATCAGAAGGATCGGTTCAACCAGATAATGACTTTGAAATGCTTTGGGAGATGGATACAAAAGGCAAAAAGCAAACAAAAATAATTCAGGATGCCTTGAAAAGTGCAAAATCTTTGATTCTTGCTACCGACCCTGATCGTGAGGGAGAGGCTATAGCTTGGCATGTTTTGCAAGCCTTAAAAGAAAAAGGAAGCCTTAAAGACAAGGAGGTATCTCGTGTTACCTTCAATGCTATAACAAAGAAAATTGTTACAGAAGCTATTGTAAACCCGAGAGAGCTTGATACTGAGCTAATTGATGCATATCTTGCAAGAAGAGCTTTGGATTATTTAGTTGGCTTTACACTCTCACCAGTTCTTTGGAGAAAGCTTCCTGGGGCCAGATCTGCAGGAAGGGTTCAATCTGTTGCATTAAGGTTACTATGTGAAAGGGAAATTGAGATTGAATCATTTAATCCAAAAGAATATTGGTCGATAAATGCTCTACTTTCTCACTCTGATCACTCTCCATTTAAAGCATCTTTAACTCACATAAATGGAAAGAAATTAGAACAATTTGATATTAAAAGTACCGAAGAAGCAGAAAAAATAAAAATAAAATTAGAAAATTCTGATTTTATAGTTAAAGAAATTGAAGAAAAGGAAGTTTCAAGAAAGCCCTCACCTCCATTTATTACATCATCTCTTCAAATGGAAGCCTCTAGAAAATTAGGAATGTCTGCAAAAAATACCATGCAGGTTGCCCAACGACTTTATCAAAATGGATTAATAACTTATATGAGGACTGATGGTGTCCAAATTGGTGAAGAAGGTATCAGTGAAATAAGATCAACAATTGATAACGTTTTTGGGAATGAGTATGTACCAGAAAAATCAAATATCTATTCAAGTAAAATTACCAATGCACAAGAAGCTCATGAAGCAATACGTCCGACTGATACAAATATAAATCCAGAAAGAATGAATGGAGACTTTTCAAAAGAAGAAAAAGATTTATATGCATTGGTATGGAAAAGAACGCTTGCAAGTCAAATGCAAAACTGGAGAGGATTAAGGACTACAATCAATATTTCCAATAATGAAATGGATATAAATTTAAGAGTTTCAGGCACTGTTACTTTATTTAATGGGTTTAGGACGTTGTATGAAGAAGGAAGAAAGGATTCATCCAAAGAGGAAAGTCAGGAACTTCCTAAACTTGAAAAAGAACAATCATTAAATAGAATTGATATTGAAAACAATCAACATTTCACTAAAGCTCCTCCAAGATTTTCCGAGGCAACACTTGTAAAGTCTCTAGAAGAAAAAGGCATAGGACGACCATCAACTTATGCATCTATAATTTCAGTCTTACAAGATCGACAGTATGTAAGAATAGAAAATAGATACTTTCACCCAGAGGCAAAAGGCAGATTACTCTCTTCTTTCTTAGAAAACTTTTTTAAGCAATATGTAAGTTATAATTTTACTGCAGATCTTGAGAAGAACTTAGATAAAGTTTCAAACGGTGAAGTAAATTGGAAAGAGTTTCTAAATAGTTTTTGGAAAGAATTTAGTATTTGTGCAAATTCAGCATTAGAATTAAGAACAAGAGAAATCCTTGATACTTTAAATGAAAGCATAGGTCATCATATCTTTAAGGATGAAAATGGAGAAATAAATAGAAAATGCCCAAAATGTGATGATGGTGAACTAAGCCTAAAGACCAGCAGAAATGGAGCTTTTGTAGGCTGCTCATCATACCCAGATTGCAAATATACAAGATCATTTGGATCATCAGGACAAAATGTCGAAGCAAAAATTTTAGGGAAATATCCTGAGACAGATGATGATATTCATCTTTTAATTGGAAGATATGGTCCATATGTACAAATTGGAGATGGAGAAGATAAAGAAGTTAAGCCCAAAAGATCATCTATTCCAAAAACAATAGATCCAGCAGATTTAACTTTAGAAAAAGCAATAGACTTATTATCCCTTCCTAGAGTTATAGGCCTTCATCCAGAAGATAATAAAGAAATAACTGGGGCATTGGGTAGATTTGGACCCTACCTTCTTCATGAAGGAGTTTATGCAAACCTTCAAAATGTTGATGAATTGTTCACTATTGGGTTAAATAGGGCTGTTGATTTGATTGAAGAAAAAAGATCTAACCCCGGAAGAGGAAGAGGAAGTAAAACCCTCAAAGAATTAGGCAATCACCCAAAGGATAAAAAACCAATTAATCTAATGGATGGAAAGTATGGTCCATACGTTAAGCACGGAAAGAAAAATGTTAGTATTCCAAAAGATAGTTCACCTGAAGATATAACTCTTGAAATTGCTATTGATCTTCTCAATAAGCCAAAAAAGAAAAAATAAAAGAAATGATAAAAATCATTAAGCCAAAACCAGCCGCAACATTAATAATTACAAAAATTAAAAATAAAAAAGTTTTTGTGCTTATGGGGAAAAGACCAAGTAAGGCACGATTTGCTCCAGGAATGTGGGTATTTCCGGGAGGTAAATTGGATAAAAGCGATTTAACAACACCCAAAAATTATATAATAAATAATAAGATAATAAAAAATTTAAATCTACTTAAGGCAAAGCCACCTTTAGGCAAAGGTTTAATATATACGGCTATTAGAGAGACCGAAGAAGAAACAAATCTTAAGCTTAAATCTAATAATATTAAAAATATGTGGGTTCTTGGAAGAGCAATTACCCCACTTACAAGACCAATGAGGTTTGATACAAAATTTTTTGTTGCCCCATCTGATTGCTTCATTGGTAATTTAAAAGGCAATGGTGAACTTGCTAAATTAGAGTATGTTGAAATTTGTAAGGCATTAAAATTTCCAATGTTTGATGTAACTGAATTTATTCTTCAAGAAATCAGCAAAAGGATAAATAATGGTAATGAAATTAATAGCAATCCTGTCTTTTGGAGGTATAGAAAACATCATAGATTAATAACTGAAATTAAATAACTTGACTAAAAGATAATAATAACTAATTTCCGCACTATAAAGGATTTATCATGGCTAAAGCAGCAACAATTAAAATTAAATTAAACAGTACAGCTGGAACAGGCTACTATTATGTTGCCAAAAAAAACTCACGCACTATGACTGATAAAATGGTCGTAAAAAAATATGATCCTGTAGTTCGTAAACATGTTGAGTTTAAAGAAGGCAAAATAAAATAACTTCTGAAAACCCTAAAAATAAATCTCCCAACACATCTATTGCTAAAGAAACAATTAATCAAATAGATGACCTCAAAATAATTCCCTCTAAACCTTTATTAATTTCAGATGCTGATGAAGTTTTATTTATGTTTCTAGAAGGTTTTGAAAACTTTTTATCAAAGAATGACCTTTATTTGGATTTATCTAAGCCAAGACTTAATGGTAATATAAAAAAAATAAGTACTGATGAATATCTTTCTGAGGGAACAATGACAAATTTAATGCCTAGATTCTTCAAAGAAGAGACTGAATATTTGAAGCCAATTTTTGGAGCGTCAGAAAGCTTAAAAAACTTATCGAAAAAATGTCAGATTATAGTTTTAACAAATATATCATTCAAAGAGAAAGGGTCTAGAGTTAGAGCATTAAAGAAAAATAATATGGACTATCCTGTTATAACTAGTAGTGGACTTAAAGGACCTGTGGTTGCTGAAATTTGTAAAAATATGATCGCACCGGTATTTTTTATAGATGATCTTCCTCAGAATATAGAGTCAGTTTCCAAAGAATATAGTAAGTCTACTTGCATTCACTTTATACAAGATAAAAGACTCGATAAATTAATGATGACTCCAAAAGATATCAAACATAGATTAAGTAAATGGAAAGATGTAGAAAAATTAATTCTAGAAAATTTATTTAAAAATGAAAAAAGAGAAATCCAATAAAAGAATAACAAGTATTTGCAGGGAATGCCTTTCAACATTTGATAGTAAAGTTCTCTATTGCGCTAATTGTGAGTCTTTAAATCTTATTAGCCATAAAGAGATAGAAAAATTAGATATTGCCCATGTTGATTGTGATGCTTTTTATGCTTCTATAGAAAAAAGAGATAACCCAAAATTAAAAAACTCTGCCGTAATAATAGGAGGAGGAAAAAGAGGTGTTGTTGCAACTGCCTGCTATCTTGCAAGGATTAAAGGTGTTAGGTCGGCCATGCCAATGTATAAAGCATTAAAACTATGTCCAAGCGCAACTATTATTAAACCTAATATGAGTAAATATAGGGATGCTTCAAGAAAAATCCAAAATTTAATGAATCAATTAACACCATTAACAGAACCAATTTCTTTGGATGAAGCTTTTTTGGATTTATCAGGTACAAAAAAATTACATAAAAAAATACCAGCTGTTCTTCTTGCAGAGTTATCAAAAAAAATAAATCAAGAAGTTGGAATTTCTGTTTCTATTGGTCTTTCTTATAATAAGTTTTTAGCAAAAATATGCTCAGACTTAGATAAACCTAAAGGGTTTTCATTATTGGGAAGAGGTGATTCTAAAAAATTTTTAAGCAGTCAGCCAGTTGAAATATTATGGGGTGTTGGCAAGATTTTAAAAAGAAAGTTAAATGATGATGGGATTAAAACCATTAGTCAAATTGAGGAATTAGGTATTAAAGAGGTTATAAATCGTTATGGCTCAATAGGTTCACATATATATTCACTTTCCCAGGGGAAAGATTTAAGAAGAGTAGTACCTCAAAGACAAATAAAAAGTATTAGCCATGAGACTACATTTGAAAATGACATTAGTGATAAGGAGGTATTAGAAAAAAAACTATGGTCGTTATGCGAAAAAGTTTCAAAAAGATCTAAAGAAAAAGGCTTGGGCGGTCAAACCATTACATTAAAATTAAAAACAAAAGAATTTAAACTTATATCAAGGTCATGTACAATTGATGAACCAACTCAAATAGGAGAGTTAATTTTTCAAAACTCAAAAACTCTTTTAGATCGTGAGGATGATAAGATAAAATATAGACTAATTGGAGTAGGAATCTCTAACTTGAAAGACTCTGAGTTATGCGATCTGTACGACTTAATCAATATTTCAAAAACTAAAAATGCAAAAATTGAATATGCTATTGATGATATTAGAAATAAATTTGGCAAAGACCTTATTAAAAAAGGAAGATCAATATAAAGGAGATATAAAATGACTGGAAGAATTGAAAAAAAATTAACTGAATTAAAAATAGATTTACCAAGCCCTGCGGCACCTGTTGCAAGTTATTCTCCATTTATTTTATCAAACAACCTTTTGTTTATTTCTGGGCAAGGTCCTTTTAAAGATGGTAAGATAATAACTGGAAAGGTTGGTTCAAACTTAACTATTAAAGAAGGTCAAAATGCTGCGCAATTATGTGGTGAAATGATCTTGGCTCAAGCAAAGCTTGCCACTGGAAGCTTAGACAGAATAAAAAAATGCATTAAGCTAGGGGGTTTTGTAAATTGCTCAGATACTTTTACAGATCAAGCAATGGTAATTGAAGGAGCATCAAGGTTAATGATCGATATTTTTGAAGAAAATGGCTGGCACTCTCGCTTTGCTGTTGGCTCTAACTCTCTTCCCCTTGGGATGGCTGTGGAAGTTGATGCTATTTTTGAGGTCTCTAATTAAGTAATATTAATGAATAATTTTAAATTTAAAATAGAGACATCCTTATCTAATATAAAAAAAACTGATTGGAATAGTTGTGCTAACAATAGCTTTTCAAAATCTAATCCCTTTGTTAGCTATGAATTTTTGGACGCACTCGAGAGAAGTAATTCTTTAAATAATAATACAGGTTGGTTTTCCAATTATTTATTAATAGAGAATGAAAAAAATGAAATTATTGGCTGCACCCCTTCTTTTGTTAAAAATAACTCAATGGGGGAATATGTATTTGATCATGATTGGGCAAATGCGTATCACCGGGCTGGTGGATCTTATTATCCTAAGATTCAAGTCTCCATTCCATTTACGCCTGTTACTGGAAGAAGATTACTTATTAAAGATAAATTTAACGATCAAGAAGTTATATTAAATTTATCAAATCAGTTAATAAAATTAACAGAAGTAACGGGTTCATCATCAGCTCATATAACTTTTCTTACAAAAGGAGAGAGTGAGAGCCTAAAAAGGCTTGGTTGGTTGATAAGGAAAGATCAACAATTTCATTGGAAGAATAATAATTACAAAAATTTTGATGAATTTTTATTAAACCTAAACTCAAGAAAGCGAAAAAATATAAAAAAAGAAAGATCAATTCTTAAAGAAAGCTCAATTGAAATTGAACATATAGCCGGAAAAGATATAAAGGAACATCATTGGGATTATTTTTATAATTTTTATCTTGATACAACTATAAGAAAATGGGGTCAAGCTTATCTAAATAGAGATTTTTTTAAAATTATAGGTGAGACAATGCAAAAGGATATTTTATTGATAATGGCTAAAAATAATAATAAATATATAGCTGGTGCTCTAAATTTTCTTGGCGATGATACTGTCTATGGAAGAAACTGGGGGTGCACCGAAGATCATAAATTTCTTCACTTTGAATTATGCTATTACCAGGCAATTGATTTTGCTATTTCAAATAATTATAAAAATGTTGAGGCAGGAGCACAGGGAACACATAAAATATCAAGAGGATATTCTCCAGAAACAACTTATTCTGCACACTGGATTAAAGAAAAGAATTTTTCAAATGCAATTGAGGAATATTTAAAATATGAAGTTAAAGAGGTTGAAAAAAGTAAAAAAATACTAGAAGCTTACCTTCCTTATAAAAAAGAAGGTTAATGTCTTACAACGATAAAAATATATTTGCTAAAATCTTAAATGGTGACGCTGAATGCGTAAAAGTTTTAGAAAATGATTTCATTTTGGCGTTCATGGATGTAATGCCCCAGGCACCAGGCCATACACTCGTAATACCAAAATACAAAACTGAGGATTTAATTAACCTTGATTCAAATTATTTCCCTTATATTCTAGAAGCTACTCAAAAAATTGCTAGATCTATAAAAAAAGTTTACTCTCCTTCAGGGGTTATGATTTTACAACTAAATGGGGCTGAAGCAGGTCAGTCAGTATTTCACCTTCACTTTCACATAATACAAAGATCCGAAGGTTTAAATTATAAATTTCACGCCTCTGAACCAAGAGATTTTAAAGAACTTCAAAAAGAAGCCGATAAAATAATCGCTAATCTATAGCTAGCTTTTAATCAATTCTTTTTTATCTTTTTCTATATTTTTCAATGCTTTATAACTAAAATCTAATTCATCTTTTTTGAGCGTAACATTAACGGTTCCACCTTTTTCAAGAACACCATAAAGAATCTCTTCAGCAATAGGCTTTTTAACTTTTTCTTGGATTAGTCTAGCTAATGGTCTTGCCCCCATGTTCTGGTCATAACCCTTTTTTCCCAACCATTGAGCTGCTTGGCTTGAAATATTAATATAAACATTCTTATTATCTAGTTGAGATTCTAGTTCAAGAATAAATTTTTCAACAACTTTTTCTATAACACTATCAGGTAAAGCATTGAAAGATATAATTGAGTCCAATCTATTTCTAAACTCAGGATTAAAAAGTTTTTCTATTGCATCTGTATCTTCGCCAATTCTCTCACTTCGATTAAATCCTAACGCTGGTTTAGCTAAATCAGCAGCACCAGCATTAGTGGTTAAAATTATAATCGTATTTCTAAAGTCAACTTTTCTGCCATTTTGATCTGTTAATGTTCCATGATCCATTACCTGAAGAAGTATATTAAAAATATCTGGATGAGCCTTTTCAATCTCGTCTAACAAAACAATACTGTAAGGATTTTGATCAACTCCATCTGTCAATAAACCTCCTTGATCAAATCCAACATAACCAGGTGGGGCACCTATAAGGCGAGAAACAGTGTGTCGTTCCATATATTCAGACATATCAAATCTTAATAACTCAACACTCAAAACTGAAGAAAGCTGTCTAACAAGCTCTGTTTTTCCGACACCTGTAGGACCTGTAAAAAGATATGATCCTATAGGCTTTTGTAAATCTCTCAAACCAGCTCTAGACAATCTAATTGAGGCAACAACCTCTTCAACAGCTTTGTCTTGTCCAAAGATAAATCTTTTTAAAGATTTATCTAGATCTTTTAATCTTTCGCTATCATCTCTAGTTATATGTTTGGATGGAATCCTAGCCATAGTGGAGATTGTTTGTTCTATATCTTTTTGATTAATTGTTTTTTTTCTTTTTGATAAAGGTTTGAGCTTTTGTGAAGCACCGGTCTCATCTATTACATCTATCGCTTTATCAGGTAGCTTTCTATCGCTCATATACCTTGAGGAGAGCTCAACAGCAGTTTTTATAGATTCATTTGAATACCTCAATCCATGAAAACTCTCAAATCTAGATTTTAAACCCATAAGTATTTTAATAGTATCAGGAACATTTGGCTCCTCAACATCAATTTTTTGGAATCTTCTTGATAGAGCCCTATCTTTATCAAAAAACTGTCTATATTCTTTATAAGTAGTTGAACCTATGCAGCGTAATTGTTGTCCTTGAAGAGAAGGTTTCAATAGATTCGAGGCATCCATAGAGCCTCCTGAAGTTGATCCTGCCCCAATAACGGTATGAATTTCATCAATAAAAAGTACTGCGTCATCTAGAGCTTCTATTTCCTTTAAAACAGCTTTTATTCTTTCCTCAAAATCTCCTCGATATCTAGTTCCGGCCAGGATAGACCCCATATCTAAAGAAAAAATCAAAGTATTACTTATTACATCAGGTACATTTTTTTCAAAAATTCTAAATGCCAAACCTTCAACAATTGCAGTTTTGCCTACACCTGGATCTCCTACAAGTAATGGATTATTTTTTCTTCTCCTGCTAAGTATTTGAATTAATCGATTAACCTCCTCAGCCCTTCCTATCAAAGGGTCAATTAATTGTTTTTTTGCTTTTTCATTTAAATTTTCACAAAATGCATCAAGAGCACTTTCTTTTGAGGAGGACGAATCATTTTCCTCATAAGAAAATTGATCATCATCTGAGTCAGATTGAATTGATGCAAATGTCTGGTTTTTCTTTATGCCGTGAGCTAAAAATTGGACTGCATCATATCTAGTCATTTCTTGCTTTTCTAATAAATAGACTGAATAGCTTTCCTGTTGAGAAAAAATAGCTACAAGAATATTTCCGCCATTAACCTCTTGGCCACCTGATTGCTGAACATGAATTGCCGCCCTTGTAACAACCGTTCTATATCCAGCAGTAGGTTCTGGAACACCCCCATCTTCAGAGCTAACTAAATAATCCTGCTTATTAATAAAATCTAACAATTCAGTTTTTAATAATTCGATTTCAACATTAGATGCCATTAAGACTTTATAAGCATCCTTATCATCAAGAAGGGAGAATAAAAGGTGCTCTATTGTAACATGTTCATGTTTTTTTTGGGCTGCAAAGTCAATTGATCTTTGAAGTGTTTCTTCTAGTGATTGAGAAAATGATGTCATTTAAGCTTTTTCCATTGTGCATTGTAAAGGGTGATTATTTTTTCTTGATGTATCAAGAACTTGAATTACTTTTGTCTCAGCTATTTCATAAGAAAAAACACCACAAACACCTATACCATTTTGATGGACATGAAGCATTATTTTTGTTGCCTCTTCATTACTTTTATTAAAAAAACTTTTTAGAAGATAAATAACAAATTCCATGGGTGTATAATCATCATTGAGAATAAGAACCTTGTATAAAGAAGGTTTTTTTACCTTATTTTTAACTTGGGTCTTTAAAGACGAGTCATTATCAATAAATTTGTTTTTATCACTCACCTTTTTAATTCCTATTCATTTTTTCATTCATAATAATATCTCTAGCTTCATTTATTCTTGCGCTCAAGTAAGAAGAACCACCTTTATCAGGATGTAATCTTGTTATCAATTCTTTATGAGCCTTATTTATATTGTCAATTGATGCATTTTCGTCAATACCCAATAAATCATAGGCCTCGGACAATGGGGTAGATGAATTATTTTTTTTCTTAAAAAGTCTCATAATTAAATCAAAAAAGACCTTTCTTTTAAAAAACCAAATAGCTAGAGAAACAAAGAAGGTAGAAAAATAATAAAGACCAAAAAATAAAAATAGTATTGATAGTAAAATAGAAAAAATTACAATCACCGTTCTAATTTTTTCTTTGAAAATCTCTTTTTCTGAAGATATTATCCAATCAAAAAGGAAAATCAAAAATATCAAGAAAATAATTCCTAGCACTAAAACCATAGAGTCACACCAGTCCTAGAGAATGAAGGTCTGAAATAATTTCTTGATCATCATTTATATTATTAATATCAAATAATCTTGAGTCACTTGGAGAATTTTTTGTTTCTAAATACCTCCAGCCCTGAAATGGCCTCTCTTTAAAAGGAACAGTAAGAATTAAATCTTTATTTAAATCTAACCTACACCTATTAACATTATCGTTATCAGTAAATCTTTCAATTTTTAAAATTTCTTGTCTTACACATAATTTACCTTTTATTACCCAGTATATTGACCCTCCATTAAGAACTTCCTCAAATCTTTTAGGGAACATCCGTGTTATGTGAATTGTTTCGCCATAGCGACCTCTAACAAACTCCTGACGATTATAAAGATCTAATACTGAGTCTGCACCAACGCATAATTTCTTAATATTTAATGTCATTTTAAACCAAAAAAATTGCAGCGAGTCCAAGAAAGGAGAAGAAACCAACGACATCTGTAACCGTGGTTACAAAAACACTGGAGGCCAATGCAGGATCAACACCCATTTTATTAAGGATAAGAGGTATTATTATTCCTGAAAAACCAGCGACCACCATATTTAAAACCATTGCTAGCGCCAAAACTATACCTAGAGCAGGATTGTTAAACCAAAAGGCACTTAAAAAGCCTAAGATTAAAGCAAATAATACTCCATTTAAAAAACTTACTAAAATTTCTCTATTTATAATTCTTTTATAATTTAAAGGAATAAGGTCTCTAGTAGATAATGAGCGAACTGCAATAGTTAATGTTTGAGTTCCAGCATTACCGCCCATAGAGGCAACAATAGGCATTAAGATTGCCAAAGCAACCATCTCCTCTATGGTTCCATCGAAAATAGCTATTACCATAGAGGCAACAACAGCGGTTATAAGATTTATAAATAACCATGAAAATCTACCTCTTGAAGCCTGAATTACATTATCAGTAATATCTTCATCGCCAACACCACCAAGCAGCTTAATATCCTCACCAGCTTCATCCTTTAAAACTTCAACAACATCATCTGCAGTAATAACACCTATTAACCTTCCTTCGCCATCAGTAACTGGAGCAGAAACCAAATCAAATCTTTCAAATTGATATGCAACAAGTTCTCTATCCATATCCCCTGAAATTATTATTAGTTCATGAGCTTGAAGATTTTTTAAACTTTTGTTTCTAGGGGACCTTATAATATTAGATAAGGATATTGCTGCAACTGGCTTAAAAGTACTATCTATCAAATAAATTTCATAGAACTCAATTGGTAAATCATCCCCTTTTCTTAAAAAATCTATTGCCTCACCAACATTAATATTTGGATTAAGAGCAACAAAGTCGAGTGACATCAATCGGCCGGCGCTATCCTCGGGATAATTCAATGATGATTGCAGTTCCTCCCTTTCATTCTTAGGGATTTTATTTAAAATTAAATTTTTATCGTCCTCTTCAAGATCTTCTATTACATGAATTGCATCGTCTGTTTCAAGTTTTTGAAGAGCCTCGGCAACATAAGAGTGGCCTAAAAGATTAATGACCTCCTCTCTAATAGTTTCTTCCAATTCAGACAAAATTTCTGGATTGAAGTCGTTTTCAATGAATTCAATGAAATCTTTTACTTCATGCCTTGGAATAAGATTAATTATATCTGCAATATCAGCAGCAGATAAGTTTTTAGTTAATGATATAATTTTATTCTTATCAGATGTGTCTAAAGCATCCATCACTTCGGAAATTAAAGATGGATCAAAAGGTGTAAAGTCAGTACCTTGATTATTTACCTTAATCTGTGTCATAAAAATCTCATTACCTTAGTTTAATGGTGCGGCCGAGAAGACTCGAACTTCCACGGGTTTTATCCCACAGCGACCTCAACGCTGCGCGTCTACCAGTTCCGCCACAGCCGCATA
>ERZ802821.1298-NODE-1298-length-13220-cov-9.34539_pt1 | contig 13220 bp, 10 predicted proteins | sample MGYA00345648_ERZ802821 | MGnify/ENA primary metagenome ERZ802821 (study PRJEB30503, sample SAMEA104212357) | marine metagenome | biome: Westerlies Biome; feature: [SRF] surface water layer (ENVO:00010504) within the epipelagic zone...; material: water... | reverse complement strand
AAATTGGTGCGGTACGCCGGTCTCGAACCGGCGGCCTTCTGCTTGGCAAGCAGACGCTCTACCAACTGAGCTAGTACCGCATTGTTCCATTAAAAGGTGCACATTATATTATAAAAAACTCAGAAAAATTATATTTAAAATAACTATTTTAAATTAATTCTTTGAACCTCTATAAATCTATCAAAACTTTGTTTTTTAGATAGAGAAATATAATGAGGATCCAGCTGAGATGGGATCACAAGTTTAAAGTCTGAAACCTTATCATCACGAATTACATAATGTTCATGATCTATTTTTGCGTGGTGATGTTTATCAGCATAACCTATATGCTGAATCTTAATTTCAAAAGGATTACCAATACCTAATTTATAAATTAATTCATTATCTTTATTAAAGAAATTCACAACATAAATATCATCTTTTTTAATTATGGGTCGAATAATATCTTTTTTATTGGGTTTTTCTAAATCAATAGAATTAACTTGAATATAATCCTCTGAGAGATCAAGAGTAAATACTTTCTCATCCTTATTTGCACTCGGAGTTATACGTTTAAAAGAATCAAATTTACCCCTTGAATTAGAAGTATCACCTGATGACTCATCATACTTACTCCAATTAATTTTAATCGCAGCTCCCATGGAACAGCATATTTCAGCAAACATGTAGTCTTGGTTATCGCTTATTTCATTATCATATAAATAGCCCTCATCGCTTGAATACCATAACCAAGAGCCAACGTATGGCTGTTGTGCATCATAAGGTAAATTAGCATCGTTCCATTCATAATAATAATTAGATTCAAACCAACCCTCATAAAAATCTACTGGATTAGTAATATCATTTGGCGCTATTAAGTTACCTGATAAATCCTCAACTATCCATGAATATGTAACCACAGCATTATTTCCTGGTCTGTTAAAAGATACGCTAACATTATTTTCAAGTTGGGATTGTTCAACATCATCTACAAACCACTTTAGTTTTATCTTGGTAGGATCATAAACAGCATCTATTACAAAATTAATTGACCCATTTGATAATGCTGAACTTGAAGTTAACCCTTCATAATTAGATATTCCGTTAATAGTATAGTTACCAAAGCCTTGATTCATAATTGAGCCATAAGCAAAACCTTCAATATTCACTTTTCCAAATCCCAGGTCAGCGCCACTCTCCATTACTGTCCAATATTTTGGCCTATAAGTTTCATCTTCAGAATAATAAGTTCCTGGAATTAGACCAATTTTATTTACGCAGTCTGAATAAACATTTTCACCAGTAAACTCTTCATTATCAGGGTATTGATTCCAAAAACATTCACAATCTTGATAGGTTCCATTGCCAACTTGATCCCTGTAATAAATATCACCATCCGAATAGTTGTAACAAATATCATAATCAACACCTGGAACGTTGGTAAGATCATCAATAAAATGTTTCCATTTGACATTATTTGGATTAGAGACTGAAGTTGTATTAATGTAAGTATCTGCTCTAGGTAGATCTTCGCCATACTCAGAACCTGAGTCATATTCATCACCCATATATCCATGAGAATGACCAAGCTCATGCATAACCACCTCTTCAGTGCCATTAGATAATTGCTGAATATTAATATTACCTTGTGCTACTCCACGCCCACTAAGCGAGGAAATAAATGCAGCTACATCATAATCAAATGCATTACGAATTCTTTCTCTACTAACATCACCAATACAATAAGTTGTCGGCGTACTTGGATAACAACCAGCTTCTATTTCAAATGCTGATAGACCTGTTTTATTAACTTCTTCAATTATTGCGATTGAAAAAAAATCTTCAATAAAAGGAGATGCATCAGAATTAATTAGGGTGTTAACTGAATCTAAAACCTCACTTCTAAAAAATTCATAATTTTCAGAAGTAATTCTATCACCTATAAAAACATATTCTGTAGCAGCTGAATCATCTGGACTACCAACCAAATAATATACATAATGAGAATCAGAGGAACAGTTAGCTCCATTAGCATCACAATTATTTTCAATATCAATAGTATATTTATTTGAAATAAAATAAGCACTGAAACCATCAGCACATTGAGCAAGGCTTCCATCAGATACACAAAATGCTATTTCTTGGTAACCCGCATTGTTTAAATCATTCATATTTAGAATTATTTCACCTGAACCACCTATTACTGGTTCAGTAAATGAACCAGAAATTAGCTCATTTGAAATGTCACCAAAGACAACAAGCTCAGAAGTATCATTATCAACATCGCTGATACGCGCACTTACTGTAAGAGTATCATCAAAAATCATGGTGTTATTGTCATAGCTCGAAAAATCACTAGTTATTGTTATTGTTGGACTATCATTTATAGGATTAACAGTTACATCAACACTTCTTGTATAAGTAATAGGTCCACCAACTGGCTGTTGATTTTCATCTATTTGAGTTGCACTGAAAGTAATTGTGAAATCATCTTCTCCAAAATAATTAGGAGAAGGTGAATATGTAAAAACTCCAGAATCATTAATATTAGCAGTACCATTTTTTGCAGGCATCGAGATTGAGTAAGTGATATTAGACGTATAGTTGGTTGATGCAGAGAAACTACCAGTAAGATCTACATCTTCATTTGTTGAAAGAATTTTATCGAGACCTACTGTAAACGAAAATGGAGCTGCTCCACCGCCGCCACCCCCACAGGAATAAATAAAAAATAAAGATAAAGTTAAATATATATATTTAGTTCGCATCAATTGAGTATATATATTTCCTTAACAAAAAAAAACCGCTGACAAGCAGCGGTTTTTTATTTTAAAGTTTTATTAAAACTTGTATCTTAGACCAGCTTTAAAAATAGGACCATGATCTTGATATAAGAACATCATTTCTTCATATCTTGAGAATAGTCTTACACCTTCATCGCCTATATTAAGAGCTTCGACAAATACAACTGCGTTATCATTGATAACATATGATGCATTAAAGTCAATTTGTCCTCTAGCTTCAATAAATAATGGATTAAACTGATCTTCACCTGCATAACTTTCAGCTCTGTAGTTATATGACAACCTTGCAGTATATTTCTCATCTTCATAGAAAACTGAAAAGTTTGCACCATCACCAAATCCAGGTAAAGCTCTTTGCTCACCAACTAGATAAGGATCAGCTTCTTCATCAGTTCGAAGCTTTGTTACGTTTGCTTGCATACCGTATGGAGTTCCTTCAAAGAAGTGTTGAAGCGATAATTCAACACCTGAGAGTTTTCCATCATACTTATTAACTGGTTGAGTAATATTGAACTGTGCTAAAGCATCATTAGCATCACCAATACCAACCCAGTTAACACCTGTGACTCCATCAATAGCATAGGTTCCTGATGGCCAACCATTAGTGCTTGTTGCAGTAGGATGTGCATAACCTAAAGCTACAAATAATTGAGACCAACAATCATTTGTATCACCTGGAGGTGACCAATCTGGGCCAGAACAAGATCCTGGTGTTAGACCAGCTTCTGCTGCTCTTGATAAAAATACATCAGGAACATTATTGAATGATCCAGTGTAGCTGTCAGCTCCATGATAATCTTTGATTTCTTTAGAGAAAACGTTTACAGCAAAATAACTACCTTCTGCATAGTAGTTTTCATAAGCAAAGTCTATATTCATAGAAGTGTACGGATCCATTGCAGGGTTACCACTTGTTAATGAAGTTGGAGATCCGTATGAATAGTCTCCTAGATCAAAGCCAGCTCTTGTTTGCCATAATGATGGTTGCGCAATAGTATCACTAATACCAAATCTGATTACTTCATTATCATTCAGACCGATACTAATATTAAGAGATGGTAGTAAATAATCGCTCGTTGAAGTTGCTTCATATGTACCTTCTTCTGTATACATTATCAGACCTTGGTTTTGTCCATATTCTGGTGTACTCCAAGTACCAAAACCCCAAACTGTATTAACAGGTACCGTAGCCATACTTGAGGAGGTTCTTGTAATCTCTTCATATCTAAGACCTAACTGAGCTTTAACAGGTAAACCATTATATTCAGTATCAAAGTTAAAGTTTACGAATACTGACTCTGTTTCTTCAAGAATATTGTTTAATGAATCTGGTGTACCAGCACATAAAACACCTCTATTTGATGTTCTCACAGAACCGTTATACAGGTTATTACCGTCGTAACCAACTGCAAGCCAGCCAGTGTTTTCGCCATTTTCTACAGCATCATCAGCTGTACAAGCTTCACTCCAGTTATTAAGATTAGTCCACCAAAGTGCACCGTTACCAGTTGGATTGATATTACCTCTTTCCATCCAGTAAATTGCATCTTCAATTGACATATCAGCCCATTGGAAAGTACCTACACTTAAACCAGCCATCCAATCATCAGTAGTTGTCATAGTAAATGCATCATCCGGTGTTGCAACAACCGATGGCATTACAGGACTTCCTTCTGTATTACCAGCTACTATTTTTGATCTTGCATTGTAGTTGTCATATTCCATTTTAGAAGTTGACAAACCAAATTCAATACTTGAAAGATGATTAATGTTGTCAGAAAGATCTTCCCAAGTTGCTATTATTTGAGTTTGATTAACTGCTCCATCAGCAGTAGCTTCTGATATATATGCTTCTCTAGGACCCATATCACCACCAACAAGAGTATCAACAGCTACACCACCTCTTAAGTACTCCTCAGTAAATACAGGAACATTTCCTGTCATATCAAGCGTTCTAGCTCCAAGTTTTGCATGACATGATGTCCAATTACCGTTGTATGTCTCCCATGGGTTTGCACCCCATTGACCACCAGCACCAAGACATCCGTCCCAGCCACCGTTTGAATAAATTAATACATTATCGCCATTATTTTCAGATGCAGATGTTGATTCATGATGATCAATAGTTACGTTAAAGTTTTCAGTGAATTGGATATCAAGATTTGCACCTTGAGATTTATTTCTTTTAACAGAATCACCATATAAAAATTTATTATCCATAGCATTTCCATCACCATTACCAATACCTTGTGGAACAGTTGCTGATATCAATGCTCCATTATTGTTTACAACATATGAGTCAATATCCCAACCTGCCCAGTATGATGATTTTTCTCTACCAGTTGTTTCAAATTCCAATGATGAAAACGTATTATCTAATGTTAATACTGCCTTATCAGTTAACTGAATCTGGAATGTTGCTTGAAAGTTCTGTCTTAATCTTTCATTATCTTTAGCTTTGAAACCAACAATCTCAGGAGTGAATACAACCCCATCAGGTCTTCCTGTTCCAGTTACATTTGTAGCTGTTAATCCATAACCACCAGGAACCCATGTAATTTCATTTGTTCCAACTTCTCTATTATGTCTCTCCTGATGTGATCCTGAAACTGCAAAACCAACAGGTAAAGAATAATCACCAAATTGTAGTTCACTGTCTCTACTAAATAAGAAATCAAATTCAGGTGTGTAATCATCACCTATTTCAACTTTAGTATCATTAACTGTTCTTACAGAAAAAGATGTAGCATCACCAGTTACTAAAGGTTTTGTAGTAATCATGTTGATTGTTGCTCCAATACCACCAGAAGGTAAAATAGCATTTGATGATTTGTATACTTCAACAGCAGAAACACCATGTGAAGATATATCACCAAAGTCAAATCCTCTACCATGCTCGTATTGTCCAGCAACTGTAGGCATAGATCTTCCATTTAGAGTAACAAGATTGAACTGGTAACCTAGACCCCTAACATTAACTCTTGAACCTTCAACGTTACTTCTATCGATAGTAATACCAGAAACTCTAGCTAATGATTCAGCAAGGTTTTGATCTGGAAATTTACCAATGTCTTCAGCTGTAATAGCTTCGGTAACACCAACTTTACTTCTCTTAAGTTCAATAGCGTCAATCAAACTTTGTTTAACACCAAGAACCACCACATCTTCAACTTCTTCTTCTGTTTCATCTTGTGCGATAACAAATGAAAAAGGAATCATTAATAATAATGATAATAAATATTTATTCACGGAATTTTCCCCCTTTTATAAAAAACAAATCAATTAGACATCATCGTAAGAAAAACGTCAAGAATTAATTAAAAATATATATTTTGTAAATAATTTACAGAATACATAAAATTAATTCATAAAAAAATATATAAAATTCAGTCTTAAAAAAAGACTTATTTATTAAAAAAATTTCTTATCGCGATTCGCGAGGTTTTGATTCGTTTACAACAAGCTTTCTACCTTCAACCTCAGCATCATTCAATGCAGCTATTGCATCTTCTGCTCCATCACTCATTTCAACAAAACCAAAGCCTCTTGAGCGGTTTGTCATTCTATCAGTGATGATTTTTGCAGATGTTACTGTACCGTGTTCGGCAAAAAGATTTTCTAAATCTTGGTCATTCATACCCCAAGATAAGTTTCCAACATATATGTTCATATTCTAATGATTAATAAAAAAAGCTATCTTACATGAAAAGTAATGATAAAAGTAAAAAAATTAATCATTAATAAAATTAATTGTCTCTTCGCCAAATTCTTCCCACCAATTAAGGCCTAATTTATGAATTTTTTCTAAATTTTCATCAGAAGCGTCATCCAACATTTTATTAATGTTGCCTAATGGAGAATTAATACGAAGATAATTTTTGTCAATAATATCTGTTGCTATGTCGTTGTGAATTTCAGAATCAAGAACCATGCCAATAATGTCATTTCTTAACCAACCAACACCACCCCACTTTGATGAATTCTCACCTTTAATTTTATTTTTGTTTTTGCCGGCACCAATACTAAGAACTTTTATAGTTTCAGCATTAAAATATTTTTTTGCCTTAATAAATCCTATTATTGAAGGGTTGTTTGTGACAACCCCTCCATCAATCATCCACGAGCCTGAGCTGATTTGATATGTTGGAAAATACATAGGTGCTGCACTTGATGCACAAACAGCATCTACAAAAGTAATATCAGGGGTTTCAAAGGAGGAGTGAATAACATGTTCTCGCCTTTCTATGTCATAGCAAAGAGTTAATATAGGTTTGTGAGAATCACTTAAATTTTTATTTTTAAATAGTTCTTTTAATATCTCAACTCTACCCTTAGTTTCATATCTAGGTCTTGCTTGTATCAATGATGCTTGATCCCAAAAAAAAGAAGTTTCCATGATTTTATCTAAGTATTCTTGCGACCAATATTTTTTTACCTCTTTGGCACTTAAACCATCACAAGCAAAACATGCTGCATTTAGAGCGCCAGCACTAGTCCCAATAAACATATCAAATGTGTCAAAAACTTTTTTTCCTGTCTCTTCTTCAAATTTTTTTAAAAAAACAATTCCAGCAATTGCTCTTACGCCTCCGCCATCAAATGAAATAATTTTTTTTTGAGGTTGTGTGACTTTTTTATGCTTAAGTGTGCTAAAAATACTGCTTATTTTCATAGATAACTTTTAGCTTATATTTATTTAATAATTTTCAAGTTAAGTGTCTCACTTGCCTGCTGAAGACTTCCCAAATTTTCTACGTTAACAAATCCCGCATTAACCAGTATTTCAGTTGCTCTTTGAGATCTATTACCACTACGACAATAAAGATATATTTTTTCAGTTTTATTAATATTGTTTTGAATACTTAAAATGTTTTGCCATTCAATATTAATAGCTTTATTTAAACGAGCAGATTGAAACTCTTCTGGAGTTCTAACATCAATGATTACCTCTGCAATTAAAAGACTTGAAGATATTAAAACGGAGAAAAGAAAATTTTTTATCAACTATAGCCAATCCTGAATAATCATATCTGATGCTTTTTCTCCAATCATAATTGTTGGAGCATTAGTATTTCCACCAATTAAAGTTGGCATAATAGATGCATCTACAACTCTTAACCCTTTAAGATTATGAACTTTTAATCTACTATCAACTACCGCCATCTCATCATTGCCCATCTTACATGTTCCGACAGGATGATAGACTGTATCTGCTGTTTCTCTAATTGCCTTTTCTATATCTTCATCATCGTCTAAATCAATTGGTCTTAAAACATGCTTGCTTGTATATTTAGAAACAGGCTCTTTATTCATAATTTTCATCATTTTTTTATATCCAGCAATCATGTCTTTTACATCATCTGGATGAGATAAAAATTTTGGATCTATCTTTGGATTATCTAGTGGGTCAGCTGAATTTAAAGTTACTTCACCTCTTGATTTTGGACGAAGTAAACAGGTGTGGCAACTAATGCCTGTTCCCCAAATATGTTCCCTGCCATGATCAACGATCATTCCTGGTGAAAAATGCAACTGTGTATCTGGTATCTCAATATCATTTCTTGATCTTATAAATCCTCCTGCCTCAGCTACTGTTGATGTAAACATTCCTGTTTTTGTAAGGATATATTTAAATAACTCATATGGGTATTTAAAAAACAAGGTTCCAATTGAGAAGCCAAAAAGTTTAATTGATTTATATTTATGTACAGTTACATAATCGATATGATCTTGAAGATTTTTTCCTACGCCCGGTAATTCTAATTTATGCTCAATGCCATGTTTTAATATTTCGTCTGCTGGGCCAATGCCTGATCTAAGCAAAATTTGAGGAGAGCCAAAAGCTCCGGATGATAGTAAAACTTCTTTAGAAGCTTCAATAATAAACTCATTCCCTTCAGCATTAATGCAAAGAACACCAGTTGCTTTGCCATCAACAATATTTATTTTGTTAACATTTGTATCAGTTAAGACTGTTAGGTTGTCTCTTTCTAATGCTGGCACCAAATATGCTTTAGCAGTGCTACATCTTTTACCGTTTTTTTGAGTGGTTTGATAATAACCAATTCCTTCCTGACTTTCGCCATTAAAGTCTTCGTTATGTCCAAAAATACTTGATCCAGTTTTAACAAAGTCATCTACAATTTTATTTTTGTGCCTGATTTTATCAACGTTTAATGGACCGCCTTGACCGTGAAAATCGTTATCAAAAATTTCATTGTTTTCACATTTTTTAAAATAAGGTAGAACTCTCTCAAAAGACCAACCCTCATTTCCTAACTCTGCCCAATGATCATAATCCCACTTATGACCTCTCACATATAACATAGCATTGATAGAACTTGAGCCTCCTAATGTCTTACCTCTTGGTTGAAAGCCTCGCCTATGCTCCATAATCTCTGATTCGACTTCGTGTACACCACCAGCTGAATCAACTATAGAAGATGCTGGCTCAGTTATTGAAACTTGTTCAAATTCTTTTTGAGGCACTGTATTGTAATTCCAGCTGTAGCTACTATTACCACCTAAGAAAGCAAAACCAAGAGGAACTTTTAATCTCACGTCACTATCTTTTGAGCCTGCTTCAATCAAACAAACTCTAAAATTTGAATTAGAACTTAACCTATTTGCTAAAACACACCCAGCTGAGCCTGCTCCTAAAATAATAAAATCGTAGCTTTTAGTTTCCATGATTTAACAACTCCTCTATAAAGTTTATGATTTCATCGTTAAGCTGTAAACTTAAATGTGTTGAAAAATTTACATACCATGTTCAAATAAATGTTATGAATTATTTTTATATATTCATTCTATTTTGGGTTTTAGTTGCTTCTGTAACTTTTATCTATTTATTCTTTGTAAATGCCCCATATGGTCGTCATATGCAGCAAGGTTGGGGTAAAAGCATTTCAGCGAGGGCTGGATGGGTAATTATGGAATCGCCTTGTGTGATTTTAATTATTATCTATGGGTTTTTGATGAAAGATAAATTATTGCTAGTACATGAAATTTTTCTATTGCTTTGGCTTTTACATTATGTACACAGGTCTTTTATTTATCCATTCTTAATAGATTTAACTAATCCAAAAATGCCAATAAGTATTGCTGCATCTGCATTTTTCTTTAATATAATTAATGTAAACGTTCAAGCTATTGGTATCTATTATTTTACTCAGTACCCCGCAAACTGGATTGTTAGTGAAGCATTTTTATTAGGAGTAATAATATTTTTCATTGGTATGTTCATCAATATTAAATCTGACTATTTGATTATTTCTATGCGAAAAGAAAATGGACCTGGATATCATATGCCCAATAAATTTCTTCATAAATATATATCATCGCCTAATTATTTTGGTGAAATTATTGAATGGATAGGTTGGGCTATTCTTACTTGGAGTATCTCGGGGGTTGTTTTTGCTTTATGGACAATTGCTAATCTAGTTCCAAGAGCGTTTGCACACCACAAATGGTATCAAAATAAATTTTCAGACTATCCTAAAAATAGAAAGGCTATTATTCCAGGAATTATTTAGCACCATCTAAGTCTAGTATTTGTTTAGCTACTTCTAATATGGAATCTTCGGCTGGTCGTGGACTCCAACCAAGGATATCTTTTGCATTGGTAGCATATTTAACACTTCTGACTCTTCCAATAAATGGTAAAGAAAATTTTAGTTCTTCATTAAATTTTGCTAAAACTGGTGTTATCCATGCAGGAATATTTATTTTAGGAGCCTTCTTATATCCATTTGTTCTGAGAAGCTTGGCAACGTCTTTGTACCATAAATCTTTCTCAGATAACGCAAACCTTTTTCCATTGCTTTCAGGATTCTTCATTGCCAAAATGTGAGCTGCAGCTACATCTTTTACATCAACATAACCAAACTGCAAAGGAACAGAAACAGGCATTCTTCCAGTAACAACCATTTCAATAGCTTTATTTGATTCACCTAAATCACCTGATAATGATGGGCCAATTACTAAAGCTGGGTTAATTACTGCTAGTTCAAAAGGGTTTTCTTCTTCTTTAATAAATTTCCATGCAGCCATTTCTGCCAAAGTTTTGCTTTTTGCATAGTGGTTAATTGTTTTTTTATCTGGATCTGACCAATCGCTTTCATCATAAAATTGTTTTAAAACAGTGGTTTCAAAAATTGCAGCTACAGATGAGGTTAAAACAACTTTTTTTACGTTGTGCTTTTGAGCAAACTTCATAGCTCTATTTACTCCAGCTACCGCTGGTCCAACAAAGAATTCCTCATCCTTGGTAGATATTGATATTGGTGAAGCAACATGTAATAAATAATCACAGCCAGCCATACCCTCATCCCATCCCTCATCATCAGTTAAGTTAAAAGTAAAAAGATTTAAATGTTCAGTAGAAGTATTATTCTTTTGAAGAGCTTGAAAAACTTCTTCTTCTCTTTCGGGTGATCTAATAGATCCGTTAACTGCATATCCCTGTTTTAACAACTGATCAATACAATGAAGTCCAATATACCCTGTTGCACCTGTGACTAAAACTTTTTCCATTAGATACTCCTTATATTTATTAATAGGCCTATTTTTCTAAAGCTGCAGCAAAACTAATTATTTCTTTATCCGACCATGGTCTCCCAATTATAGAAATACCTACTGGAAAATTATCTATTTTAAAATAAGGAATAGTTATGTGAGGTAACCCACCAAATGCAGCATATCCGCCATTTCCAAAAGACACTCCATTGTCAATAGCAGCTCCATCTCCACCCTCATAATCAATCTTCCATGCTGGACCTCTAGTAAGACCAATAAAAGCATCAACTTTATACTCATCCATTAATGCAATAGTTTGATCTGTGACACTCTTTAAAATATTTTTCGCTGAAATATAATCATCATGCTTTTCGGCTGCTTCTAGAGAAGCATAAAATATCTCTTGACCAAAAAAAGGCATTATTTTTTCAGAATTTTGATTATTAAAATCAATGATTTTTTTGAGAGTCTTTTTTGATTCTGCTGATTGAGCAAGATAGCTTTCTAAGCCGTATTTAAATTCGTATAATAAAATTAAGTATTCTTCCTCGGAAGGATATTCTCTATTGTCCTCAATAAAAACAATCTCTCCACCAAGTTTACTCACATCATCAATTAATTGATTTAAAAACCTTTTACCATATTTATTTTCAAAACCTGACCTTAAGAGACCAAAACGTATCCCATTTAAATTATTATGTTTTATGTTTTCCGCAAAATTAAAATCAAAATTATTTGGTATAAGTTGAGTTTTTGCATCCATTGGATCTGGTCCTGAGATAACTTGAAGAGTTTTGGCAACTATTTCCACCGATGTACCCATTGGTCCAGCAGTATCTTGAGAATTAGCGATAGGAATTATTCCTGATCTGCTAACGAGCCCTAAAGTAGGCTTCATACCAACTATTCCAACTACTGAAGCTGGACATGAAATTGATCCATTGGTTTCAGTTCCTATTGCTATATCAACAATGCCAGTTGCAACAGCTACAGCAGAACCAGAGCTAGAACCGCAAGGATTATATTTAGAATTTAATGGATGTGTAGTCTGTCCATTTATACTCGACCAACCACTAACAGAATTTATTGACCTAAAATTTGCCCATTCAGAAAGATTAGCTTTTCCGTAAATGCGATAGTTTGCATTAATTAACTTTTCAATGATAAATGCATGTTTTTTTGCAATATTGCTTGATAAAGCTAAGGATCCTGCTGATGTAACTTTACCTTTTATATCAATATTATCTTTTACAACAATCTTAATTAAATCTTCATTATCAGAAGTTTCGTATATTTCAATTAGTGCATTATTAACATCTGATTGAATATAAGTTGTTATAAAAAATACAATTAGAAATAGAGGTTTATTCATTAAAAATTATCATGTAAAAAAACAATATATCTTTTTAGTTCTTATTAAGAGCTAAGTCAATTTATTACGCATTATATAAAAAGAGAGCTAATTTTAGCTCTCTTTTTCAACCTTACTATTTATAAATAATAAGGAAAAAATACATCCTTTTTAGGCTTAGACTTATGCTCAGTTTTATTTTGTGTGCGTAAGTTGTAATTTAGCTTGTTAATTGCAATTTGTAACATAACATTACTGCCTATTTTAGGTGTGTTTTGTTTTTTGTGAATGTTTAAAGCATTCATAACATCTCCTTTTAAAAAGATGCGTTCCTTCGGCATCATTACCTACTTCCGTCTCTTTCGAGATGAACGATGATAATGCGTTCCTTCATCTTACGATTACTTCCGTCCCCTTAAGGATGAACGATTAAAAAATAGTAACAAAGAATATATATATATACAAACTATATATAAACCCGTGGTACCCGGCTGGAACTTTTGATTCTTTCTATGTGTTATCGCTATCTTTATATTCTAAGTCAGATTTATCAAAAATCTTTCTTTCAG
>ERZ802821.1295-NODE-1295-length-13246-cov-11.9038_pt1 | contig 13246 bp, 13 predicted proteins | sample MGYA00345648_ERZ802821 | MGnify/ENA primary metagenome ERZ802821 (study PRJEB30503, sample SAMEA104212357) | marine metagenome | biome: Westerlies Biome; feature: [SRF] surface water layer (ENVO:00010504) within the epipelagic zone...; material: water... | reverse complement strand
CTGATGGCTCGTCTAGAACCAAACCTTTATTTTTTACAAATATAATTGTATTTGCAGTTCCTAAATCTATAGATAAATCGTTAGAAAATAAATCTAAAATCATTAAAACCCCCGAGTTTTCTGATATGCTTAGTATTGTTTATACGGTGATTTTAACTGAGGACAACTAAACCTACAAGGATATCTAATTAATTTAATTATTTAGCGGATTTAACATAAAATGTTTGATAAAAGTAAAGTAAAAGATGTTGCTAAGCTAGCTATGATAGAACTAGATGATGAGGATTTAATTTATTTTTCTGATGAAATTGTGGAATTTTTAAAATTAGTTAACCAAACAGATAATCTAGAGCTTTCTAAAATTGAACCACTTTATCATGCACCAGAAATTTCGCTTCATGCTAGAGAGGATGAAGTTGATAAAAATCCAAAAAATGATGGTATTAACTCTTCTCCTAAACACAACGGAAAACATTTTATTGTTCCAAAAGTTATAGAATAAATATTATGGATATATACAATAAGTCAGTTGTTGAACTGTCAAAGTTATTAAATAAAAAAAAAGTATCATCATTAGAGATGACGGATTATTTTATAAATAGAATTAAATCTTTTGATTCTAAGTTAAATTCATTTATTACAATAGATGAAGATCATGCGAGAAAACAAGCGAAAATAGCCGATGAATTAATAGCTAATAATAAAAATAATTTACTTACTGGAATTCCAATTGCCCACAAGGATTTATTTTCTACAAAAGGTATGCTGACTACATGCGCATCAAAAATGTTAGAGAATTATACTCCTCCTTTTGATGCAACGATTGTTAATAAATTAAATGAAGCAGGAATGGTTAATATAGGAAAAACCAATATGGACGAATTCGCAATGGGATCATCGAATGAATCAAGTTATTTTGGTGTTGTAAAAAATCCGTGGGATTTAAAAAAAGTACCTGGCGGTTCTTCGGGCGGATCAGCATCAGCAGTAGCTGCAAGGCTGATACCTATTGCTACTGGCTCAGATACCGGAGGATCAATAAGACAACCCGCTTCTTTTTGTGGTTTAACAGGACTTAAGCCAACATATGGCTCGGTTTCAAGGTATGGAATGATAGCCTATGCCTCGAGTTTAGACCAAGGTGGACCTATTGCAACCAGTGCGGAAGATTGTGCATTATTATTTAATAAAATTAAAGGTTATGACAAAAATGACCCAACCAGTAACTTCAATACTGACCAAGACGAAGTTAAATTGGCATTAAAAAAGCAAGATACTAAAAATATTACTATAGGAATACCGAAAGAATATTTCTCAAAAGATTTGGATAGAAATATATCCGATATAATATATCAGTCTATTGAAGTTTTTAAGAAATTGGGTTTTAATTTTAAAGAGATTAGCTTGCCTGATCACGATTATACAATACCAGCATATTATATTATTGCTTCAGCTGAAGCGTCGTCAAATCTTTCAAGATATGATGGTGTTAAGTTTGGTCATAGGTGCGACAAGCCAAAAAACCTTGAGGATTTATATTTGCGAACAAGAAAAGAGGGTTTTGGAAAAGAAGTAAAAAAAAGAATAATGATAGGAGCGTATGCCTTGTCTTCAGGATATTACGATGAGTATTATATGAAAGCTTTAAAGATTAGAAGAATTATTAGAGATAATTTTATAAATGCTTTTAAGGATGTAGATTACATATTTGCACCTACGTGCCCATCAACAGCTTTTGATCTTGGCGAAAAATCTTCTGATGCTGTAGAAATGTACCTCTCTGATATATATACAACGCCAGTAAATCTAGCTGGACTTCCAGCAATTTCAATACCTGTAGGTTTTAGTAATAACATGCCTGTCGGAATGCAAATTATTGGTAATTACTTCACAGAAGCAAATATCCTTAGTATTGCTCATTTGTTTCAAGAAGAAACAGGTTGGCACAATAGAATTCCAGAGGATTTTGATCATGAGTAATTGGGAAACTGTAATTGGCCTTGAAATTCATGTTCAGCTTTTAACTAAAAGCAAAATTTTTTCTTCGTCGTCTACGTCATATGGCAAGGATCCAAATAAGCAAGCATCTTATGTAGACTTAGGAATGCCTGGCACTTTACCTGTCTTAAATAAATCTGTGATAAGAAAAGCTGTAAAATTTGGGTTAGCAATAGATGCCAAAATAGCTAGAAAATCTATATTTGCAAGAAAAAATTATTTCTATCCAGATTTACCTAAAAATTATCAAATAAGTCAATTGGATTTACCGATTGTTGAAGGTGGCTATATAGAAATAAAGGATAGTGATAATAAAAATAAAAAAATTAATATTACAAGAGCACATTTAGAAGAGGACGCAGGAAAATCAATACATAGCGATGAAAATAATTGTACTTATATTGATCTCAATAGGGCAGGAACGCCACTTTTAGAAATTGTTTCGGAACCAGAGATGCAATCTGCCAATGAGGCAGTTTCTTATATGAAAAAGATTCATAGCATAGTGACATACTTAAAAATATCAGATGGGAATATGCAAGAAGGATCTTTTAGATGCGATGCAAATGTATCTATAAGAAAAGTTGGTGATAAAAAATTAGGGACAAGGACAGAACTTAAGAATATAAATTCTTTTAAGTTTGTAGAAAAGGCCATTAATTATGAAGTACAAAGGCAAATTGATTTGCTTGAAGAAGGGAAAAAAGTCACACAAGAAACAAGACTATATGATGAAAATAAAAATATTACCAAATCAATGAGATCGAAAGAAGAAGCAAACGATTACAGGTATTTCCCAGACCCTGATTTACTTCCTATAGAAATAAACGATGATTATATTCTAGAGATACAAAAAACATTACCAGAACTTCCTGAAGTTACAATACAAAATTATAAGTCTAATTATGATTTCACAGACGAGCAAATAAATATAATATTAAGTAATTCTGAAATTACAAATTTTATTGATAAAATATTACCGATATCTAAAATCAGCGCAAAAAAATTAATTAATTATTTTATATCCACAGTTTATATAAAGCTAAATAAAGAAAACTTAAATTTATTAGAGGATGATCTAAAGCCCAAAGATTTTTATATGTTGATAGAGTTGATTGAAAATAAGACTATAGCAAAAAATAACTTGAAAGTTATTATCGATGAACTTTGGGGAAATAATAAAGATATTTCTTTTATTATAGAAAAGCACATAAACGAAAATGCTAATGATGATGCTGAATTAATAAATAAATTAATCAAAAGCATTGTAGAAAAAAATGATAAACAGGTAAAAGAATATAAAAATGGAAAAACTAAAATTATCGGTTTTTTTGTTGGACAGGTTCTTAAAGAGGCAAAAGGGGCAGACCCTAGTGATATTAAAGAAAAGCTTATTAAGCTTTTAGATTCTATTTGATAAGATGGAAACTCTATTAAAACCAGAGTTATCTTTTTCTGATCTTATTAAATCAAGTTTAAATCTTTTAGCATAGTCTTTTAAAATTAAAGTTTGATTATGTGAATGCTCGATAATTATATGACCATCTGCGTTTAAATAATTTACCCCATCTTTAATAATTTTATATATGTCATCTAAACCATCATTTTTTGCATATAAGCTATTTTCAGGGTCTGAAAGTTCAGTATAAAAAATTGAGTTATGTTTTGAGAGATAGGGTGGATTAGATATTATAAAGTCATATTTGTTTTCCTTGATATCAGAAAACCAGTTAGATTTTTTAAAATCTATTATTTGATCAACTTTGTTAATTATTGCATTTTGTTTTGCAATTCTAAGTGCCGAAGAATTTATATCTGTTGCTAATATAGTAATATCTTTAAAATATTTTGCTATTGATATACTTATTGCCCCAGTACCAGTTCCTAACTCTAATATCTTACTTTTTCTCTTGATAAGGGCTTCAATTGCTTTTGGAAATATTTCCACATCGTCTCTTGGTGAAAACACATCCTTAGTTGTTTTTATCTTAAACTTCTCAAATTCAATTATATTAGACTTCATTGTTTGCTAAAAGATCCGCTTGATATTCATTTATCAGTTGTGTCGTAATTGTTAAAATATTGCCATCAAGAAAATCTTCCAAATTATACACAGTTAAATTTATCCTGTGATCTGTTATTCTTCCTTGAGGAAAGTTGTATGTTCTAATTCTGTCAGATCTATCTCCAGTGCCTACAAGTTTTTTTCTTATCTGTGATTGTTCATCCATTTGTTTGGAGCGTTCAGAATCTAGTAATTTTGCGTGAAGTAAAGACATGGCTTTTGCTTTATTTTTATGTTGTGATCTTCCATCTTGACACTCTACAACAACACCAGTTGGTAAATGGGTTACCCTAATAGCTGAGTCTGTTTTATTAACGTGCTGCCCGCCAGCACCACTTGCTCTAAAAGTATCTATCCTTAAATCATCAGAATTAATATCGTAATCTTGAATTTCCTCAACTTCAGGCATCACAGCCACAGTAGCTGCTGAGGTATGTACTCTTCCTTGTGATTCTGTCTCAGGAACTCTTTGGACGCGATGAGCGCCTGACTCAAATTTTAATTTTGAGAAAGCTCTATCCCCTGTTATTTTGACAACAACAAGTTTATAACCTCCTTTGTCACCCTCATTTTCTGATAAAAGCTCAACTCCCCAGTTTTGTCTTTCAGCAAATCTACAATACATTTTATATAAGTCCCCAGCAAAAATCGCTGCCTCTAAGCCACCTGTTCCAGCTCTAATCTCAAGAAAGACATTACTCTTATCATTAGGGTCTTCTGGTAATAAGGATATTTCTAAATTCTTTTCAAGTATTAAAATTTCTTCTTTTGTTGTTTTTATTTCTTCGTCAGCTAGTTTTTTTAACTCACCTGTTTCATTTTTAGCAATCTCCTCAGATTCTTTCAAGGCTCCTTCATTGATTAAATATTTTTTGTAGTCTTTGACAATTATTTCTAATCTTGCGTATTCAACAGATAAATTTTTATATTTATCCATGTCATTAATTACATCTTTATCAGATAGAAGGCTTTCAATTTCATAATGTTTATTAGAAATTTCTTCAAGTTTTTTTCTTAAGGAGTTTTTCATTTTTTCTTGTTTATCAAGAAAATATCACATACCAAATTTATTAATTTTCTATTATTCGTTTGGCCTGCTTTATTAAGCGCAAGAGTTGGTTTGTGTGAAAGTTTTGATGTTAAATTCACGCTTAATTGATCAATTACATCTATTGGATCTTTTCCTAATTTTAGCTGATTAAGTGATTTTTCTAAGCAATCTTTTCTAATATCTTCGCAATCCTCTCTATAAAGTTTGATAATTGAGAATGCAGATTGAGATTTCCTCCATTTCATATACTCTTCAACTTTGGTATTTATAATGTGTTGAGCATCAATAGCAGCTTCTTTTCTAGTTTTATAGTTCTTTTTAATTAAATCTTGCATGTTATCAAGTGTATAAAGAAATATATCTGGAAGATCTTTTACCTCTGATTCTATGTTTCTTGGTACACCCAAATCAACTATATATATTGGTTTATGTTTCCTATGCTTTAGTGATGTTTCAATAGCACCTTTACCTATTAAAGGAATGTTCCCAGAAACAGCACTTATTATAATATCAGAATACTTAAGTTGCTCTGGAATTTCTTTTAATGATAATGCTTTACCTGAAACTTCTTTAGCGATCATCTCTGCATTTTCTAAGGTCCTATTAGCTATAAATATATTCTTTATATTTTTTTTTCGTAAATTTTTAGCAGCTATATATATGGTTTCTCCTGCGCCAACTAACAAAGCATTTTTTTCAGATAGATCATCATAAAATTGATCTGTTAATGAAACAGCAACATTTGCTATAGAAAGTGAGTTAGCTCCAATCTTCGTATCTGTTCGTACCTCTTTTGCTGTTGAAAAAGCATATTGAAATAGCCTGTCTAAATTTTTACCAATAGTCCCGGCATTATTTGCTTCATTAAACGCATTTTTAAACTGACCAAGTATTTGCGGCTCTCCAATTACCATCGAGTCTAAACCAGATGCTACATTTAATGCATGCCTTACTACTGAGCTATCAGAGAAGCTGTAAATATTGTCTTCGAAATCTTCTATAGATAAACCTTTTTGCTTTAAAAGCCACTTAGAAATATTATTTACGTACTGCATGTCATCGATTTCGCAATACAGTTCAGTTCTATTACAAGTTGAAAGTAGAAATACTTCATCAATTACAGGCATACTGTAAAGTTTTTTGAGTATTTGATGAGACTCATCTTTATCAACAGAGAGTTTTTCTCTAATATCTAGAGCTGCTGTTTTATGATTCATCCCAATAGTTACTAAACCCATTTATTCACCAATAATTTTTCATTTTTGTAGATTGATTATCTATCAAAGTATATTATAACTAATTATGCGAACATATTTAAGGCTATATAGTAGCAATATTAATAAAATAGGGTTGTTTTTTAAACAATTCATCATTATAAATATTTTATTTATAACTTCTGCCTATCCATTAAGTAATACTCCTGAACAAAAATTAAAAAATTTAAGTGTTAGTAATTCTCAAATAGACAGTATTATTATGCAAAAAGCATTTGAGGCAGAGCTTTTGGTTAAAAATCTTGATTATAAAAGAGCAGCTAAAATATATAGTGAGATAAGTAAAAAATCAGAAGATCCTGAAATTTCAAAACGCGCAACTCAAATCGCAGGGTACTCTAATAATTATGAAATGATGCTAGAAAGCTCAGAAAGATGGTTAGAGTTATCAGAGGATAAGATAACAGTAAGGCATGTAAGAATATCAATATTACTAGCACTTAATAAAATAGATTTAGCAACAAAAGAAACATTACTGGCAATAAAGATTTCTAAAGACAAAGATAAATTTGCTCTAGCATATGACACTATCAAGGTCTTTGAAGACCATGTAATAAAGAAAATATTTGATGAGGTGTATAAGCAATACAAGGATCAATACCTTGCTAATTTCTATTACGTTCAAGTTTTATTAGATAATCATGAATATGAAGAAGCTATAAAATTAGTTAATTCTGTCAAAAAATTTACAGAGTTTAGTAAAAAAGAAAGTAGATGGGGAATATTTTTAGCAAGTGCATATTATGAAATTGGAAGAGAAAATTTAGCAATAGAAACATTAAAAGATTATCTAGAATATTCACCAAAAGATTTGTATCTAAATGAGTATTATGTAGGAATTTTAACTCTTCAAGAAAAATATCAATTAGCTATTGAGCATTATAGATTTATGTCTGCGAATAAGTTAATCAGTTTTGGAAATATTGACACAGCAAAAAAAATGGCATTATTAAATATAGAAGCCAAAAAATTTATTGACGCAGAAACTTTTATTAATTCTATTAAAGAAAAAGATATAAATAGCTATAATTATTTAAGTGGTTTAATGAATGCTAAAAATAATAATAAAAATTCTGCTATAGAATTTTTCAAGAAAATATCAAAAGATGACATTAATTATATAAGATCGATAAATGAAGTCGCTAAAATAAAAATAAATAGTAAAGATTTTTCAGGGTTAAAAGAATTTTTTAAAAATCAGTATCAAGGATTACACAATAAACCAAATTTAAAATCAAGACTAATTTTGGTTGAAGTAGAAACTTTTTTTAATGCAGATCAATTTAATTATGCGATGGAAAGAGTTAATTATGGGTTAGAGAAATATAAAGATAATGGCCCATTTCTATACACTAGAGCTCTTATTGCAGAACAAATTAATCGTTTAGATATTTTAGAAAAAGATTTAAAAAAGTTGATAAAACTTGAACCTAAAAATGCCCAAGCATTAAATGCCTTAGGATACACTTGGGCTAATAACAATATGCGCTTAAAAGAAGCAAATAAATATATAGACGATGCTCTGGCAATAAATCCTAATGATGCTGCAATTTTAGATAGTAAAGGATGGGTTTTATATAGAATGGGAAATTATAAAAAAGCTGAAAAGTATTTATTACGAGCTATTAAAATTAATAGCGATACTGAGATAGTTAGTCATGTCATTCAGTTATATGTAAAACAGAAAAAAATTAAAGAAGCAAATAACTTGTATAAAAAACATATAAAGCTGAATCCCAATGATAAAAAGTTAATTGAACTCAAGAAAATTCTAAATGAGATATAATTTATTAATACTTTATATATTTTTAATTCCCACCGGTTGCTCAACTGTAAATATTTTTACAAAAGAAAATAATATAGACATCCCAGAAAAAAAATATTTTAAAGAAAAAATTGTTTATGAAAAATTTATAGCGAAAGGTGTAGTTAAATTTAATGTTAAAAATGAAAAAGTATCTTCTCGATTTAAGTTTATTAAAAATAAAAATATTGAAGAAATAATTTTTCTAGATATTTTTAATAATGCCATCGTTACTTTTGAAATCAAAAAAGATAGTATCAAAATTAAAGAATCTAATGATGATATAAACTCTGATGCCTTAACAAAAATAATGAACCGAGAAATTTTTAAAAAAATCATAACTAATTTTTCTAATATAATAACGGGGGAAATTGAAAAGCCAATATTTGTAATAAAATATAGTAATGGACTAAAGAAGATTGTAAAAAATGATATTTGTGAAGTTAAATACAAGAGATATAATAAAGAATTACTACCAACTATAATGGAAATAGATTTTTTTAATATTACTTTTAACTTAAAAATTATAGATTGGGTTTTGATAAAATGATAATCAGAAAATCTCCAGCTAAGATCAATTTATTTTTAAATATCATAGACAAAAGAGATGATGGCTACCACAATATTGAAACTTATTTCCAGTTTATTAACCTATATGACGAGATACATATAAATTCTATTTCTGGCAATGTAATAGAGTTTAGTTCAAATAATAAAAGCTTATCTGCATCAGGCAACTTATGTGTTGAAGCCGCTGAAATATTAAAAGATTATATAAAACCAAAAAATAGTTTAAATGCTTCAATCAAACTTATAAAAAATATTCCTATAGGGGCTGGCCTTGGTGGTGGAAGTTCTAATGCAGCAACAATTTTATTAGGTTTAAATGATCTATGGCAATGCAATCTTAAAAAATCTGAATTAATTAGTTTAGGAAAGGAATTAGGCTCGGATGTCCCAGTTTTTATTAATGGGTTTTCTGCATTTGGCTTTGATACCGGTATATCTTTAGTGCAACATAGCATTGAAAAGAAATTTTTTCTTGTTATTTATCCAAGGATTCATGTTTCTTCAAAAATTATGTATTCCAAATATAAAATAAAAGATTGTATTAAGCATATAAATTTAGATAATATGCATCACAATATCGGATATAATAGTTTTGAAGAATTATTATGCTTTGAACATCCTGAGATTAAGGAACTTTTAAACTTATTAAGAAAAAATGGTAACGGTTCGATCTCAGGTTCAGGAAGTTGCTTATTTTCTATATTTGATAATGAAGAAAGCGCAAGAAATATGAGTAAATTTATACCAAATAAATATCAAACCTATATTGTGCATAGTTTAAATAGAATATAATTTCTATATAATGACAAATATTGGGCCGTAGCCAAGCGGTTAAGGCATCGGGTTTTGATCCCGACATGCGTAGGTTCGATCCCTACCGGCCCAGCCATTATATTTAATTTTTACTTCTTTTTTAATCATTTTGTATTATCATTACAACCATAAATGATATTAATTTCTTAAGGCGAATCATGTCCGATTACGAAACTTTAAAAGTCTTTTCGGGAAACTCAAACAAAGAGCTTTCTGCCAAAATTGTTAAAAAAATTGGAATTCCAATTGGTAAAGCATTGGTAGGAAGATTTAGTGATGGCGAGGTTCAAGTTGAACTTCATGAGGACGTTAGGGGTAAAGATGTTTTTGTTATTCAATCAACTTGTAATCCTACTGATGAAAATCTTATGGAGTTATTAATATTAGTTGACGCTTTAAAAAGATCATCTGCAGCTAGAGTAACAACAGTGATTCCTTATTTTGGTTATTCTAGACAAGATCGACGAGTGCGTTCAATGAGAGTACCAATATCAGCCAAAGTTGTAGCAAATTTAATTAGCACAGTTGGAACTGATAGACTTTTAACTGTTGATTTGCATTCTGATCAAGAGCAAGGTTTTTTTGACATACCTGTCGACAATATTTATGGATCTCCAATTTTAATATCTGATATGTGGAAAAAAAAATATCCAAACATTGTTGTGGTATCGCCAGATACGGGTGGTGTGGTTAGGGCAAGAGCTGTGGCAAAACAACTTGGCATTGATGATCTTGCTATAGTAGATAAGAGAAGAGAAAAAGCCAATGAGTCGGAGGTAATGAATATTATTGGTGATGTAAAATCGAAAACATGTTTAATTGTGGACGATATGGTAGATACAGCTGGAACACTTTGTAAGGCCTCAATAGCTTTAAAAGAACAAGGGGCTACTGCCGTTATGGCATATGCAACGCATCCGGTACTCTCTGGAACAGCAATTAAAAATATTAATGAGTCAGAATTAGATGAATTAGTGGTTACAGACACCATACACTTATCTAGCGAATCTCAAAAATGTAAAAAAATCAGACAACTGTCTGTTTCTAACCTCCTGGCTGAGTCAATAATTAGGGTTCATACCGAAGAATCTCTAAGTTCATTATTTACAGAGTAAAAAAACTTGTTCTTATAGTTAATTTAATTGATAATACGGCCTCATAAATAATTTTGAAAATAACATGGAATTTATAGTAAACGCAGAAAAAAGAGATAAAAAAGGAACATCTTATTCTAGGAATATTAGAAGAGAAGGCCTCGTGCCAGGCATAATATATGGTGCTGGTGAAGCAGAAGAAGCTATTTCACTTAATAAATATGAGATTGCTAAAAATCTTGAGACTGATGCGTTTTATAGTCAAGTTCTCGATATTTCCTTAGATGGTAAAAAACAACAAGTAATTTTAAGGGACATTCAAAGACATCCTGCGAAAAGAGAAATCTTACACATGGATTTTCAAAGAATCAAAGCAGACCAAAAAATTAACGTAACAGTCCCAATTAATTTCATTAACGAAGATGTTGCTCCTGGTGTAAAAATTGATGGCGGTGTAATTAGTCATTTAATTAGTGAATTAGAAATTGTATGTTTGCCAGCCAACATTCCAGAAAATATAACTGTAGATTTGATAGACCTTCCAATGGATAAACCTATTCATCTGAGTGAATTAATACTTCCCGAAGGGGTAGAAATTACTTTGCTACAGCATGGCGCAGAAGATTCTGATATGGCTGTTGTTGTAATTCATAAAGCAAGGGCAGAAGAAGTTGAAGAAGATCTTACAGAAGCTCCTGAAGCATCTGAAGTTGCATCTGATCAGAAGAATGATGAGAGCAATGAAAAAGATAAAGAAAAAGAACCTGAAGAGTAAAAATTTATTCAAAGCCCTATGTCTAATAATGATAAAGGAAGTTCACCAAAAATAAAATTAATCGTAGGTTTAGGCAATCCAGAAAAAAATCTTCTTAAAACTCGTCATAATGTTGGCTATTGGTATCTTGATAAATTTTTAGAGAAATATAATGTAACATTATCTGAGGATAAAAAACTCAGCAGTTTTTTTTGTAAAATAGATCACAATGAGAATCAAATTTTTTTAGTAAAGCCTACTTTTTTCATAAATGATAGCGGTAAATCTATTTCGAGTTTCCTTAAATATTATAAAATTACACCAGAAAGTATGCTGGTGATACATGACGACATAGATTTAGAGGTTGGTGAAGTAAAGTTGAAATTTGGCGGCGGTCATGGCGGCCATAATGGATTGAGAGACATCATTAATCATATGGGTAAAGATTATTGGCGACTAAGAGTCGGTGTTGGACATCCTGGAAGGAAGGAATTAGTTCATAACCATGTTCTAAGTAATCCATCGAAAGACGAAGAACTTGAAATCAATATCTCTATTAACGAATCATTTGAGAATATAAATATTTTACTTGATGGCGAATATGAGAAGTATACAAAAATTTTGCACACGAGGTAAAATATGGGATTTAAATGTGGAATAGTTGGTTTGCCAAATGTTGGTAAATCTACTCTATTTAATGCTCTAACAAAAAATAAAGTTGCTGCCGAAAATTATCCATTCTGTACGATTGATCCGAATGTTGGGATCGTAGAAGTTAATGACAAAAGATTAAAGCAACTTTCTGATATTGATGAACCAAAAAAGGTTATTCCAGCAGTCATAGAATTTGTAGACATAGCGGGTTTAGTTGCTGGGGCGTCTGAAGGCGAGGGCCTTGGTAATAAATTCTTGGCAAATATTAGAGAGACAGATGCAATTGCACATGTAATTAGATGTTTTGAAAATGATGATATTACTCACGTGTCAGGGAAAATAGATCCAATCTCGGATATTCAAACAATCAATACCGAGTTATTATTATCAGATTTGGCTATAGTAGAAAAAAGTTTAGTCCGTTTAAAAAAGCTTTCTAAAACAGGTAATAAAGAAATAATGCCAGAGTTAAAAGTCATGGAAGAAATTGAGCAAGAATTAAATAATGGTAATTTCTTACAAAATATATATAGAGATAACAAAGAACTTCTTAAGCAATATAATTTTCTAACGGCAAAACCATTTTTTCTTATTTTAAATGTCTCAGATGACGAAATAAATGGTAACCAATTCACAAAAGATGTTGAGAAATATTGCGAAGAAAAAAATATCTCTAATATAATAATTTCAGCGAATATAGAATACGATTTATCTATGATGAGTGACGAAGAAAAAAAAGAATATTTTGAATTATATAATCTTGAAGAATCTGGAATAGATAGAGTAGCAAAACATGGTTATGATATTTTAAATCTTGGTACATTTTTTACATCTGGGCCAACAGAAACCAGAGCATGGACTATAAAAAAAAATGCATTGGCTCCTGAAGCAGCTGGGAAGATTCATACTGATTTTCAAAAAGGGTTTATTAGAGCTGAGGTTATTGCATTTGATGATTATGTGGAACTTAAGGGATCAGTGAATGCTAAAAATGAAGGTAAAATGCGCTTAGAGGGAAAAGAATATCAAGTTGCTGAAGGAGATATTGTTGTATTTAGGTACAACGTTTAAGTATAATATCACATCAAATTGGCTATGTAGCTCAGATGGTTAGAGCACAGCACTCATAACGCTGGGGTCGGTGGTTCAATTCCACCCATAGCCACCAT
>ERZ802821.1283-NODE-1283-length-13313-cov-46.4131_pt1 | contig 13313 bp, 8 predicted proteins | sample MGYA00345648_ERZ802821 | MGnify/ENA primary metagenome ERZ802821 (study PRJEB30503, sample SAMEA104212357) | marine metagenome | biome: Westerlies Biome; feature: [SRF] surface water layer (ENVO:00010504) within the epipelagic zone...; material: water... | reverse complement strand
CGGCATTGGGTTTAGACCAATCGCGCTTTACCCCAAGGCGCAACAGCATCACAGAGGCCACGAATACCGAGCTGTAAGTGCCCACCAAAACGCCCCAGATCATCGCAAAAACAAACCCACGGATGACATCTCCGCCCAACACAAAAAGCGCGATCAGCGCTAGCAAAGTTGTGACAGAGGTCATCAATGTACGGCTCAGGGTTTCATTTATAGACAGGTTTAAAACGTCTTGCAGAACTTTTTTCTTATATTTACGCAGATTCTCGCGCACGCGGTCAAACACCACCACCGTATCATTCAGTGAATATCCAACAATGGTGAGCAACGCCGCAATAATCGCCAAATCAAACTTGATCTGAACCACCGAAAATACCCCTATCGTAAGCAACACATCATGCACCAACGCCGCAACAGCGCCCAGCGCAAACTGCCACTCAAAGCGCAACCAAATATAAATCAACACCGCCACGATTGCTAAAATCACTGCCAAAGCGGCTGTTTGAACCAGCTCACCCGACACTTTTGGCCCCACGCTTTCAACCGAAACAAACGCAATATCAGGCGCTTCGCCTTGCAACGCTGCCAAGGCATTTTGAATGATATCGGCAGACACGGATTCTTCGCCATCTTGGGCTTGAATGCGGATCATCGCCACATTTTGATCATCTTGGAAACTGGGATCATAGACTTCAGAGATGGTAACATCGCCCAGGTTCAGTTGTCCCAGGGCAGAGCGGTAGGCCGCAACATCTACCGTTTGCGCGCTTTGGGTCCGGATCGTTGTGCCACCACGAAAATCGATTCCGAAATTCAATCCTTGCATCAAGAAAGAGATCAAAGAAACAATCAGTAAGATCGCGGACACTGCCAGCGACATTTTGGTTTTCCCGAAAAAATCCCAATTTGTATTTTTAGCAACGAGTCTTAGGCGCATTTTTACACCTCCAATGTTCTGGGTCGACGCCGCTCAAACCACATCACCACCAATAGGCGGGTCACGAAGATTGCGGTGAAGACAGAGGTCAAAATACCCAAGCCAAGCGTGATTGAGAAGCCACGTACCGGACCCGATCCCATCACGAACAAAATGACCGCTGTGATAAAGGTTGTAATATTGGCATCAATGATGGCGCTCAGGGCTTTTTCATAGCCCAATTCAATCGCACGCGCGGGGCCTTTGGCGGATACAAGTTCTTCGCGGATGCGCTCAAAGATCAAAACATTCGCATCTACCGCCATCCCAATTGTCAGCACGATACCCGCAATCCCGGGTAGGGTCAGCGTTGCGCCGACAAGGCTAAGAAGTCCGAAAATCAGACCCACATTCACGATCAAGGCCACATTGGCGAATAAGCCGAACAGCCCATAGCTGAGAACCATGAAGACCAGTACAGCCGCAAACGCAACGATACAGGCGATTTTACCAGCACGAATACTATCGGCGCCAAGCTCGGGCCCGATCGTGCGTTCCTCTAAAAACTCCAACCCTGCGGGCAGCGCGCCTGCCCGTAATAGCACCGCCAAATTGGTGCTTTCTTCAACGGAAAAATTACCCGTGATAATCCCAGAGCCTCCGGATATGTGACTTTGGATCGTTGGCGCACTGATCACTTCGCCGTCTAAAACGATCGCGAAAGGGCTGCCAATATTGTCAGCCGTATAATCCCCAAAGCGGCGCCCGCCCGATGGATTGAAACGAAAATTTACCGCAGGACGTCCATTTTGATCGAAGCTAGGCTGCGCATCAACCAGATCTTCACCTGTCACAACGGGGGCCGCTTCAAGCACATAAAACTGGTCGGCATCGGTCAGATCGGGCAGCACCTCATTGCCATATCCAGGATCAACATCAGGATTGCCGCTGCGCGAAATCACCGGCTGGAAGGTCAGTTGCGCGGTTGTTCCAATCAAATCTTTCAATTCTGACGCCGAGCCGATGCCCGGCACTTGAATTAACACCCGCCGAGCGCCTTGGCGCTGGATAGTTGGTTCCCGCGTGCCCACTTCATCAACGCGGCGCCGGATGATTTCCAACGCTTGCTGCAAGGTGCGCTGATCGGTGAGCGCACGCTCGGCCTCGGACAGAGTCACGATCACGGTATCGCCATCGCTGGTGACCTCAAGGTCACGCGCGCCGGCATTGCTTAGAGAAACAACGGGTTTGCTCAGTGTCTCCACGGCAGAAACCGCGTGGGCAATCTGGTCAGCTTGTGAGATTTTCACCCGCAATTGATCGGTGGGGCCTTTTTGCAGACGGATCGTACCGATCTTTGCCCTTTCGGCGCGCAACACATCGCGCAGATCCGGCCACAGCGCCTTCATGCGGGCCGCATAGACATCCTCAACCTGAACTTCAGCCAAAAGATGCGCACCGCCGCGTAAATCAAGACCCAAATTCACCAAAGATGCGGGTAAAAAACTTGGCCAGGCGAAGCTGTCTTGCGCGGACTCGGCGGATATTAACCCAGCCTTGGTATCATTATAGCCCTCAACACGGGTGTAAAACGCATTCGGAAGGGCAAGGAACAAACCGATAATGCAAAGCCCCCAAATAACGATCCGTTTCCACAGATCAATTTGTAACATAGACGGTTCCCTCTAAACTTTTGCGATCGTCAAACGCTTTATCGGCGCTTAAGCGTCATTCGCGGGCTCTGTTTTGCTGCGCACATCGGCAAGCGTGCTTTGCACAACTCTGACCTTCACACCATCAGCAATTTCAACTTCAAGCTCATTGTCTTCTTTTACTTTTGTCACTTTTCCGATCAAGCCGCCTTGCGTGACCACTTGATCCCCGCGGCGCACGGCACCGACCATCGCCTGATGTTCTTTCACCTTCTTTTGCTGCGGGCGGATCAGCAGAAAATACATGATCGCAAAAATAAGAATTAACGGTACAAATTGAGCAATGGCGTCCATAATGATTTCCTGTCTGGCTGCGTGTTTGGCGGAACCTATGCGCTGGTCCAACGCTTTGCAAGGGATCGGCCCCGCATAAGCGCAAGAACTTGAACAAATACATCCTCAAACCCCTCTACACTTGGCCGCGCAACTGGTGCATAAGAGCGAGCACGCGAGTCACGAACCAAAGGAAGCCTGCCATGCACGATATTCGCACCATCCGTGAAAACCCCAGTGCGTTTGATGCCGCGCTTGCGCGCCGAGGCGATGCACCGGTTTCCTCAGACCTTTTGGCGCTTGACGAGGCGCGGCGCGCAAGAATTCAGGCCGCAGAGAGTGCACAGGCCGAGCAAAACAAAGCCTCAAAAGAGGTGGGCGCTGCAAAGGGCCGCGGCGATGACGCCGAATTTGAGCGCTTGCGGGCCTTGGTTGCTGCCAAAAAGGCCGAGGTTGCCGCGATGCAAAACGCGGCCAAAGATCTAGATGCGCAATTGACCGATCGCTTGGCCCGGATTGCCAATCTGCCCGCCGAGGATGTGCCCGAAGGCCGCGATGAAACCGCGAATGTTGAAATCGCTCGATGGGGCACGCCCACTGCGTTTTCTTTTGCGCCAAAAGAGCATTTCGATATCACCGCGGTTGCCGCAGCTATGGATTTTGAAACAGCGGCAAAAACCAGCGGTAGCCGGTTTGTGAACCTGTCAAAAGGCGTGGCACGAATTCATCGCGCTCTGGCGCAATTCATGCTCGACACGCATGTGGATCAAAATGGGTTAACCGAAATGCAAACCCCGGTTCTGGTGCGCGATGACGCCATGTATGGCACGGATAAACTGCCCAAATTCGGGGAAGACAGCTATCAAACCACCAATGGCTGGTGGCTGATTCCCACCTCAGAGGTCACCTTAACTTATTCTGTCGCAGGCGATGTATTAGACGAAAGCGCGTTGCCGATCCGGATGACAGCGCATACGGCTTGTTTCCGTTCTGAAGCGGGCAGCGCGGGCAAAGACACCTCTGGCATGCTGCGCCAACACCAGTTTGAAAAAGTAGAAATGGTGTCAATTACCCATCCAGAGAGGTCTGATGACGAGCAAAAACGGATGCTGCGCTGCGCCGAAGATCTTCTGGAACAGCTGAATATTCCCTATCGCACCATGCTGCTCTGCACTGGAGATATGGGGTTTGGCGCCAAGCGCACCTATGATATAGAAGCCTGGTTACCGGGGCAAAACACCTATCGCGAAATCAGCTCGATTTCGACGACCGGCGCGTTTCAAGCCCGGCGTATGAACGCAAGGTTCAAACCCGCCGAGGGCGGCAAACCAGCCTATTTGCACACCTTAAATGGATCTGGACTGGCGGTGGGGCGCTGTTTGATTGCCGTGCTTGAAAATGGCCAGCAAAGCGATGGATCGGTAGCATTGCCGGCGGTGCTGCATCCCTATCTGGGCGGGAAAACAAGTCTAGGCGCTGAAGGCCAACTGATATAGGCGCCGCCAGCGCCAATCGCTACAAATGTTTTTTCAAGCGCGAAGGCGCAGATTTCTTGCGATCTTTATAGGGGTTTTTATCCGCCTGTGAGCGCAAAGTGAGCCGGATCGGCGTTCCGGGCATGTCAAAATCCACGCGCAACGCATTTACCAAATAGCGCGAATAACTTTCCGGCATTTTATCCGGGTTCGAGCACATTACGATAAACCCCGGAGGGCGCGTTTTGGCCTGGGTCATATAGCGTAATTTGATCCGGCGCCCATTAGGTGCCGGGGGGGGATGCGCCTCTACCATGCCACTTAACCAACGGTTAAGGTTCGCGGTGCTGATGCGGCGGTTCCAAACCCGGTGCGCGCTCATGATCGCAGCTTGCAAACGGTCTAAGCCTTTGCCTGTTTTGGCGGATACTGTGATCAAGGGGGCGCCGCGCAATTGAGGCAAAAGGCGCTCAAAGGATTCTTTCAAATCTTTCAATTTTTGCTGCTTTTGATCTTCGATATCCCATTTGTTGATCGCCACGATCACCGCGCGGCCCTCGCGTTCTGCCAGATCTGCAATCCGCAAATCCTGCTGCTCAAAGGGAATCGCCGCATCCAATAAAACAACCACAACCTCAGCAAATTTCACCGCGCGCAATCCATCGCTCACAGATAGCTTTTCGACCTTATCCTGAACCTTCGCTTTTTTGCGCATGCCAGCGGTATCAAAGACCCGCATCGGCACGCCGCCCCAAGCAATTTGTAGCGAAATCGCGTCGCGGGTGATGCCAGCCTCTGGGCCAGTTAACAAACGATCTTCTCCCAAAATCTGGTTAATGAGGGTGGATTTTCCAGCATTTGGACGGCCGACAACCGCCACTTGCAACGGCTTGCTCGCTGTGGGGGCGCGATACGCATCCTCAGCGTCAGATTCTTCGATATCAATATCCGTTTCGGCCGCCTCATCCTGCGCGCGCTCTTTGAAGTCATCGGCCAATGGCATCAAACATCTGAGCAGATCGGTCATCCCTTCGCCATGTTCAGCCGATAAGCGCAATGGCTCGCCAAGACCCAAAGCCCAAGCCTCAAGAACACCAGCATCTGCGGCAGAACCCTCGCCTTTATTGGCACCTAAAATCACATGTTTCGCGCGTTTTCGCAGGATATCGGCGAACATTTCATCGGTTTGGGTCACACCAACGCGCGCATCAATCATAAACAAACAGATATCCGCCATATCCACAGCGCGTTCGGTCAAGCGCCGCATACGGCCCTGTAAACTATCATCGGTCACTTCTTCCAGACCCGCCGTGTCAATCACCGTAAAGCGCAGATCGGCAAGACGCGCTTCGCCTTCGCGCAAATCACGCGTGACCCCGGGTTGATCATCAACCAACGCCAACCGTTTGCCGACAAGGCGATTGAACAGCGTTGATTTACCGACATTGGGTCGGCCAACAATGGCAAGTGAAAAACTCATTTTTTGCTCCAAAAAGCGGCCTGAACGCTGTTACACCACCTAGTGGTTCAGCGATAGGCCCTTAACTTACCATCTCTGCACAAGATATACAGGATACCATCGGCAACAATCGGATTGGCCGTCGCGCCCGATCCAAGGCGGATGGCGCTGCGCTCGGCGCCGGTTTCGGGATCAAATTGGCGTAACAACCCATCGCCCGAGGCAAGCAGCAACCGCCCACCGGCCAAAACCGGCCCGTGATGCGGCACCACGTCTTTACTTTTTCTTTGCCTCAGTGACACAAAGCCTGGCAAATCAACCGACCAAACTTTTGAGCCATCGGTTGCATCCAACCGCATCAATTGACCTAAGTCATTCACAAAGAACAGCGAGCCTCCAGCCGGCCAAAGTGGCGATCTAGCGCCAAAAGGCGCTGTCCACAGGCGCGCACCACTATCAAGGCGCATCGCGGCAATCCGGCCCGAAGTGTTCGCTGCAAAAACTGTCGAACCACTTATCACCGGGCTTGTCGCGATATCATCAATCGTAGCCACCGCGCGGCCACTGCGCCCACCGGCCAAGGTCGCGTTCCAAAGGGTCAGGCCTCCGCCCCGAAAGGCAGCTTGTAAATCCCCTGCGCCAAAGCCAAATACCACCAATTTTTCCGATATCGCAGGCCCCGTTGACCCGCTCATATTATTGACATCGCTCAGATGGTCCAATTGCCAGCGAATTCGCCCTGTTGCAGCTTCGATCGCCCAAGCCACCGAATCTTGGCTGACCAAATAGACAACGCCGTCAAAATAACTGGGCCGCCCATTGCCCGAGCCTTTGAGCTCTTGCTTCCACAGCGCGCTGCCGCTCTTGGGATCAAGCGCATGCAGCACCCCATACCCAGTGGACACAAAAACAACACCATCGCCATAAGCAATTCCGCCACCATCAGCATCGCCCGCGCGCTCAGAGGTCGGCGTCAAATCACGCGACCAAAGCCGGCGTCCGGCGGCGGATGTTGCGGTCAACACAGAGAGGCTGTCCAAGGTAAAAACGATGCCTTCGGCCACAATCGGATCTGCGGTGATCCGGTTTCTAGCCCGATCGCCGGTTCCAACACTAAGCGCCCAAAGCGGTTTTGGTGCCGCGGACAAGGCCGCATGGACAACCTGCGTAGATGGGCTTGCATGGCCTTGCGGCCAAGCCACATTGTTTTTTTGCGTTGGCATCGCGAAGGCTTTGGGGGCCGCTAGGGCGCCGACAGCATCAGTTGCCGATGGCTCTGAGGTTAATATCGGCTCTCGCTTGCCCGGCAAGATGACCTCGCGGTCACTGCAGCCCGCCAACACAATGCTGCACAGAAGCGCTGACATTATACCGAACCTATGGCTGATTACCTGCATCACTGCTCGGCCACCAGTTTAACCGTCCAGTGCGTTAGGATCTTGCCCCAACGCAACCATCAGTTGGCCTAACCGTTGCCGTAAATTCTGCGTCATCTCCGCATCCTGCAATAAATCTCTTAGCCGCTCTACGGCTGCAGTCTCGTCATTCTCTTGAAGATCCAACAACGCCAATTGCTCTTGTGCAAGCAGCCGCAAAGGATTGCCCGCAGCTGACAATTGCTCAAACCCAGAGCGGCGCGCTGATGCATCCAGTCCACTTCCTTCCAAAAGCAGCTGTTTGAACAGAGCCAAGTCGCTATAGTCGTCCGAGATGCTTTCTTGGCCTATGAGTGCGGCCAAGACATCCGAGGCCGCGGCTGGATCTTGCATCATCACCAGCTCGCTCGCCCGAAACAGGCCCACAAGCGTTGAAACCGCGCTGCCTTCGGTTGCAATCTCGCCCAACGCGGCGCTCCGGCTTTCGCCCGTATCCGATTCCAGAGCCTGCAAAATCGCATCGCCCCGCTGCTGCGCAAGCGCCAGATCCGACGCGCGTCGATATTCGTTGAAAGCGGCCCCGCCGACAATAGCCAGAACCGCCACAATAGCAATCCAGCCATACCGGCGCAGCGCCGCATAAAGCCGGTCGCGACGGACCTCTTCGTTCACTTCATCGATAAAACTGTCGGTTTCACTCACAATATGCCTCTTTTTTCTTCACCGCCTCGTCATACCTTGTCTTCTGGCAACTGCCAAGAGCGAAAGACGGGCGCAAACCTTGCAACATGTATAACAAAGGCCTATTTGCAAGCAGAAGGTCTAAATACCGTGTTGCACAGGATATAAACCATGCATTGGCCCTTTTAAGTGTTCTGTATAAGTAGGAGTTGTTGAGCATGCGCGTGATATCATTATTATCCGCTATTATTGTAGCAGGGGCGCTATATCTGCTGGTTTTTGAGCGCGACGCGGTCATTAAAGTCTCAAAAGGGGCCCCAATTGAAACCTTGCTCGATGCAGCCCTTCCAACCGATCAGGCAGAGGTCAACGCCGCCAAGGTAACGCTCGGCGATGAGCTGACAAACATCGCTGAAACCCAACAGCTAGCCACCGCACAAGCGCAGCAAAAGGCGCAAGAGGGTGAAGAAGCCGAGCAAGATCTGGCAATCAAAGTGATTGCCATCAAATCCCAAGCCGTTGAATTAGACAGCGCGGTGATTTTACGCGGGCAAACCGAGGCGGCGCGGCAAGTCGAACTGCGCGCAGAAACCACGGGGCAAATAATTTCGGAGCCGTTACGCAAGGGCAGCCAAATAACCAAAGGCGATATTCTATGTCAACTGGCCCCCGGCACCCGCAACGCGCAGCTCACAGATGCAAAGGCACGGCTGGCCGAGGCGCGCGGCAAGGTTGCGGGCAATCAGGCAAACCTCACCGAAGCACAAGCCAAGCAGCAAGAAGCCGAAATCAACCTTAATGCGGCCGAAAAGCTATCAAAAGGCGGCTTTGCCTCGGAGACCCGTGTTGCGGCAGCAGAAGCCAGTATGCGCACAGCCGAAGCGCGCATCGCGGCAGCCAAGGCGGCGTTCAGCACCACCCGTTCTTTGATTGAAAGCGCGGAAGCTGGCGTGGCGGTTGCCGAGCAAGAGATTGATAAATTAACCTTAAAGGCCCCCTTTGACGGCCTTCTTGAAACCGATAGTGCCGAGCTGGGCAGTCTGATGCAGCCCGGTGCCTTATGCGCCACGATCATCCAATTAGATCCTATCAAACTGGTCGGATATGTCCCCGAAACCGATATCGCCCGCGTTACGCTGGGGGCCAAAGCGCGCAGCAAGCTGATTTCGGGTCAAGAGGTAGTAGGCGAAGTGAGCTTCGTATCGCGCTCGGCCGATACGCTCACCCGAACGTTTCGAATTGATATTGATGTTCCCAACCCAAACTTGTCCATAAGCGATGGCCAAACAGCGGAAATTATGGTGGCCTCAGAGGGGACAATGGCGCATTTACTGCCCCAATCCGCCTTGACGCTGAACGATGACGGGCGCCTAGGCGTGCGCCTCATCGACGAAAAAAACCGGGCTGATTTCGCCCCCGTTACGTTGTTGCGCGATACCGCTGAAGGGGCTTGGTTGAAAGGCTTGCCAAATCAAGCAACGGTTATTCTGGTGGGCCAAGAATACGTGAATAGCGGCGTTCTTGTCGCGCCAAGCTATCGTGAGGCCCTTCAATGACCGGCCTCGTTGACTGGGCCGCTGAACGCGCCCGCATGATCCTTGCGATGATTGCGTTATCGCTGACGGCGGGCATTTTTGCCTATACCACATTGCCAAAAGAGGGCGAGCCCGACATCGAAATTCCCGTGCTGTTCGTTTCGGTGGTTTTTCCGGGCATTTCCGCCGCCGATAGTGAAGCGCTTTTGGTGCGGCCAATAGAAACCGAGTTGGCGGACCTGGACGGGTTAAAAAAAATGACCGCAACCGCCGCGGAAAACTATGCCGGTGTGGCAATCGAATTCGAATTTGGCTGGGATAAAGCCAAAACCATGGCCGATGCCCGCGATGCGATGAATGCGGCGGAAGCTTTGTTTCCCGAAGGCGCCGAAAAATATTCGATCAATGAAATAAATTTTTCTGAATTTCCGATCATTATCGTGAATCTTACCGGCAATGTGCCAGAGCGCACGATGACGCGCATCGCCGAAGATCTACAGGAAGAGATCGAAGGTATGGATGCGGTTCTAGAGGCCGTGATCGCCGGAAATCGCAAGGAAATGATGGAAGTTGTGATCGATCCGTTGCGGTTAGAGGCCTATAATGTCACCGCGGGAGAGCTTATTTCGGTGGTCCGTAACAACAACCAATTGATCGCTGCGGGTGAAGTTGATACCGCGCAAGGCTCGTTTTCGGTCAAGATCCCCTCGAGCTTTGACGAGCCGCGCGATATTTACAATTTGCCCGTCAAAACCAATGGTGACCGCGTCATCACGCTGGGCGATTTGGCGGATATTCGTTTGACCTTTGAAGACCGCGTGGGAACCGCGCGCTATAACGGCGAAACAACCGTGGCGTTGCAAGTGGTGAAACGCAAAGGCTTTAATTTAATCAAAACTGCCGCGGCGATCCGCGCCCTGATTGAAGAAGCCGAGGCTACCTGGCCCCCAGAACTGCGCGCGGCGGTGGATATTGGCAGCTCAAACGATCAATCGCGCGTGGTGGCCAGCATGGTGTCGCAGCTTGAGGGCTCGGTGCTCACGGCCATCGCTTTGGTGATGATCGTGGTGCTGGCATCTTTGGGAACGCGGGCCGCGCTTTTGGTGGGCTTTGCAATACCCACATCGTTTCTACTCTGCTTCGTTTTGCTCGCGGTTATGGGCATTACGATCTCAAACATTGTGATGTTCGGCCTGATTCTGGCGGTGGGCATGCTGGTGGATGGGGCAATCGTCGTGGTGGAATATGCCGATAAGCGCATTACCGAAGGCGAAGGGCCAATGCGCGCCTATGTAGAGGCCGCCAAACGCATGTTCTGGCCGGTGGTCAGTTCAACCGCTACAACCTTATGCGCCTTTTTGCCAATGCTGTTTTGGCCGGGCGTTCCTGGACAATTCATGGGCATGTTACCCGTCACTTTGATCTTTGTTCTTTCAGCATCTTTGATCGTTGCCTTAGTCTATTTGCCGGTGGTCGGGGGGGTGTCAGGGCGCATGGGTCGCGGCTTTGATGGCGCGGCGGCGGTGCTGCGCGCGCGCCTGCCTTGGATCCTGCGCGCGGCTTTGGTGCCTGTGTGCATTTACGCGATGTTCCTTGGCGCGATGCAAACCGTCAATCCGGATTATCTTTTTGGGCTAGACGCGGCCAGTATGGGCGCCATGGCAGCCTTGCCCGGCGCGCTTATGTTCCTTTTGGCGGCATTTGCCGCCTCGATCGCCATGGGCGCCGCCAAAATTCACCGCGCAGCAAAAAAGGTACGCTCAGGCTATCGACGTACCAATTTTGGATTTTTGGTTAAGCTGATGGTCGCGAACCCGATCATGCCGCTGGTGATGATCTTCGGCGTGTTTTTCTTTGCCTTTTCGGTCTTTGAGTATTTTGGCGAAAACAATCGAGGCGTGGAATTTTTCGTCGAATCCGAACCCGAGCAAGCGATTGTTTATGTGAAGGCCCGCGGCAACCTGTCTTTGCCCGAAAAAGACCGGATTCTCAAAGAAGCCGAAGCAATCGTTCTGGCCCATCCGGGGGTTGAATCGGTCTTTGCCTTCGCCGGGGCGGGTGGGTTAAATCAAAATACTTCAGGCGCTGAAAAGCCCAAAGACACGATTGCACAAATTCAGCTTGAAACCATCCCATGGGAAAACCGGCGGGATCGCCCCGAGCTTGACGGCAATGTGATCATGAAAGAGCTTATAGAAGCGCTTGAACAGCTGCCGGGCATCCAAATAGAAGTGCTCGGGATCGAGCGCGGACCGGCCAGCAATAAACCGGTACATTTACGACTCACGGGGGATAATTGGCCCGAATTGCTAAGCGTCACCCAAGAAATGCGAAGCGTTTTTGACCAAACCGAAGGGTTGACCTTGGTGGAAGACACGCGGCCCCTGCCCGGCATTGATTGGCAAATTGACGTCGACGTTGAAAAAGCAGGGCGCTATGGCGCCGATGTGGCCACGGTTGGGGCCATGGTGCAATTGGTCACGCGCGGAATTTTGCTGGATACGATGCGCGTGGAAACCAGCGATGAAGAAATTGAGATCCGCGTGCGCCTTCCCGAAAAAGACCGCGTGCTCAGCACGCTTGACGGTTTAAAATTGCGCACCCGCGAGGGATTGGTGCCCTTGTCGAATTTCATCACCCGCCAGCCGGTTCAAAAACTGGCCGAAATCAATCGCATTGATCAAAAAAGGTATTTTGACATCAAAGCCGGCGTACTGCCCGCATTGTCGCGCAGTGAAACGGACGCCGCTGGGGTTGAAAAAGACATTTTGATCAATGCCAATGAACGGATTGCTTTTCTTACCCGCTATTTGGAGGCCAATCCGCTTCCACCAGGTGTCAGTTGGGAATGGACCGGGGATCAAGAGGATGAAGCCGAAAGCCAAGCGTTTTTATCGAAAGCCTTCATCGCGGCTTTGGCCTTGATGTTCATTATTCTACTGGCGCAGTTCAATAGCTTTTTCAATTCGTTCATCGTGTTGCTGGCCGTGGTGTTATCAACGGTTGGCGTTCTGATTGGGATGCTGGTGATGCAGCAGGCCTTTTCGATCATCATGACCGGTACGGGAATCGTTGCCCTGGCGGGCATCGTTGTGAATAACAACATTGTTTTGATCGACACCTACCAAGAACTCTCTCGTTATATGCCGCGCATCGAAGCCATTATCAGAACCGCCGAACAGCGCATCAGACCTGTTTTGCTCACCACCATCACGACCATGGCCGGATTGGCGCCAATGATGTTTGGGCTGAGCCTTGATTTTATCAATGGCGGCTATTCTATCGACAGCCCGACCGCGCTTTGGTGGAAACAACTGGCCACGGCGGTGGTATTCGGGCTGGGTATCGCGACGGTTCTCACCTTGCTGCTTACCCCCTCTTTGTTGGCCGCGCGCTATTGGGTGGTTACCTATATCGTTTGGATCGCGCGGGCGCTGGCCGTGCTCGGCGTGTCACGGCAAGCCGATATTGCGCGCGACTGGGCGCTTAATCGCATGGCAAAACGCCTCAAACAACCAGAAATTATATGGGATGACCTCATCGATACGCCCGTCGCCCAAAAGCTTAAAAAAACCGCGACCGGCAAATCAGCTGATGGATTGCAAGCCGCCGAGTAAGTCGGGCTGCACCTGAGCAAGGCGCCTTTAGCATTGCAAACGCCGCTGCTTGGGCAACCAAGCGCGCGTGATCAAGCAGGTAGGCTATATGCAGCTAATTGAGGTATTTTTCGCGCCAAGCCGGCGCGCCGAAATGCCATTCCGTCAGCTTACCCAGCAAAACCGACGCTTGCCTCCGCTCACCCACGCAGCCTCAGGCTTGGGCGCGTTGATCGCTGTCTTGCTCAGCGCTTTGCAACATCCATAAATCATAATAGCGGCCGGCTTTGGCA
>ERZ802821.1262-NODE-1262-length-13406-cov-11.6212_pt1 | contig 13406 bp, 13 predicted proteins | sample MGYA00345648_ERZ802821 | MGnify/ENA primary metagenome ERZ802821 (study PRJEB30503, sample SAMEA104212357) | marine metagenome | biome: Westerlies Biome; feature: [SRF] surface water layer (ENVO:00010504) within the epipelagic zone...; material: water... | reverse complement strand
TCCTTCAAAACTCTACTTATAACAGGTACACCTTTCTTAACATTATATACACGGCCACCTCGTATCGTTCGAGTAAGATACAAGGTACACGCTATGTGGGCCGCTGTACCAACATTGATGTTGATGTAGAAAAGGTTTCTAGTTTGCCAAACATTAAAAGAGCGCTTGGAGCATTGTTTGCTCTGTTAACCATTTTTGGGACTATATTGCCGTTAGATCTAAAAGCTTATTTTCATCTGGAAGCTGCTTTGCTCATTTTTGCCGGAATTTTCAGTTATGTCTTGCTGACAAACAACGAAAAAAAGCTTGCTACTAAAATTGGGGATGGCGCGGTATTTTTTGGTTGGTTAGGTTTATTATTTGCTTGGATATATATAGCATATAATGGGTTCAATGAATTTGACCCGCAGCAATTGGGCGTATCCATTGCATACTCTATGCATCCGTTGCTTTACGGATATGTAATCAAACTTTTGTCATTAACTTTTGAGATTTAACACAACATGCGCGCTGTTCTGACATTACTGATATTGATGTTGGTTTCGCAGGCAGGGGTTCTGTTGCAGACCAAGGATTAAAGATATGGCTTCTTCTGAGATTGTAAGAATAGGATTTGCAAAGCAGCCTTTCATGCAGACTATAGGTGCGCAGTTAGCGAGCGTTGGCTCAGGGAAATGTGAAATCTTTTTGCCATTTGATGCCAAGCTTACTCAGCAGCACGGTTTCTTCCATGGTGGTGTAATTTCAACAATTGCAGATAATGCTGCTGGATTTGCGGCGTATTCTTTGATGCCCGAAGATTGCCAGCCTCTTTCAATTGAATTTAAGGTAAGCCTGCTGTCTGTAGCCACTGGAAAACCCTTAATTGCGAGAGCTGAGGTCTTAAAGGCAGGACGTAAGATTTTCCATGTTCGTTCTGATGTCTTGATTGTAGAAGAGGACGATGAAGAATTGATCGCAACTGCACTTGCAACAATTAAATCCTCAAAATCAGTAAAAGAGATTTGACCAGCTAGTCAGGTAAATCATGCAAAAGTACAAAACTGGAATGTAATTAACAGTAACTGAACCAAGATATGAAATCCACAAATGACTGAACCAGTTTGCCCACTGTGCGATAGGCCAATACCCAAAGGTGTTCCTCAAAGCTCACATCATTTGGTTCCAAAAGTAAAAGGTGGTCGGCATGGGGATACAGTGCTCCTCCATCATCAATGTCATAAGGAAATTCACGCAACCCTTTCAACAAATGAACTAGCCAACCAATATAACACGGTTGCAGCCCTCAGAACGCATCCTAGATTGGCTAAATTTTTCAATTGGGTCGCTAAACGGCCGCCTGAATTCTTGTCACGCTCTAAGAAATCACGGCCGTAAAGAGTATGCCAAGGGGGACTCAAATAGTCATCAATACAGCAGCACTACTGTAGGAGACCCGTATAGGTCGGTTTTAAGACAGAAAGCTGAAATAGCACAAAATATAAGTGAGTTTATGAACAAAGACATTGTAGTAAATGATCGTGGAGCTGCAATTTCTATGGTTGCAGGAATGCTTGTAGTTGGCTTCATAGATAATTTCATTGTTTTTATCTCTGAAACTATCGGTCTTTGGCAATTTCAAATCACCCGAGCGGCTATTGCGTTGCCTTTGGTTTTTTTGCTGGCATGGTTTGGAGCGCAAACTTTACGTCCTAACCGTCTTTGGCCAGTTGCGCTTCGCAGCGCTTTCTTAGCAATCTCTATGCTCTTTTATTTTTGGTCTTTAGCATTGATACCCATGGCACAAGCGCTGGCTGGTTTGTTCACATCCCCAATCTTTATATTACTCATTTCTGGTTTGATTTTGCGTCAACGCATTGGCCCAATGCGAATTCTGGCTGTCGTTATTGGATTTGTTGGTATTATTTTTGTGGTAGATACACATCTTGCCGACCTTAGCTTTTTAAGTTTCCTCCCAATCTTTGGAGGTTTTTTTTACGCTATGGCTGCGGTTGCTACCCGCCAGTTATGTGAAGGTGAGAGCACTTTGTGTTTAGTTGCATTTTTGATGATCGCACAGAGCCTTTTGGGAGTGATTGCCTTAACTGTTTTGACTTGGATCAGTCCCGAAGTGCCCGAAGGATCGGCTGGATTTGTTCTGCGTGGTTGGGTATCGACTATTGGCCCAGCCTTACCCTGGATATTTCTACAAGCAATAGGTTCAATCTTTGGCATCGGCTTGATCATCCGAGCATATCAACTTGGTCAGGCATCTTATGTTGCGGTCTATGAATACTCAGTATTTATCTTTGGACCATTCTTTGCTTGGCTACTGATAGGGCAACAAGTGAACCTAACCCAATTTTTTGGCATTTTACTAATCGCCAGCGCGGGTACTTTGATCGCACTCCGTTCAAGAAAGCTGGATAAGGAAATAACAGATACCTGACATTATGAGCTGATACTCATTCAGGCATGTCGCCAACTTTAAAACTAAGTCGGCGCTAAAAGCTACTTAATAGCCCCCAATGTGGCCTTACAGCGGCTGTTAAAAGCTTTTTGTGCCATATCCGGCTTGTGAGGCAAAGGACAAACTACAGTCTGCGCCCACGCAACATATTCACGTTTTCGCTCAGCACTCCAATCTGCAGGAGGAGAGCTGCCAATCGCAGCCACATTAGAGCTTTTATCCGCCAGCTTAATCAGACAAGCAGCCTCTGATTTTTTAGCGGCATTCAAGATCTGAAGCTTTTTACGCTCAGCCTTTGGCAAAGATTTGTCGTCGGTCATTTCACGGACGATATTGGCTACCTCTGACCCAAATTCCTGATCGATCTCAGCAAAGCTAGTGGGCGGACAGTCCTCCACAGTGTCATGCAGCCACGCGGCCGCTATGGCACTTTCAGAGCCGCCCCAAGCTGCAACCAACTCAGCAACTTCTTTTACATGTACGATATATGGTTCTTGGGCATCTCCTTTACGGAACTGCCCCGCATGTCTTGATCGCGCAAAGATCTCTGCGCTTTTAATAAGGTCAGTCATAGACCCTCCTATTTTTAAGTTGAACAACGCAAATTGGCCGCCTGCATTGCTGGCGTCAGTGGCATATCGCTATTTGTGTTGTGGGGTTTGTGTTTCTAACACCATAAATAGTTGGGTGTTGGTAAAACACATTTCAAGTACTTTATATCATTAATGGGCATTCATACCATTTTTAAACAAAACGAAATACATCCCCAGAGTTCGAAAAAGCCATGGTTTTTAAACTATTAAATAATAAATTTATACTTCTCAGAGCAGTAGCGAATCAACACTTGGCAAACCAAGCAATACTGTAAAGAGCTGCTGGAATCAGAGAAATAAATGAATTTTGTAGGTCTAATCTCTTTCTAAAGTTAATGGAGCAAAATCTAATATTTACAAAAAGCCAGTATAAATTTACTTAATTGTCAAATTATTTACCAAATATTGTAAAATAATTTTCCAATATATTATATATAAATTGCCAAATTAATATCCAATTAGGAAGTGAAAAATTGACTTTTACATTGCAATATACTCTCAAGCGAAGGAGGCTGACAATGCAATGTAAAACTACAAAATTACTAAAAGGCGCCTACTGGACGGCTCACGCAATCCAACGCTGTCAACAACGGGGAATAAGAAAACCCCAAGTAAATATTGTTTTTCATCACGGTGACAGGGAATTAGATACTTGGGGTAGTTGTTACAGCCTATCCATTTCAGATTGCCGGTTAAAATCTTTGATCAAAGAAGGCGTAGTAAAAGCCAGCTTAGCCGAGAAATGCAAGCGGCTCACAGTAATCACTGACGGACAACATATCATTACAACATACCGTACACCGTACATTAATTGAGAGTTCACATGCAAAAATCTCGCACAATAAAAGATCCACAAATTAAAGCAGGTCGCCCAAGCGATATTGACCGGCTTATTAATGTTATCAAAAAGAAATCTCGCCTGTCTGCAAAAGACAAAAGGGAATTTGCAATGAACCTTGGTAAATTGGCCGCTCGAGTGGACCCCGATAAACCTCTGCGGTTAGACGCGCTCACAGCAAGAAAATGGCCTTAAGCGCATAAGTCGCGGTTCTGTCGTGCAGCAGAAAACCAGCCTTTCGTCCAAGACACATCATCGACGAGAGAATCAGCAACAGAGTAACGTTCGCAGTTGGACATCTCTTAAACTAGCCCGAAAAGCTCGATTCGGCGTGAATTAGACCTTTTTACCAACTGCATAATGCGCAGCAAACTGACTTCCGTCTTAAAGTTTTAAATTTCACTCTAATGCGCAATAGGGTTCTGACATTCCAAAAGCTTCTGGGCCAAACTGCCTGAGAGCAGCTTCAGATCGCATAATGGGCGGAACCCGGACAGCCATCACTTTGACCCGTTGGCCATAGCGCAGAGTTTCATTGGTGATGGGCATTGCAGTCTCTGCGTCGAGAATTGAGATGATATCGGGCACAATTGCCAGCAGATCGCCGTCAGCGCGGGCGATGAGGTTTTCGTTTTGGAATTCGATGACGCAGCGACCGTTCGGGTTGTCGATCGAAACACTGCCTAAGGTAAAGCCTTCACTTGTGCGCCGGTCCACATCGGTTATTTTGCCGTCAAAGATAACGCGGGCAAGTGCATAACTTGTCGTCGCCAGAAAACGGCACAATTCGTCAAAGGGTTCCTGCTTGCGGGACCGGGAATTGCGGATAATCTCTCCAATATGCCGTGCAAGTGTCAAAGTGTGTTTGACAGCGCTGCGTTTCACATCGGCGCCACTCATAGGGTAGTTGGCGAAATATGCGGTACCGCCGAAGCGGATGGTGATGCCGCGGGCGATCCATTCCATGCGATGATTGTTATCCGTCATAACCAGTGACGTGTCACCCTTTTCGTCAGAAATCCCTAATGGGCAGCCTTTGACACCTTCGATGGCGAAGGTCTCCATCTGTAGTTCGGGAAAAGCCCGCCCTTGACCATCCGCATCGACCACGGGGATTCCCAGCCTTGCGCCCACAAATAGCGGTATGGTCGAGTTAATGCCGCCAACTTCGGTTGGCATAGTCGCGTCAGCCTGTCGCCCAAGCTCGTTTTCAACAACCCGCAGGGCGCGAATTGGCTCTTCGCCTGATGGAATCTTCTCAAGCAACACGGTGGGTGCACCCATCATTGCCGTTGGGATAATCAGCTTGGAGTCGTCCAACCCGTCTGGGTCAATAATCTCGATCCTCCGTCCAGCGGCCAGTTCCTGTTTGACCATTAGTCCACCGATATAGGGATCACCGCCGCCACCCGCGCCCAAAAAAGCTGCGCCGATACACAGATCGTCAACATCTTTGCATTTCAGTTCCATTTGGCTTCCTATATTGGTAGATCGCCGACAGCTTTGACGCGCAATCGTGTGGGGTTTCCGGGCAAGTAGCTGATTGGCACCTGCTCCACTTCGATAATCTCAACACTCGCGGCAGTGGCGCCTGCGCTGATTGTCTTGTCTTTGGCCTCCTGGCGGGCGTCATCCAGCACCGTCCTCCGATTAGTTTCGTTCAAGGTCACCACACGTTCAACTTCGCCTGACACTTGCGCAATGGCCGCGCCGACGGCATTGGCAACAGATGAGAACTCGGGGCGCAGCACATTCGAGACCGACTGTACCGGCCAATCCACGAGGATTGCGCCGCCGCCGACGACCAGCAAGGGCAGGTCGGCAGCTTCGGTTTTCATGCGCTCGACATTCATATCCAGCAATAGGCGCATCGATGCGCGGGCGGCGTCAATGGTTTCCTTGTCTGCGCGAACCAGCGACCGGTCTCCGACATCGGCCCACCCTCCAGCGGCGGCAATATCAGTGGCCGTCAGCGTGTCGCCGCCAAAACATTGCGCGCGACTGGTCAGCTCGTATCCAACTGAGTCCGGTCCAACCAGTCGCCCTTGATCGCGGATAAGACTTCCACCACCGAGACCAACTGCCAGGACGTCGGGCATGCGAAAGTTCGTTTTGACCCCACCCACATCAACAAAATTGGTCGATTGGCGCGGGAAACCGTTGCGCAGCATGCCGATGTCCGAGGTCGTGCCGCCAATATCCACCACCATCGCATCCTGAATCCCGGCCAGATAGACCGCGCCTCGCATAGAGTTGGTGGGACCAGATGCAAATGTCAGCACCGGATACCGCTGCACATCATCCGCGCGCATCAGGGTGCCGTCATTCTGGCTGATGAACAGGGGCACATTGATGGCTAGTTCCTGCAAGGCGCGACGGAAGGCCTGCACCACATGGCGGGATAGTTCGGAAAGTGCGGCATTAATGATCGTGGAATTCTCTCGCGGTAACAGGCCAAACTGGCCCAATTCGCAAGACAGCGAAATTGCTATATCCGGCACCTCGTTTTGCACAATTTCAGCTGCGCGGCGCTCCATGTCACCGTTCATCGGCGAAAACACTGAGGTAATCGCTGCCGTTCGAATACCATCGCAGCGGAAAGACCGCGCAGCTTCGGCAACTGCTACTTCATCCAGTGGCGCGATCTCTCTACCGTCAAATTCGTAACCACCGCCAACAAGATGCGCGTTTCGGCCAATCTCGGTGATCAGGTCATCGGGCCAGTCCGTCAGCGGTGGGATGGCCGACGTCGCAGGCAGCGCGAGACGGATAATGCCAACCGGCAGTAAAGATCGGCGTTGGATAACGGCATTGGTGAACTGGGTGGTACCAATCATCACACAATCCACATCGGCGCTATCGACCGAAGCGTCAGCTATTGCCTGCGTGATGGCCGCGACAATGCCGCTATAAACATCTGCCGTGGTCGGCGTCTTGCGCCATCCAAGTACGCCATTTGGACCCAGCACAACAGCATCGGTGTTTGTGCCCCCGACATCCACACCAATTTTCATGGCATCGCCACACCGCTATCCGCGTTCCAGTAGACCTCAACGTCGTCATCCAGATCGAGCCGGGCCAGATCGGGACGGTTGGCGACCTCCACCATCATGTGCTGATGTCCAATCTGAATGCGGTAGCGCACAACGGACCCCTGATAGATGATTTCGCGGACTGTCCCGTTCAGTTTGGGCTTTTCACTGGCATCCAGCGAATGCAGCCGGATCATTTCTGGGCGCACAAGCAATGTGACCGCCTGACCTTTTATGGCCGCATTGTTCTGGGTCAGCCGTCCGGTCACGGTGGTGCCGTCGATATCAATCGAACAGACCGCGCCGCGAACGTCTAAGGCGGTGCCGTCCAACAAATTGGATTCACCAATAAATTCCGCGATGAACCGTGAGGCGGGCTGTTCATAAATCTCGACCGGGGTGCCAATTTGGAGCACGCGACCCTGATCCATGACGGCAATCCGATCTGACATCGTCAGCGCCTCGGACTGGTCATGGGTCACATAAATTGTCGTGATGCCAACAGATTTTTGGATGTTTTTAATCCAGTACTTCATCTCTTCGCGCATCTTCTTGTCTAGCGCAGACAAAGGTTCATCCAGCAACAAAATCTCAGGCTCGATCACAAGCACGCGGGCCAGCGCCACACGTTGTTTCTGGCCACCCGAAAGTTCTCGCTCGTACCTGTCTTCGAAGCCGGTCATGCCGACTTCGGCCAACGCAGCATCAACTTTTTGCTTAATTTCGGCGCGTGGCAACTTGCGTTCAACAAGGCCGAAAGCAATGTTGTCAAAGACGGTCATATGCGGGAAAATTGCGTAATTCTGGAACACGATTCCGATGTCGCGGGCCTCTGGCGGCAAGGCCGTCACATTGCGTCCATTGACACGGATTTGGCCTGTGGTCGGCTTCACGAACCCAGCCAACATGCGTAGTGTAGTGGACTTACCGCAGCCAGAGGGCCCAAGCAGCGAAAAGAATTCACCTTGCTCGATTTGCAGATCCAAATCCGCGACGGCAACCGAAGTGCCGAAGTGTTTCGAGATCGTGCTGAATTCTACATAAACCATCAGATTTCCTTAGGGCGTGACCGGGAACCAATGCCCCCGGTCATGATTTTTTAAAGACCGAAGATCTGGTTCAACCTGTCGGTAATGTCGGCCTTGTTTTCCACGAAGAAATCCCAGTCTGGAACCCAATAGGCGGATACAGCATCAGCCGTATTAGTCGCCCCTTCGGCAGCAAGCGCGGAGGGCATGGCGGCTTTGCCATTGGTCGGACGCCACAAGAATTCCTCGCCAAATGGCTCAAGGAAATCTGGCGAAAGCGTGCGGTTCAACAGGGCAAGCGCAAGCCGTTTCTGCATCGGATCCGAATACCGGCTGATGGTTTTGGTCTGAGTCAGAATTGGCTTGCTATCCCATTCCCAGACATCAACAGGCGCCCCTTGCTTTTTCAGCGTCAAAGCCTCGCCTTCGATATGTACCGCGATATCAACTTCGCCTCGTTCCAACAGCGACAGCATGTTGAATGTGAATTCGCTGATCTTCATCGGCATGGCGCCCTCAAGAGCTGTGAAAGCGGCTTCCATGTCATACTGATCCTTGCCGAACTCCTTTGCCGTCGCCATAAAAAATGCGTGCATTAACCCATTTTCGGTGGCGTAAGTGCCGCGTTTGTTGACGAAACGTTCCGCAAAGAAGTCGCGGAAATTACTGACTGGCGCGCCACGATCTGTGCGGTAGGCATATACATAAGGTTGATATGCCCAAGTCACACCCGCCCCGCTGGCAAAGGCAAAGTCCCAGCAATCGGCTGCGTTAGGAACGTTAGCTTTGATTTCTTCTGTTGTTAAGAAAAAATCTCCCGCTGCATTGGTTTGCATCAAGTTTGGCAGGTTCCAGTTGGCCACGTCGTAAACCGGATCGTTGGCACCCTGGGTAACAAATTTTGGAAACCAAGGGAACGAGCTGTCCCAGTTCAGTTTGCAATTGAAGTCTTTTTCAAACTGGTCGGTCAATCCCTTGCGTACAAACTCTTCCCATCCGCCGCCCCACTCCGCGACATTCAGGGTGGCACCGCCCGCGTCAAACACTTCGCCGTCGTAAACGACGTCCTGTGCCCAAGCGTGGTTGATGTAGAACATGTTGGGGATGGTTGCCGCCGCTCCGAGAGCCGCACCGCCTTTCAAAATGAATCGTCTGCTATGTTTCTTTTCAATGGTCATCTGTCTTACTCCTTTGGTTGGTTTTGATATTAGCCGTCCTGCCGTTCCAGCAATCGGCGGATGTTCACCAGCCGGTTCGTCAGAAGAACCGAGGCGATAACGAGGGTGATGGCAAAGATGCCGGCGGCGGCGGCATCAGGTTCAAATTTGTAGCGCAGTGAATTGTACATTGCGATGGGTAGGGGTTCGGAATTGGGCGCGGATAAGAACAGCGAGACCTCGAACTGACCAAAGCTGACGATGAAGGCGAAGATTGACCCTGCCTGAATGCCTTGGGCGATGTTGGGGAAAGTGATCTTGCGAAAGGCGCGCATGGGCGATGCACCAAGGCTGCGTGCGGCCTCTTCTAGCGAGACATCGAATGTTGCCAACGATGCGCCGACCGTGCCGATAACGTAAGGTGTTGAGTACAGGATGTGCCCAATCCACAAGCCCCAGATCGTGCGCGATATGCCCAATCCGCTGGTGATAAAGAAGGCGTAAAGGGCAAACCCGACGACCACGCCCGGTAGGACCACGGGCGATAGGAAGAAGGCCCTGAGGGCGGTGCGGCCGAAAAAGCGAGATCGTGCAATAAACAAGGCCGCCGCCGTGCCTAAGATGGTCGAGACGATCATTGTCATCAGGGCCAGCTTGAACGAAAAGAAGAAGGCAGAGAGGTACTTTTCTGAGTTCAGGAAAGAGATCACCCAGCGCAGGGACAATCCTTTGGGGGGAAAGGTCAAGAACTCTCCGGTTGTCAGGCCCGCAAGCACCACAACAAGGATCGGAAACAGCAGATAGCAAAAGCCCAAGATTGCAAGGATTAACATAGGCAGCGGGATTTTGCGTTCCATCAAGCAAGCCCACCAGAACTGCTTTTGCCCAGTTTCAGATAAACCGCGACGGCCGTGGCGCTGATCAAAAACAGGATCACAGCAATTGTGGCTCCAAACTGAAACCGCGCGCTTTCAGCGACCTGCTGATAGATGTGGATCGGCAAGACGCCGACGCGAAATCCGCCCATCAGCGCCGGTACGATATAAGACGAGATCGACAAGGCAAAGACCAGCAGGGAACCCGACAGAATGCCAGGCATTGAGGCGGGTAAAGTCACCCGCATGAACGCCCTTCGGCGTGAGGCCCCTAGAGAGCGCGCGGCCTCTTCAAGACTGGGCGGGATGCCCATAATCACGCCAACAAGGGTCAGGATCATGAAAGGCAACGCGAACTGAACCAGTCCGAAGACCACGCCACGAAAGTTATACATCAGCGCGACCGGACCATCCGTCAGCCCCATGCTTTGAAGAATTTGGTTGATCAGCCCATTGTCGCCAAGAATCACCATCATTCCATACAGTCGGATCACCATGTCCAACTGCATCGACGCCAGCACGAGGATCAGCAGAAAGGTGTTTCGCGCCGGGTTTTCTGTTTTAGCAATCACAAAAGCCATTGGATAGGCGACGATTAAGGTGATCACAGAAACGATGCTGGCCAGCAGGATCGATCGCCCCGCCGCTATTAGGTAATTCGAACGCGAGAAGAAGCGGATGTAAATGACAAACGTCAGGTCATAAACCAATGCAACCTGCCCGACCTTCGCCGGATTGAAAGACGTTGCGAACAGCAGTCCGACCGGAATCACAAAGAACAACACGAAAAACGCGACTAGCGGGACGACCAAAAGCCATTTAAATTGATGTTGGGAAAGGCCGCTTGCCCTGACTGCCGTAGCTTTAGTCATCCGCTTGGCTCCGCATCAAGGCATCCAAAGCTGCCCATTCACGAAAACCGACGATGGGTTTTGCGTCCGGGTAAGGGTAGACTGCTTTGTCAGTGGTTTGACTGTTTTGGATCGCCTCATGGGCGGCTGTTATAGCATTTGGTAAAGGGTCGATGACTTTGAGCCCGTAGAGGGCACTACTGACTTCATCAGCAAACCCAAGCATTCCGGTACAGCCAAAGACAACGGATGTTGCCCCGCGTTCCATGGCCCGCCTTGAGCTCTCGATAGTCGCCGCGAGCGCGGTCTTTCGGTCCGATTTCAAGGCAAGAACAGGGACACCGATACCGATGATTTCAGTCATCCGGTCAGCCATCCCATATCTCCGCGCCAGATCGGCAAAGGCGCGTTCTTGACGCTGCAATACTGTCACGATGGCGAAATTTGTACCTGCTGCACGCATCGCAGCCTCACCACAGCCAATAACAGGGATCGAGACCGCCTCGCGTGCCGCGTCAAGGCCGGGATCAAGCATGCAATCAATTACGACGGCCTGCACGCCGTCTTCTTCGGCCTTGATCGCGGAATCGACCACTCCGGGTGCCGCCAGAACTTCATCAACCGCAGATTCTATCGAGGCCGGGCCCTGTTTGATCTGAGAATTCGTCACTCTGCATCCGTTTGGTGCGGGCAAGGCAGCGACGCGAAAGCCTGTCGTGACGATTGGCGTAATGACGTGGACCCAGCTCAAAACGAATCCCCCTGATCCAACTGTTTCTCTTGCGGAAGATCCTGCTTAAGAAGTGATGTGGAGACGACTACCCAATCGGGTAGTTAGCCATCAATTATACCCAGCATTCTCGCCTGACTGACCGCACGCGCCCGATTATGAACCTGCAATTCGCCGTAAATTTGTTTGAGATGATATTTGACCGTGTTAGAAGAAACCCCCATGACGCGACCAATTTCCTTGTTGGAAAAACCCTGCGCCAATAGCTCCAAATACCGCCTCTTGGAATCACCTTGTCGGTCGCGTGATTGCCCCTCGGTCGATGAAATTCCGCCCGATGACCAATGATGCATGATTTCTGACAGCTGATGGCGTTGCACCGTGTCGATGGGTACTTTCACCCGTTCGCCGTCCAAAGCGGCCTGAACTACGGGTTGAAGCGACAGCCCCTCATCAAGAATAAATCGCCGAAAAGGCTGTTTCCCAAGAAGGCGAATCGACGACAAAAGCGCGCTGGTTGCGTCGCTGCGCCCGTTCAACTGCAAATGGGCCTGAGCGCGGATCACACGGAGTTTGGCCAGAGACAACAGTTGTCCGCCTCTGATCGCGTTTTCTTCAGCCAGATCCACAAAATCAAGTGCACGTTTGGCGCGGCGGGCACGAACCAGCCAACGGGCGATAGCGACGTTGGTGGTGCCGTGGCGAAGACCCCAATCCATTTGCGGCTGATTTGCATCCAGCTTTCCTGGGTCCAAACCAATACGTTGCATCTCGATGTTGGCTGTCTTGATCTCGTCGCTGAGCGTCAGCGCACGTATGCGCTCGACGGCCATCAATCGCGCTAAACGCGGCATCTGACGGTCGCGGGCCGCAGCATCTGCATGAGCAAGTTCGCTTAAAGCACCCGGCAGTCCGGCCTGCACAAAGGCAAGTCGGGCACGAACGCGGTAGGTTGCCGCTAAAACATCAAGCCACGCATCCGTTTGCTCGATACTTGTCAACGCATCGGTCAACAGCGATTGAGCGTCTCCCATTTTATTCATCTCGTAGTAAACTTCGGATTTCAGCGCCTTACAGATCGCACGAAGCCCCTGCGGGTCACCATCCAACTGGTCTAGGCTTCTTTCCATCTGGTCATATTGGGCTATGGCGCCGGTCAGATCCCCGCGCATCATACGAATTTGTCCTAGATGGGTATGCATGTGTAACGAGCCGAACTGCGCCCCGCCTAACAGATAAAGCCGAATTGCGTTTTCAGCATGATCCTGCGCGCGGTCGAATTCTCCGCGATGAAGCGCTGCAGTGGACAGGTGATTGAACGTTAGTGCTTGACCGACCTGATCACTCGCCGGTAGCGTCGACAACAATCTTTTCAAACGCGCCGAGTGCTCCTCGGTCAGAGCGCGGTCCTCGTATACCCTGACATGGGCATCAACAAGCAGCAGGTCCGCAGCGTGCGTCCCAACAGCAGGATCAGTTTCGTCAGTCGCGGACGTCATGTGTCTTAGTTGTTCGCGCGCTCCAGTCGGATCGCCAATCTTGGCAAGAACAAATGCTGAAGCGAGCATTGCCTGCGGCGAGACACCGTCTCCAGGCCGGTCCGTGGCAATCTCATCCAAGCCGGGCATATTTGGCACACGCATGTAGGAACGCCAGTCATTATTGTGATCAGTGTGCCCGACAGTCGAGGTTGCCCGTTTGGGCTTTTCTAAATTGTTTTGCACCATCTGTGGAATATACCGCCGCTCAACGGAAAATCAACGGTGGGTCACTTACCCTGTTGGTGCACATTCGAAAATTGGAACAATCAACTTGGATAGTTTTGGTGGACAACGTTTTATCGCAAACAATAC
>ERZ802821.1252-NODE-1252-length-13450-cov-48.6284_pt1 | contig 13450 bp, 7 predicted proteins | sample MGYA00345648_ERZ802821 | MGnify/ENA primary metagenome ERZ802821 (study PRJEB30503, sample SAMEA104212357) | marine metagenome | biome: Westerlies Biome; feature: [SRF] surface water layer (ENVO:00010504) within the epipelagic zone...; material: water... | reverse complement strand
CCGCCCCAAGCTTGAAGGGGGGAAGCGGTTCGAAATGATGTCAGAATTTTCGGAGGCGGGGGATCAACCTACCGCAATCCGCGAACTGACGGCGGGCATTCAAGGACAAGAGCGTGATCAGGTTCTACTGGGCGCAACAGGCACCGGTAAAACCTTTACTATGGCCCGTTTAATCGAAGAAACCCAACGTCCCGCGATTATTCTGGCGCCCAATAAAACGCTTGCAGCGCAGCTTTATGGAGAGTTTAAAAGCTTTTTTCCCGACAATTCAGTCGAATATTTCGTCAGCTTTTATGATTATTATCAACCCGAAGCCTATGTCGCGCGCTCGGATACCTATATCGAAAAAGAAAGCCAAATAAACGAGCAGATTGACAGAATGCGCCATTCTGCAACCCGTGCTTTACTAGAAAGGGATGACGTTATCATCGTGGCTTCGGTATCGTGTATCTATGGGATTGGATCGGTCGAAACCTATGGCGCGATGACGCAAGATCTCAAAGCCGGTGAAAATTACAATCAACGCCAAGTGATGGCGGACCTTGTTGCGCAGCAATATAAGCGCAATGATCAAGCCTTCCAACGCGGATCCTTTCGCGTCAGAGGGGACAGTTTGGAAATATTTCCAGCGCATCTCGAAGACCGCGCGTGGCGGTTATCTTTTTTTGGTGATGAGCTTGAAAATATCACCGAGTTTGATCCGCTGACCGGTGAAAAAACCAATTCTTTTGAGCAGATCCGGATCTACGCCAACTCGCATTACGTAACCCCGAAACCCACCATGCAGCAGGCCTTGATCAGCATCAAAACCGAGCTGCGCCAGCGCCTTGATCAATTGGTCAATGAAGGCAAATTGCTCGAAGCCCAGCGTTTAGAGCAAAGAACCAATTTTGACCTCGAAATGCTGGAAGCCACTGGTGTGTGCAACGGCATCGAAAATTACTCACGCTATTTGACGGGGCGTGCGCCGGGCGAGCCTCCCCCCACTTTGTTTGAGTTTATACCCGATAATGCAATCGTCTTTGCCGATGAAAGCCATGTCAGCGTGCCTCAGATTGGCGCGATGTATAAGGGCGATTATCGGCGCAAATTTACGCTGGCAGAGCATGGGTTTCGACTGCCCTCTTGCATGGATAACAGGCCGCTTAAATTTGAAGAATGGAATGCGATGCGGCCGCAAACCATCTATGTTTCAGCCACCCCTGCCTCTTGGGAGCTTGAGCAAACAGGGGGCGTGTTTGTCGAGCAAATTATTCGCCCCACCGGGTTGGTTGATCCCAATATTGAAATCCGCCCCGTTGAGATGCAAGTGGATGATTTACTGGATGAAGTGCGCAAGGTCACGGTTGATGGATTTCGCACATTGGTCACCACGCTGACCAAGCGCATGGCCGAAGATCTGACCGAATACATGCATGAACAAGGCATAAAAGTGCGCTATATGCATTCGGATATCGACACGATTGAGCGTATTGAAATTCTGCGCGATTTGCGGTTGGGTGCCTTTGATGTTTTGATCGGAATTAATCTGCTGCGCGAAGGGCTCGATATTCCCGAATGTGGGCTGGTGGCAATCTTAGATGCAGATAAAGAAGGCTTCTTACGCTCGGAAACGTCGCTGGTTCAAACCATTGGCCGCGCCGCGCGTAACGCGCAAGGTCGCGTGATCATGTATGCAGATAGAATTACTGGCAGCATGGAGCGCGCCTTGGCCGAAACCGATCGCCGCCGAGAAAAGCAAGTGGCGTATAACACGGCTCATGGGATTACACCGCAAACGGTAAAAAAGAATGTCGAAGATATTTTATCGGGGCTTTACAAAGGCGATACGGATCAATCGCGCATCACCGCGCAAATTGACTCGCCCTTGGCCGGGGGTAATCTGCAAACTGTTTTGGAGGGTTTGCGCAACGATATGCGAAAGGCCGCCGAGAATCTTGAATTTGAAGAGGCAGCCCGGTTGCGGGATGAGGTGAAACGTTTAGAGGCGGTTGATCTGGCAATTGCCGATGATCCGCTGGCCCGCCAATCTGCGGTTGAGGCCGCCGGCGAAGCCGCTGTTAAATCGCGAGGCCGGTCAAAAGCTGGGCGCGGGGGTACCCGCACCTATCGCGGAAAGGCGCAACGCAAAGCATAAGCCAGCGCTGCCAGCGGCATTTCTTCAAGGCGTTGGAATTGATGGCAAGGCTTTTAGATACTGGGCAATCGCCAATCGGTCCTCGGGGCTCAATTTGGCAAGATTATCCACCACTTTGGCCATAGATCCCCCCACAACATCGAAATCAGGCGTCAAACCGGTTTCAAGGTAATCAGCAATCTCTTCAAGGCTCCACTGCAAAGCCGCAGGCGTAATATTGGGGATACGCCCTTTTCCAGAGGGATTTTCAGCACCTGCCAACCAGTGCGTGGATCTCAGCCCTCCCAATGCATTGCGCGGCGTATGACATTCAGCGCAATGACCCAAGGCCTCAACCAGATATCGGCCGCGTTCTTGCCCAGCATCCAATGGGGATTTCAGATGCCAATCTGGCGCTGCAACAAATAATTTCCACAGCCCGACAAACCGCCTGAAACCAAAAGGAAATTTCAACTCATGGGGGGCTGACACCGTTTCAACAGCAGGCAGGCCTTGCCAGAACATCCAAAGATCGGAAACATCTTGTAGCGTCATATGCTGGTAGGCAGTATAAGGAAAAGCCGGGAAATAATGCTCCCCCATAGGGGATATTCCGCGGCGCAGTGCAGTTTCGAAATCCGTAAAATTCCAACGGCCGATCCCGAAATTTTGTGACATTGAAATATTTGGCGCCCGAAACACGCCATAGGGCGTGACAAAGCTTTGCCCGCCCCCCAATTGCAATGAAGCCTCGCCGGCCGCGGTTGGTGTGCTATGGCAACTTCCACAGCCAGAGGCATAAAAAACCTTTGCGCCGCGCTCCGCATCGCTTGGCAGCTGCTTTATCTCCGAGCTTTGCACCGCGGGTGGCATAAACAGCACAAGTGCGCCGAAACCTACGATAAAGCCCAAGAGCACTGATATAAAAGCCAGCCGCGTCAGCACAGAAAATGTGACCTTAAGACCATTTTGCCGCTTCCTTTCAACCCGCTCCACGCCCCGGTTCTATCCAATCTTAGGCTTTATTCTTGACAAAACCGCGCTTGCATCGCGACAGTCCTACTACAGCAAATCGACATCTCCAAGACAGGTGAGTGATATGTCACAATTATATGAAATCAAAGAACTGCCGGATATGGAAATTTTCATGCCAGATGGCTGCCGGCTTTCGGCGCGGGTTTGGATGCCTGAAAATGCCCAACAGCATCCAGTGCCCGCCATCTTGGAATTTCTTCCCTACCGAAAGCGCGATGGCACAACCGCGCGCGACTGCCTGACTCATCCCTATTTTGCAAAGCATGGCTATGCCTGTATTCGCGTGGATATGCGCGGCAATGGCGATAGCGAAGGCGTAATGGAAGATGAATATACCCAGCAAGAACTAGAAGATGCCGTCGCCACCATCAACTGGCTGGCCACCCAAAACTGGTGCAGCGGCGAGGTGGGAATGATGGGTATCAGCTGGGGCGGCTTCAATGCATTGCAAGTCGCCGCCCTGCAGCCGAAGGCGCTGAAAGCGATCATCACCTTATGCTCAACCGTCGATCGATATGCGGATGATATTCATTACAAAGGGGGCTGTTTGCTGAATGAAAACCTAGGATGGGGCGCCACAATGTGGGCTTATTCTTCGCGTCCGCCCGATCCTGCTTTGGTGGGCGATGCCTGGCGTCAACTGTGGCTCGAACGGCTTGAGGCTGAACCGTTTCTGCCCATCACTTGGTTGCGCCATCAAAACCGCGATGCCTATTGGCAACATGGCTCAATCTGTGAAAACTATTCCGCGGTTAAAGCAGCAACCCTAGCGATAGGGGGTTGGGGTGATGCCTATAAGAATGCCGTGTCGCATCTGGTGGAAAATTTGCGCGCCCCGGTGAAAGGCATCGTGGGCCCCTGGGTGCATAAATATCCGCATTTCGCTGTGCCCGAACCACGGATTGGCTTTTTGCAAGAGGCACTGCGCTGGTGGGATCATTGGTTGAAAAATCGGGATCAAAATATCGAAAAAGATCCAGATTACACCGCCTATCTTATGGAGGGCGTGCGCCCAAAAACCTGGTATGAAAGCCGCACCGGCCATTGGATCGCGGAAACAAATTGGCCCGATAGCTTGCAGCATCACATCTTACATCTGCAATCTGACCATTGCTTGGATATGAACGCTGCCGACCTGTCAGAAGTGGTTAAATCCCCCCAAACCTGCGGCGCGGCCTCCGGGGAATATTGCGCCATCTGGTTGGGCCCAGAAATGCCGGGGGACCAACGCGGCGATGATGCTTTTTCAGCCTGTTTTACGTCAGGGCCCCTGCAAGAGCGGATGGATATTGTCGGGGCCCCTAGGCTTCAGCTGCGCCTGAGCTCTGACAAACCCGCTGCGCAGATCGCGATACGTTTGAACCATATTCACCCGGATGGCGCGGCAACCCGCATCACCTATGGTGTCTTGAATCTGGCCCACCGAAACGGCCATGAGAAATCCGAGGCCTTAATTCCTGGCGCGGATATAGACATTGAACTGGCTTTGGATCAAATTGCCTATCGCGTGCCCAAGGGCCACGCCATCCGCGTGGCCATTTCAACCAGCTACTGGCCGCTATTATGGCCCGTAGCAGAGGCCGCTGAAATCACCTTGAAAGGCGGAGCTATAGACCTGCCGCTGCGCAAAAGCGGCGATGCAGATGAACGTCAGTTTTTACCACCCGAAACCGCAGACCCTTGGAGGATAGCGCAGCTGCGCGCACCCGAAAATAGCCGCCGGCACATCACGAATATGGAAACGGGTGAGGTCACTTTGGAAATTATTGATGATTTTGGCAGCGCCCGCGATCTTGAGCATGGCTTAATCCATGGCAGCATCGCGCGTGAATGGTGGACGATCCACCCCGATGATCCGCTTTGCGCCAGCGCCCGCACGCATTGGACCTGCGAAAACAGCCGTGAGGGCTGGGTAACGCGCACGGAAACCTTTGCAAATATGACATCGGATCTGACGCATTTTCACCTAACCGCACGGTTGGAGGCCTATGAAAATGAAGAATTGATCTTTGAAAAAGACCTATCGGAAAGCCTGCCCCGCGATCTGCGTTAAAACGGCCCTGACCTTGGCATTTTTTAGCTTGCGGTCTCGGCCCGTTGCCGTGACAGATTGGTCAGCCAATCTGGGTCCATTTCAGGCACGGATGACAACAACAAATTTGTATAGTCGGGATGCGGCGGTTGGAACACATCGGATTTTAGGCCTTGTTCGACCACTTCGCCCTGATTCATCACCACCACTTGATCCGCGATGGCTTTCACCGTTGAAATATCATGCGTGATGAACAAATAGGTTAGGCCAAGCTCATCTTGAAGCCGCAGCAACAGCTTTAAAATACCTTCTTGCACGATCTGATCCAAGGCTGAGGTGACTTCATCGCAAATCACAAATTCGGGTTCTGCAGCCAGCGCCCGCGCGATACAAATCCGTTGCTTCTGCCCCCCCGATAATTCACCCGGCAAACGCGCCAGAAAGCTTGCATCCAGCTCGATCATCTCAAGCAATTCAACGATACGCGCCTCTTTTTTATCACCGCGCATGCCAAGATAAAACTCTAACGGCCTACCAATAATATCGCGCACCGTTTGCCGCGGGTTCATCGCCGTATCAGCCATTTGATAAATCATCTGAATACGGCGCTTTTGATCTTTGCTGCGCTCAGACAGCTTTTTGGGCAGAGCCTCGCCATTAAACTCTATGCTGCCTGCAAGCTGGGGCAGCAATCCTGTGATCACCCGCGCCGTTGTTGATTTGCCTGAACCGGATTCGCCCACCACCGCAACGGTTGAACCGCGGGGCACCTCGATAGTCACCTGGTGCAAAACCTTTATCGTTCCATAACTGGCGTCGATTCCTTTCAAAGACATCAACGTATCACTGGGTTTCTGGGCTGGTTTCTCCAGCGCCCGCACGGACCAAAGCGATTTTGTATACGCCTCTTTGGGATCGCTTAACATCACCCGTGTGCTCGCCTCTTCTACCTCTTCGCCATAGCGCAGCACTTTGATCACATCCGCCATTTGCGCCACCACGGCCAAATCATGCGTGATGTAAATAGCCGCAGTGTTGAACTCTTCAACAATCGCTCGCATCGAAGATAAAACTTCTACTTGCGTGGTGACGTCAAGCGCCGTTGTCGGTTCGTCAAACACGATCAAATCAGGGCGCGGCGACATCGCCATAGCCGTCATCACGCGCTGCAATTGACCACCGGAAACCTGGTGTGGATATCGATCCCCAATATGATCAGGATCGGGTAAACTTAACGCCCCATATAAGGTTTTCGCATCTGAATGTGCTTCTGCGCGCGGCTTAATCTTCGCGCGAATGGTCGAGGCGGTTGTTTGGTCAAGCAAGCGATGCGCAGGATTGAAGGAGGCGGCGGCAGATTGTGCAACATAGGTCATTCGGTTGCCCCAAAGCCCGCGCTTTTCACTTTCAGACAGCTGCGCAAGATCAGACCCGTCAAAAAGAATTTCACCCGCAGTGATGCGGCAACCAGGCTGGGTGTAGCCCATCGCGGCCAAACCCAATGTAGACTTTCCAGCACCCGACTCTCCAATGAGGCCCATTACCTCACCACGCCGTAAAGTGAGATCAACTCCTTTAATAATTTCGTGCCATTTTTCGTCGGAGAAGCCATCGATTTTAAGGCCTTTTATGTCGAGCAGGACATTTCCTTTTTGATCTCTATTGCTCATCGCGAAGTCCACTTGTCTTATGTAAAAACCAGTCAACCACAAAATTAACAGCCACTGTCAGCAGGGCAATTGCAGCCGCAGGAAGTAGCGGTGTCAGTCCAGAGCGAAGATCATACTGAGCAAATTGCAAGAGATTAGCATTTTCGCGAACCATAGATCCCCAATCGGCTGTTGGTGGCTGAATACCAACACCCAAAAATGACAGAGCGGCGATTGTTAGGAACACAAAGCAAAATCGCAAGCCAAACTCGGCAATCAATGGCGGCAGAATATTGGGTAAAATTTCTCGTCGCATGATCCAGCTTATACCCTCTCCGCGCAACCTTGCAGCTTCGACATAATCCATCACAACTACATTAATAGCTACTGATCTTGTCAAACGAAAGACACGAGTGGCATCCAGTATCGCTATGATTATGATCAGGTTCAAAACTGTTGAGCCAAAGATCGACAGCAATACCAAAGCGAATATTAGGCTTGGGATGGCCATCAAAACATCAACGGAACGGCTCAATATCTGATCTATCCAACGCCGATCGATGGCAGCCGCCAGACCAAGACTGCCGCCTATAAGAAATGAGAGAACCGTTGTTGCCACGGCGATCCCAACCGTGTTGCGTGCACCATAAATCATACGAGAGAAAATATCGCGGCCAATCTGGTCAGTACCAAAGATATAGGTTGAGCTCCATGGCTCGTAAGCTGCCGGAAAAACTTCTGCCTCGCCATAGGGGGCCAAAAGTGGCGCGAACAGTGCCACCAAGACATATAGGACGATAACCACCACACCGAACCGTGCAGTGTAGGGTGACTTGCGCGCAGCCAGTTTTATCCTGTGCCACAAGCTTCGACGTTCGTGAAAATTTGTGCTCTCGGAAATCGCGGAATATGTCTGAACAGGCTTTTTCATTTTGGGTGTAACAAGCGCGGATTGGTAATAATCCCAATGACGTCAGCAATCAAATTAAGAAGAATATAGGTTACAGCGAAAATTAAAGCACATCCTTGAACAACCGGGATATCACGCGTTGTCACAGCATCAACCATCAGCTGGCCTATCCCAGGATAAACAAAGACGACCTCAACTACCACAACTCCAACCACCAAATACGCAAGATTAAATGCGATTACAGTGGCAATGGGCGCCCAGGCATTAGGCAGCGCATGCTTGATAATAATTTCTGTTTGCGAGGCACCTGACAGGCGCGCCATCTGGATATACGGGCTGGCTAGCAAATTAATGATTGCAGCACGAGTCATCCGCATCATATGCGCAATAATCACAAGCGTCAGCGTTAAAACCGGCAGTACAATTCGGTGAAGTCTTTCAGCTAAGGGCGTGTCAGAATCAACATTAGCAAGCGATGGTAACCATTGGGTGAGCGAAGATAGAAAAAGTATCAGTATATAAGCAACAAAAAACTCTGGAAAAGAAATGGTAGTGAGAGTTGCCGCATTCACCGAACGATCATAAATAGAGTTGCGATACAGCGCAGTAGTGATGCCAAGCGCCAATGCCAACGGCACTGAAATCAAAGCCGTAATCCCGCCCAAAAAAAGAGTATTTTGCAATCGGGGTCCGATCAAGTCAGCAACTTCACGAGAGCGATCCTGGCCGCTGGCAGCACGTCCCGAAAATGATGTCCCAAGATCTCCTTGAAAAACCCCGATAATCCAATCGAAATATCTAAGGTGAGGAGGCTTATCTAGTCCAAGTTCCAGCCTAAAGGCTGCTACTGTATCTTTCGTTGCGGCTTGACCAAGAACAACTTGTCCAAAATCCCCAGGGAGCATTTCAATCGATGTAAATATTATAATTGAAACGGCAATTAGCGTGAGCAAGCCGAGCCCAAGACGCTGCAAAACCGTGCCTAGAACTGGATGCACTCCGCCAAGTCCTTTTGATTTAACTGTGCTACCCGAAAGCAGCTTTATTTAAGTAAAATTTCACACCAGGGGTGGTCCAAAAACCTGAACCACCCCCGATAATGTAAATTAAGCGAACCACCAACGCTCACATAGTTTAGCACCGTCTGTATTCCAGTTCGCCGCAAGCTCTCCGCTATGCGCTACTTTTTTACTACGTGCCCAAACGTTGTTGTAGAACATCGGCAACAAGCAACCACCATCATCACGGATCAAGGCTTGGCATTCTGCATAAATTTCTGCGCGACGTACCTCGTTAAGCTCTGCACGACCTTCAACAACCAGTTTATTGAACCTTATAGCAGCATCGGTCGTTTTCCATGCAGTATCATTCCACTCGGTATCCGCTGTATATGCAGCTGAGAACATCCAGTCTGGTGTTGGACGACCACCCCAATAGCATGCTGACCAACCTTTTTTGTTCCAAACATTTGACCAATAACCGTCATTTGGCTCGCGAATCACCTCAATATTAATGCCAGCTTTAGCAGCAGACGCTGCCATCAACTGGGCGGCATCTATTGCGCCGGCAAAAGCCGCATCGGCTGCAGATAAAGGGATGGCACCAGAATGACCCGACTTCTTGTAATGGAACGCCGCTTTTTCAGGATCATATTCTCGTTGCTCCAAGCCACTTGCATGGTATGATTGAGTGGCAGATATTGGGTGATCATTGCCAACTGCACCGCGTCCCAATAGTATTTTATCAACCAATTCTTGACGATCAACAGAAAGCTTTAGGGCCATTCTGAGATCGTAATTATCAAATGGGGCAACATCTAATCGCATCGGAAATGTATAGTGACCAGTCCCTGTGGTTTCATCGATTTCAAGATTGGGCGAACGTGCGAGCAGAGCAACGGTTTTTAAATCTACCTTGTCTGCACAGTCAACATCACCATTCATCACCGCATTCTGGCGCGCAGTTGTATCCATGATTGAGGTCATTTCGATACGATCAAAATGCGCGCGATCGGATTTGAAGTAGTTCGGGTTGCGGTTTAACTTGCTGTGAACGCCGGGCTCCCAGTCATCTACAATATATGGGCCTGTGCCGACTCCAGAAGTCATATCACCCTCTGGTCGGATAGAAATGTGATAGTCACTTACAATATATGGAAAGTCTGCATTTGGAGTTTCTAACTCAAACACGACTCTGTTAGGCCCATCTGCTCGAACTGATTTCACGGCTGACAGCAACCCATTAGCAGCTGAAGTTGAACCTTCACCGCCATGATGCTCATAAGAGGCCAGAACGTCATCTGCTGTCAGAGTCTTGCCATTGTGGAATTCAACCCCTTTGTGCAGGTTAAATACCCAAGTTTGAGCATCGTTTGATTCATAACTTTCTGCGAGGTCGCCCTTCAGCTTACCATCACTATCGATATGGGTCAGATGGTTTGAGATGTTATAGGTATTGACCAAAGTAAAGTGATTTTCTGACGTCCCTGAATCTAGAGTGTCAGTTGTTGACCCATGCCCTACACCATAACGGAATGTTCCGCCTTTCTTGGGGGCAGCTGCTTCTGCTTTGGTTGCTAGGCTCAGTGCCGCAGGTACTGTGAGCCCTGTTGCCAAAACAGACGTCATGAATTTACGACGATTTATCAATCCATCAGTAAGCTTTTGAGCTTGCTGCTCGATAAACTTATCTTTCATCTTTACGCTCCCTAAATTTTCTATTTACCAGCACATTAAATGTTGGTTTAACGTTAATATCAACCGCAATTTTCGAATAACATCAAATCAAAGGGTGCGGAACACAGTTTCTAATTCCGCTTTTGTTCCCAAATCAGATCTGCCTCGTAAACAGATAAACTGTCGATTAGTCAGTTTTTTATGTCAATGGTTAATTTAGGTGTTCAACTTGTTAATCCTTTAGCAATAAAAAAACTCTGCGAATAATGTTTATTTAAAGAGCCGCGGGCCAATTATATTCTTTCAAGAACCTGCGGCGCTGCGGAACTAGGGACTGCCTAAATAATGAATATAAGCCTCTAGGTCGCTTGTTGTGCCCTCATAAGCCCACTGGCCATCGAACGTAAATAAACCGCTTATGCTCTGCTTTTTTTAACTTGATCAACGCCGTCGAGCATCGTAAAAGCCCTCAGAGTTGGGGTGTAGCCAAGCGGTAAGGCAACGCTTTTTGGTAGCGTGTACCGTAGGTTCGAATCCTACCACCCCAGCCAAACGTCTCAATTAAACCAAACGTGAAATTTAAAACTGTGAAAAGCACGCCCAATAGGATGGGTAATCTACTGCAAGAACAATAGCACTAAGGTGAACTTCTGTATGTCGTCCAATTTTGTATTTTCTTAAAATGGGGCCGTTGACCAATCACTGCCGTTTCTTTTTAACAAAACGCTAGATAACAATTTATGTCATTGATTGTTTGGTTGAAAAATCATTATTTCCAAACGTTCTATAATTTCTTACCGTTGCCTATCATCCAGGTTTCTAAGTTTTATGAACCACATACGCCAATGCATAAACGGGTTCGTGATTGTGATACTCATGCACTGCGCGATGTTTTAAACAAATTTCAAAACCTATTTTCATCAAAAGAGCCTCAATGTCCTTGGCGTGGTGCGAATACATTAAGAAATCATTCAAGTAACTATTATCTTGATCGCTTTCAAATACAGTAAAAACCAAAGTGCCATTTGTTTTCAGACTATTTCTAACGAGTTGAAATATCGAGTCGAGCTCAAGAAAATGAACGAAAACTGCGGACGCCACAATGATGTCATAGGTGAGCGCTGTCTTGGCAAGATGCTCTTCTAAATCTTCTTGACGTAACACATCATAAAGCGATCTGCCGCTAGCCATAGCAAGCATATCAGGCGAAATATCTATGCCCACTAATAATTTTGTTTTGGGTCTTAGAAAAGACGCAAGACTTCCAGTGCCACAGCCTAAATCTAGAATTGCTTCTGTTTTTTTGATACCAATCTTTCTGAAAGCCTTTTTGATTAAAAAATGCCCTCTATATTTTTCCAGCGGTTGAAAATCCCAATTTTTCGCTCTTTTTTTGTAAAAATATTCAAGAAAAGCAATGGGTGTTTTAGAAGGCGTCTTAATTTTCGCCATACTCGCTAGATGCAGTTTTGCTCCAAAGATATCGTTTTCATCGAGATCAGCGGCATATTCAAAATATACGGCGGCTTCATCGTCTTGACCATTTGTTTTCAGACATTTTCCTAAGCTCATGAGAATTTCAACATTATCAGGGCTTAGAACCAGCGCCTGCTTAAAACTATCTAGTGCTGTCGCATAATCACCCGTTTTGTTGAGCGCGATACCCAAATTAGTAAAAGCCTCACTATAATCTGGCTTAAGCTGTATCGCTTTTTCATAAAACTTTATAGCGCTTACAATTTCGCCTTTTTCGACAAGGGCATTGCCCATGTTATTTAAAGCCTCTGCAAAATTAGGATTGATTTTTATACATTTTGTATAGCTTTTAACTGCGGCTTTAGGATCGCCTAATTTTTGCTGAACAACGCCTAAGTTATAGAATGCCTGAGCATATTTTGGATTATGGATAATCGCAGCTTTATATGCGGTTACGGCTTTATCAAAATCCTCCAATGTTTTGTGCGCATTTCCCTTATTGTAAAATGCTTCTGCATAATCCGGCCGCAACGATAACGCTTTCTCATAGGCGGCGATCGCCTCGCAATTCTGACCTTGTTCGTTGTATACATTTCCAATGTTGTTATAAGCCTGAGCATCGTTTGGCTGAATTTTCAAAAGTTTATCGAAGCTATTCAGTGCTTCTTGATACTTTTTAATTTTTGCGTAAGCCGAGCCCTCAATGTTAATTAATGAGATCGATGAAGGGTAACGAGCTCTCAAACCGCTTATTTCTGCTAAAACCGCTTCAAATTGGTTCTCTTGAAAACGGTTTACCAGTTGCAATAGTAGGCGATTTGGAGGTTCATTCGGCACCAAAATATAAACTCCAGAGCGTTTGTTGTGCGTACTCTTTCAAAAAGCTCTCATCTAAATTCGAACAAGTTTGTCACATCCTTACAGACCTAAATGGTTAGTAGATAAAAATTCAATTGAAAACCTTTATGGAAGCTCTTAGCAGATTTTCATAGTCGGCCCATCGATAATCAATGACATCCAAAGGCATACTGATCGACAGATCTGCTTACTAAATTAACGGCAAAACTTGTAAATTCGGTCACGCTTACAACACCGACCAACGCTGCCTCTTTTACGTTTCTTGCTCCATCTAAAAAGGATCGTAGTGAATGATCGTTAACCAAAACTGCTAGCCATATCGACTGGTTCTCGATCACCTTTGCGCTGATAATGTCGGCCTGCCCAACAATTAGGGTTCCCTGCAGATTTAAACCTGAAGGCTTGTCGTTGGTGTTCAAATCATGGGTAAACCGAGGGGAGAAGCCGCTCTATTGCGCGCAGCAAAGCGTTTTGAACAAACTGTCGGAATATCGACACAGTTGCTGATTACGCCCCGATAAGATATTTAAACTACTATATTCTAGCGTTAAAAGAAACCAATTAGAAACTCAATTTCGGCTCAATGCAGGCGTCCACCAAAGGCTTTAAGCTGCCATTCGCTGCATGATCAATTATCGGCTACCATGCGGGACAAAGCTAACGTTGATCAAAGGCAGGTTGACCGTGAGGACCTGCCCT
>ERZ802821.1238-NODE-1238-length-13585-cov-22.8715_pt1 | contig 13585 bp, 11 predicted proteins | sample MGYA00345648_ERZ802821 | MGnify/ENA primary metagenome ERZ802821 (study PRJEB30503, sample SAMEA104212357) | marine metagenome | biome: Westerlies Biome; feature: [SRF] surface water layer (ENVO:00010504) within the epipelagic zone...; material: water... | reverse complement strand
TGTAGTATTTTCTTCTTTTCCGTATTCATCCCAATTTAACATTCTCTTTCTCCTTAAGTTTATTGACATGCTTCACAATCTGGGTCATCCAGAGAGCAAGCATCAGGAACAGGAGCTGGCGCTCCTAGTTCTTGTGGTACAGTTTGTGTTTCTTGCGAACTAACTGCATTTAGTTTTCCTTGCTGAACAGTAGACTTTTCTGTCGACGTTGCAGCTATTGATCTCAGATAATAAGTAGTTTTAAGACCTGAGTACCATGCCATTCTGTATGTAATATCAAGCTTTTTACCATCTGCATTTCCAATGTATAGATTTAAAGACTGCCCTTGATCTATCCATTTCTGTCTTCTACTTGCTGACTCAACAATATACCTGGGTTCTACCTCGAATGCTGTTGAATATATAGTCTTTATCTCATCTGGAATTCTAGATATTTGCGATAAACTACCTTCAAAATACTTTAAGTCATTTATCATCACGTCATCCCATAAATCTAGCTCTTTTAATTTACGAACTAGGTGAGGATTAACAATTGTAAATTCGCCGGAAAGATTAGATTTTACATATAAATTTTGATAAGTAGGCTCAACAGATTGTGTTACTCCTGTTATATTTGAGATTGTGGCTGTTGGTGCTATAGCCATAACGTTTGAATTTCTCATTCCATCGGATAGGACTTTCTTTCTGAGGGTATCCCAATCAAGAGTTTCTGATCTATCCACATTTAGATATTCACTTCCTCTATTCTCAGCTAAAATTTCAATTGAATCCTTAGGTAGTATCCCTTGACTCCAGAGAGATCCTTCGTAAGTTTCATAACTTCCTCTTTCTTTTGCAAGCTCCGTTGAAGCATGTATTGCGTAATAACTAATAAGCTCCATGCTTTTATCAGCAAAATTTACAGCTTCATCACTGCAATAGGCAATATCTTGCACGTATAAAGCGTCTTGGAAGCCCATCATCCCAAGGCCTATTGGACGATGCTTAAGATTAGAATTTTTAGCAGTTTCAACTGAGTAATAATTAATATTAATAACGTTATCAAGCATTCTAATTGCAGTTGAGACTGTTTGTTTTATCTTTTCTTCATCAAGAGCACCATCTTTCATATGCCTTGCCAAATTGACAGAACCTAAATTACACACGGCAATCTCATCTGCACTTGTATTCAATGTTATTTCAGTACATAAATTTGAGGAATGAATAACACCAGCATGCTGTTGAGGTGATCTTAAGTTACATGAATCTTTGAAGGTTATCCAAGGATGCCCAGTTTCAAAAAGCATTGTAAGCATTTTTCTCCATAATTCTTTTGCGGGTATAGACTTAAATTGATCCATTTCTCCAGCTTCTGCTTTTTTCTCATATTCTTCATATTTCTTTTCAAAATCTTTACCTATTAAATCATGTAGCTCGGGTGTTTCACCCGGAGAGAATAATGTCCAGTTCTTATCTTGTTCAACCCTTTTCATGAAAAGATCAGGAACCCAATTGGCAGTATTCATGTCATGTGTTCTTCTTCTCTCATCGCCTGTGTTCTTTCTTAATTCTAGAAATTCTTCAACATCTAAATGCCACGTTTCAAGATATGCACACATAGCTCCTTTCCTTTTTCCACCCTGATTAACTGCAACGGCAGTATCATTTGCAACTTTCAAGAAAGGAACAACACCCTGACTTTTCCCATTTGTGCCTTTAATGTAAGAATTCATTGCTCTAACGGAAGTCCAGTCGTTTCCTAATCCACCTGCCCATTTGGATAAAAGTGCATTATCTTTCATGGCACCAAATATTCCATCGAGATCATCAGGTATTGTTGTTAAGTAGCATGAAGATAACTGTGGCCTTTTTGTACCTGAGTTAAATAGTGTTGGCGTCGAGCTCATGTAATCGAAACTAGATAGTAATTTATAAAACTCTATTGCTCTTTCTTCTCTGTTCTCTTCTTCAACAGACAAACCCATAGCTACCCTCATAAAAAAGACTTGTGGAAGTTCGTACCGAGTATCATCACTATGTATGAAGTATCTATCGTAAAGTGTTTGAAGACCTAAATAAGTGAATTGATTATCTCTTGTGTGGTCAATTGCTTCTCCCAAGAGCTTTAAATCAAAAGTTTTAAGAATAGGATCTAAAATATCAAGCTCTATCCCTTTGTCTATATATGCAACAAGTGCTTCTGGATAATATTTTTCCATTTCTTCATATGTTGCTTCCTCGGCAACACCTAAAAACCCCAATGCTTCGCCCCTTATCTGATCCATTAATATTCTTGCTGTTACGAAAGAATAATTTGGCTCTTTTTCTACCTTAGTTCTTGCTGACATTACAAGGCTTGTTCGCATATCTGAAATAGAGACCCCATCGTATAAATTTTTAAGTGCTTCTTCCAGAACTTCATTCATTGATACTTCATCCAAACCATCACATGCATCACTAATAAGTAATGCTACTTTATCAATATCTAAAGGAACAAGACTTCCGTCTGCCTTTGTAATATTTATATTTGGTCTGTTTGATATATTTACCTCTGGCGCCTCTTTCTTTCTTTCTTGTGTTCTTCCTGCTCTATATAGTATGTAACTTCTTGCTACTTCAAGTTCTTCCGTTCGCATTAATTGAAGCTCAACCTGGTCTTGAATTTCTTCTATATGAAGTGTTCCACCAGATGGCATTCTTCTTTCAAAAACCTCAATAACTCCATCTGTTAACTGATTAACTTTTTTATGTATTCTTTCACTTGCTGCAGCATTGCCTGATTCAGTAGCTAGAAATGCTTTTGTGATTGCTACCTTTATCTTATCTTCTTCGAAAGCAACGACTTTACCATTTCTTTTTATAACTCTGAGCTTGCCTGGTGCTGTCGTTTCAATATCGTTAGCAACAGATTTGTTCTGAACATCTGTTGTCTTACTTATTTCTTGTTGAATTTCCATTTTTCTAGTTTTCCCTTTTTAATCCCGAACTATTCCAAACTCTAGCGAGTATATTTATTTATTTTGTTGAAAAATTTTTTGTGTGTCTGCAGTTACACTTTCATTTTTTTTTCTTATGACTAATATTACTTGTTGTGGATAAAGAATCAAGTAAAAAACACTATATATTGTGACAATTTCATTTTTTATCACTATATAGTGTGTAAAACGTGTTTTTTTGGTGTTGGTAATTAGTGAATAAATTGTGGATAATTCTATTATGAGGATAAGGTTATGAAAAAATATTTAGCAATAGATCAAGGAACAACAAGCTCACGAGCAATAATTTTTAACTCTTCATTAGAGCCTATTGCTGATTCCCAGGAAGAATATAGCTTAAGTTACCCTAAGGATGGATGGGTTGAGGCTAACCCACATGAAATATTAAACACTGTGAATAACTCTATTAAAAATGTTCTTAATCAAGTTTCTGAAAATATTACTTCTTGTGGAATAACAAATCAAAGAGAAACAACGATTGTTTGGTCTAAAGACACTGGTGAACCTATTTATCCTGCAATTATTTGGCAAGACAGAAGAACTGATGATTTGTGTAAATCACTCAAAGCTCAAGGACATGAAGAAATGATTAAACAGAAAACAGGTTTAGTTTTAGATCCATATTTTTCAGCAACCAAGATTCAGTGGATTTTAAATAATGTACCAAATGCACGAAAAAGGGCTGAATCTGGAGAGCTGCTATTTGGAACTGTAGATAGTTTTTTGATATTTAACTTATCAAAACAAAAAAATCATATGACTGACGTTACTAATGCATCAAGAACGATGCTTTTTAATATAAACAATATGTCGTGGGATAAAGATTTATTAGATTTATTTGATATTCCTTTTTCAATGATGCCTGAAGTTAATTCTTGCGATGGAGATTTTGGTACATTGAATCTTAATGACATAAATATCAATGGCGTAATTGGTGATCAACAAAGCGCTTTGGTCGGACAAAATTGTATAAATTACGGAGATATGAAGTCTACATACGGAACTGGATGCTTTTTAATGGTAAATACAAAAGAAAAATTAGTACGATCACAAGATGGATTATTAACTACAGTTGCATACACATTAAATAACGAGACTAATTATGCACTTGAAGGAAGCATTTACTCTTGCGGTAATATTATTCAGTGGCTCAGAGATAAGATGGAATTTTTTGCATCTGCAAAAGAAAGTGAATTATTCCTGAATTCAAATGGTGAATCTGGAAATGTTCATTTTCTTCCAGCCTTTAATGGTCTTGGTGCTCCTTATTGGAACTCAGACATAAGAGGTGGCTTTCAAGGCATAACTCAAAGCTCAGATAAAAAAGACTTTGTTACCGCTGCATTCAAATCAATTTGTTACCAAACTAAAGACATTATCAAGTCTTTAAATAACAAAGAAATATTTATTAATGATCTTTTAGTTGATGGAGGCATGACATCAAATAGTACATTTTGTCAGCTTCTATCTGACTCTCTCGAAGTTGATATTTCTAAGCCATCAAATATCGAGTCAACAGCTTTGGGTGCATGTGTTGTATCCCAAATTTCAGGTGGCGTTGCCTTAGCAGATATTAAAAATAAACTAGACAAAAAATTTATTTCAAATGAAGAAAACTTAAGTTTTTATAAAAGTGACTACAGGGCTTGGAAAAAATATGTTGAGTCGTCAATCACAAACCTTAAAGAGAAATAATTTTAGATTTACTCAATAAAGATTCATTTTCATTATTATGAGTAACGATAAGACAGGGTATATCAAATTCATTTATTATCTTGCTAATTAACGCTTGGGTTTTTTTGCTTAGATCTTTATCTAGATTTGAGAAAGGTTCATCCATTAATAACAATTGTGGTTCCATAAGAATTGCTCTTGCAATTGCAACTCTTTGCTTTTGCCCACCGGAAAGCTCATGCGGGAACTTTTTTAGGTGATTAATTAACTCAAGACCTTCAATTATTTTTTTATAAAGAATTTCGTCTTTATTTTTTGAAGCGAACAAGATGTTAGCTTCAGAATTTATATGTGGAAACAATGCAAAGTCTTGAAAAACATATCCGATATTTCTTTTCTCAGGTGTTAAAAAAATTGAATCTGAGTTAAAGGTCTTATCGCCACACATAATTATTCCAGCTTTGGGTTTGATCAAACCGCTAATTATGTTTAATAGAGTCGTTTTTCCTTTACCGCTACCTCCCTTTATTACCCCAATTTCTTTTTTTTCAATTATAAAATTAATATTTTCAAGCAATGGAGTACCATTTCTAGAAAAATTTATATTTTGTAGTTTTATAGCCATGAATATATCTAATATAGGATATTTTTATATATAATGCTCCTGTTTTATTAAACACAAATTCAATAATGTACACATATAAAATTTTTAATAACATTGCAGAAGATGGTATAGAGGTATTAGCTAATAATAGTTTTCATGAAAATGAAATAGATCCAGATGCCCTAATAATAAGAAGTCAGATAATCTCACATGAGGATTTTAATAATTCGCTAAAATGTATTGGAAGGGCAGGAGCAGGAACAAATAATATCTCAGTCCAAGAGGCTACTGAAAAAGGTATCGTTGTTTTTAATACTCCTGGTGCAAATGCTAATGCAGTTAAAGAGCTTGTTGTATGTGGAATGCTTTTGTCTTCTCGCGGTATCATAGAAGGTAATACATTTGCTCAAAGTCTTTCAGGGCAAGATACATCTGAACTTAATAAATCAATGGAAGCACAAAAGAAAAAATTTAAAGGAAGTGAACTAAAGGGGAAAACACTTGGCATTATTGGTCTTGGCTCGATAGGTTCTCTTCTAGCACAAACAGCAGAAATAATGGGCATGAAAATTATTGGATATGATCCTTACATATCTGTTGACGCAGCTTGGAGACTACCCAAGGAAGTAGAAAAAGCAGAAACGATTGCTCAACTATTAAATAATTCAGATTATATTTCTTTGCATGTTCCCTTAATTGATTCAACAAAAAATCTTATATCAAAAGAAACCTTAAAACTTTTCAAGAAAGGAGCAAAGTTAATAAATTTATCTAGAGGAGGCATAGTAAATAACAATGATATTATCGAGGCACTAGAAGAGAAACGTATAAGTACATTTGTAACCGATTTCCCAACTCCTGAATTGGTAGATAGATCATCAAAAATGAATGATGTAATTCTTTTACCCCATCTTGGAGCAAGTACAAAAGAAGCTGAAAATAATTGTGCAGTAATGGCCGCTGATCAAGTCACAAATTTCTTAAATAATGGTGTGATTGTCAACTCTGTTAACTTCCCATCAATAAAGCTTGGAAGGATTGCTGAATTCAGAATGGTTATCGTCAACAAAAACGAACCAGGCATGATTGGAAAAATCACTGATGAGATAGGTCATAATAATTTTAATATTGCAGATATGACCCATAAAACTAGGGACACAATTGGCATTAATTTGATAGATCTAGAACAGGAGCCATCAGTAGAATTGATAGAAAATATTAAGAACATAGATCATGTTCTAAGTGTCAGACTTTGTAAATAAGTTATAAGCCTTGACCTAAAATATGACTTTATTATAAGAACTTATGTCGATTTCTTATTATATTTAAAATTAAGTACAAATAAGACTTGTCAACAGATAAATAAAGTGATATTGGAGCACTTAGTTTATACCCTAATAAAGTATCACTAATTACACATTTATTTCTTAAACCACTGATATAAGGTGTTTTATTGTATATCTGTATAATTTTTGTTCAACTTTAATAAAACCTTTATATACAGGGGTTTTGTATGGTATAAATAAAGTTATCCATAACTTTATCCACAGATTCTGTGGATAAAATATAACGTAATTTATGCATAAACTTCAATCGCTTTACAGACTACCAAACGACTGGGATGATCAGATAAATTCATCTGAGCTTAAGCTTAATCTAAATACGACAATAAACTATTTGGGCTCACGAATTAAAAAAAATAAATTAATCTATCCACCAATACAACATGTATATAGAGCATTTAACTTATGTAGATTTTCCGATACAAATCTAGTAATTTTTGGTCAAGATCCGTATCACCAAAATGCAGTAGCAAATGGTTTAGCTTTTGCCGTTAATGGTGGCGTCAGGATACCCCCATCATTAAAAAATATTTATAAAGAAATTAAAAATGACATAGGCTTTATTATAAATGACTCTGGCAATTTAGATGAATGGGCCAAGCAAGGTGTATTGTTATTAAATTCATCCCTTACAGTTGAAGATTCTAGTCCAGGCTCACATTCTAAAATTGGCTGGGATAATCTAATTGATTTAGTTATAAGTAAATTAAGCAAAAAAGGTAATGTAATATTTCTTTTATGGGGAGCAGAGGCTATTTCAAAAAAAATACTTATTGATGAAGATTTAAATCATGTACTTACAGCACCTCACCCATCTCCACTTTCAGCTTATAGGGGATTTTTTGGATGCGGTCACTTTTCTAAGGCAAATGAAATACTATTAAAAAATAATAAAATGAGTATTTCTTGGTAAAAATTAAATTATTGTTACAACACCATCTGTTGCATTTAATCTTTCTAGGCTCTCTCTTTTTATTATTGAGTTGAAGATAAAATAGTTGTTTAAATTAATTTTTGATCCAATAACTTTAAATTCTTTTTCAAAATCATAATTATTTTTTGTAATAACTGTACTAAATCTTCTTCTATCAACCCCTAAGTACTTCATTCTAGCAACAACTTCTTGGCCCCTGTAACAACCTTTTTCAAATGAAACTCTTAATTGATCATAATTAAGCTCCAGCGGTCTATATTTATTGACATCATCAATTGATAAAAAATAATTTCTTACCATTTTGTTAGCAACTAACCATTCATCGTGTTTTATAGGATTATTCAGATTATTTTTTTTATTACTTATTTGGATTTCTAATGAAAAGTATTCACTCTTAAGAAAAGTCTTTAGTTCCTCATTCTTAACAACCGAACCTATAACAAATTGAGCACTTAACTCAAATGTCACACCAAAAAATTTTGCATAGGGGCTAAGATCATCTATAAATACCTCAACAAGACTTTCTTCAATTATTATTTTGAACTCATTTTTTTCTTTTGTAATAAAAAAGTCAGCCATGACAAGACCCTTTTGATTACAAATCGATGAAAGTTGATAGCTTTCATCTTTAATAATATTACTATCAGAAGTGACCTGACCTTCTAAAAATTTTTCAACTTTAGTGATGTCCCCAATTATTTTAATCACTCTAAGAGAATCTAAACAGAGTGATCCAAATGATATTAATTTATTTTGTATGTCTATTTTCTTGTAAAATTGTTTATTTATAAAATTATTTTAACTAATGAATCAAGAAATAAACAGAATCTATTGGAAATGCAGAAGGGGTATGCGTGAAATTGATCTTCTCTTGAGGGAGTTTTCAAATCAAGTCCTATCATCATTAGATGAAAATGATGTAAATTTATTTGATGAAGTCCTTGATTATGATGATCAAACTTTATATGACTATATTTTTAAACAAGACTCTTTAGGTAATAAACATCACGAAGCATTCATAGATAAGTATCTTAAAAACTTTAATCAACAAGGAAACTTTTAATGTTTTATCCTGTCTTAAATTGTAAGGAAAAATAAATGAATAAAAATTCCCTTGATGAAGATTCTTTGTTAATTAGCAAAGCTCAGAATGGGGACACAGGAGCTTTTAATTTTTTAATGACGAAATACTATCCCAGAGTTTATGCCTCTCTATTTTCTTTTACAAAATCCAAAGAAGATTCTGAAGATATTGCTCAGCAAACTTTTGTAAAGGTCTGGCAACAGATCAATAGCTTTAGAGGAGACAGTGCTTTATTTACCTGGATATATAGGATAGCCATAAATTTAGCAAAGAATTATGTTGTAAGCGCTTCATATAAGAAACAAAAAATTAACATTTCATCTGATACTGTAGATATAGATTTTCCAACATATGACAATCCTGAAAATAGTCTTATGCATGACGAGTCACTAAATAATATAAAATCTTATGTGAATAAACTACCTGAAACATTAAGGACTGCTTTTACATTAAGAGAAGTTGATGGAATGAGTTATGAAGAAATCGCAAATATTACAAATACTCCCATAGGGACAGTTAGATCTAGAATCTTTAGGGCTAGAGAAGGAATTCTTGAATATATTGAAAAGGAGTTATAAAAATGGATAACCAAAAAAATCTTGATGAAAAGCTATCAGAACTATTTGATGGAGAGCTTGATCCATTTGAAATACAAAATGTCTTAGAATCTATTTCTGAAAGCAAAGATCTTCAAAAAAAACTTTCACACTACGCTCTTATAAGCACTGCATTAAATCAAGAAAATACTACAGAAGCCCATGATGAACTTAATAGAAAGAAGCTGAATTATAATTTCTGGTTTTCTAATGGGCTTACTGCGGCAGCTTCAATTTTTATAACATTATTTTTTATCAATCAAACTGACTTATCAAGAATGGGCGAGAATTATTCTGCTCAAAATAAATTAGATTTAGCAATAAATAGCGAAGAAGCTAAAAACATTATCAATATGACTGAAAACAATTTAGTTGATCATGTAATGAGCGTTATAAATAATCCTGATTTCATGAATTCTTCACCGTACAATATAAACTTAAAAAATGTAGGCTTCACTAGACAGCCTAATAATCAAAGAATGTTTATGAGAGGTAATGAAAACTTTACTTTGCGCATTGAAAAAAAAGATTTAGGCCTTAAAAAAGTAAGGAACTGGAAACATGGAAATAAAACTATCTACTTAGTTCCTCTAGCTGATGGAAGAGTATTAACAATATATGGAAATATTGATACTCAATCAGCATTAGCAGTAGCGAACATAATAAATTAATAAGCTAAAAACATACTATGAACAATATTAAAAAAATCTGTCTTTCGATTCTATTTTGTAATTTATTATTTTCAAATACTTTATTCGCTGCTTTACCAGAAAATATATCTGAATTGGTTGATGAGTCGGCTCCAGCTGTTGTTAATATCACGTCAAAAAAAGAAATAACTCAAAGACAATCCTATGGCTATGGCGGAATCCCGGATGAAATGTTAGAACGATTTGGAATTCCAAGACAATATAGAGAGGCGCCAGAGCAAAAAAGGGAATCGGTATCTTATGGGTCTGGTTTTATTTTAAGAGACAATTATATACTTACGAACTTTCATGTTGTTGAAGATGCAACTGAAGTTGTTGTGTCTCTTTCAGACAGAAGAGAATATATTGCTGAAATTATTGGAGTTGACCCTCTCTCGGATTTGGCAGTTTTAAAAGTTAATGGAGAAAATCTCCCACAGGTAAAGGTTGGTGATAGCGATAAATTGAAGGTTGGTGACTGGGTAGTAGCCATTGGTTCTCCTTTTAGTTTTGATTTTTCAGTTACAGCAGGAATAGTGAGTGCAAAAGGAAGAAGTATCCAAAACAATAATATTGGAAATTATGTTCCATTTCTTCAAACAGATGTAGCTATAAATCCAGGAAATTCTGGTGGCCCTTTATTTGATCTTAATGGAAATGTTGTAGGTATTAATTCTCAGATTTATTCAAGGAGTGGTGGTTATCAGGGTTTAGCTTTTGCAATTCCAATGAATGTTGCTGTAGATGTAGCTGATCAAATTATCAGAAAAGGTGAGGTATCTAGAGGGTACCTAGGCGTTAGAATGAGTGAAGTTGACAGTGATTTGGCTGATGCATTAGGAATGAAAAAGCCTTATGGCGCCTTAATTAATGATGTGGAAGAGGGTGAGTCAGCAGATAATGCAGGACTGCTCCCAGGTGATGTCATTATAGAATTTAACAATAAAGAAATTAAATTTAGCTCTGATTTGCCTCATGTTGTTGGACAACTGGAGCCTAATTCAAGTGCTAGTGCACAAGTTATAAGAGATGGCAATGAAATAGAACTTGATTTCATTCTTGGAGAACTTCCAGTTAATAACGAATCATTTGTTCCTGCAAAATCTCAAACCTCATCTGATCCAATTGGATTAAAAGTTGCAGATGTAGATAGAGATAATCCTAATATGACAAATTTGCCTGACGGCGTGATTGTTTCGAGAGTCAATCCTGGCTCGCCTGCTTCAGGAAAAGTAACTAGAGGTGATTTGATTACCATGATTCAATACAAAGGCAAAAAATTTGAAATTGATGATGTTGAATCTTTTGAAGAAGCGCTAGAAAATTTTTCTTCTGGTAATAAAGTTGCTTTTCATATCATCAGAAATGGTGGAAGGTTAATAAGGTCGATAACTATTAATTAATATTTAATAGACTTTATTTACTCCAATATAGTTCCTATTGCCTGTAAAATAGCACTAACTTATGAAAAATATTAGAAACTTTTCTGTAATAGCGCATATTGATCATGGCAAATCAACGCTGTCGGATAGATTAATTGAGTATTGTGGTGGTCTGACTGCTCGGGAGATGTCTGAACAGATTCTTGATTCTATGGATATAGAAAGAGAGAGAGGAATAACCATTAAAGCCCAAGCAGTAACCTTAGAATATAAAAAAGCTGACACTGAATACCTATTAAATTTTATAGACACTCCAGGTCACGTAGATTTTTCTTACGAAGTTTCAAGATCTTTGTCAGCATGTGAAGGTGCTCTTTTAGTTGTGGACGGATCGCAAGGAGTTGAAGCGCAAACGCTTGCTAATTGCTATACAGCTGTTGATCAAGGTTTAGAAGTTGTGCCAGTAATTAATAAAATTGATTTACCTCAATCTGAACCAGATAGAGTTAAAAAAGAAATAGAAGATATGATCGGCATTAATGCAGACTCTTCTCCCTTGGTTAGCGCTAAAACAGGAGAGGGTATAGAAAGCTTACTAGATATGTTGGTCTCTGATATTCCATCTCCTGAAGGCAATCCAGATTCTCCTCTTCAAGCACTAATAGTTGACTCTTGGTTCGATTCCTATTTAGGGGTGGTTTCATTAGTAAGAATTATGAATGGATCAATTAAAACTGGACAAAAGTTTAAAATATTCTCTACTGGTCAAAGTCATAATGCTGACGAGATAGGAATATTTTCACCAAAGAAAATAAAGAAAGATATTCTTTCAGCTGGAGAAGTTGGTTATTTAGTTGCAGGAATTAAAAATATTAAAGGCGCACCAGTAGGCGATACAATTGTTCAGTCTGGTAATGAAGATATCAAAGCTCTTCCTGGGTTTAAAAAAGTTAATCCAAAAGTCTTTGCTTCAATGTTTACAGTAAATTCTGATGACTATGAAAGATTTCGTGATGCTTTATCAAAACTTATTCTAAATGACTCATCGCTCCTATATGAGCCAGAGGTTTCAGATGCTCTTGGTTTTGGTTTTAGATGTGGTTTTCTTGGAACCCTTCACATGGAAGTTATTAGAGAAAGACTAGAGAGAGAATATGATTTGGACCTAATTTCAACTGCTCCCTCTGTCGAATATGAAGTTCTAAAAAATGATGGAACTATTATTAGATGTGATAATCCTTCTCAACTTCCAGCTCCAAACGATATTGATGAGATTAGAGAACCAATTGTAAATACCACCATTCTCACTCCTAATGAGTATGTTGGAAATGTCATTACCTTATGTACTGGCAAAAGAGGAGTTCAAAAAGATATGACTTATTTCGGTAATCAAGTTTCAATAGTTTTTGAAATGCCATTATCATCCGTTATTGTAGATTTCTTTGATCAGATTAAATCTTCAACAAAAGGATTCGCATCTATCGAATACCAATTAATTGGTTTTATTAAGTCTGACCTAACTAAAATAGATATATTAATAAATAATCAAAAGATTGATGCTTTATCAATGATTGTGCATAAATCTTTCTCAAATCAAAAAGCAAGAGAAATAGCTGCCAATCTTCAAAAACTGATACCTAGACAAATGTTTGATGTGCCAATACAAGTTGCATTGGGATCAAAAATAATTTCTAGAGAAACTGTAAAAGCTTTAAGAAAAAATGTAACTGCTAAATGTTATGGTGGAGATATTACTAGAAAAAAGAAATTGCTTGAAAAGCAAAAAGATGGAAAAAAGAAAATGAAACAATTTGGTAAGGTGTCTATCCCACAAGATGCATTCTTAAATTACTTTAAATCTGGAGACTAGGCTTGTTATCTGATCCAATCTTTATACTTTCAATAATTGGAATGTCCTTTTGTGTCATCTTTTGGATAAAAGATACAATTAAGAAATCAGATGAAGACAATTTCATAATAAGAAATATATCCACTGTTGCTACCTTATTTGGATTGATGATGCTCTACAGTATTTTTATAAATGCTGGTGATTTAGGAATCATTCTTTTTATAGGTTCGATCATTGCCTTTCTAGTTCTTATAGTTGGAATCGTCATTGGAAACCCTATTATTATTCAAACCTCAAGAGGTTACTTTATTCCAATTTTTTTGATTTTCGTTCTGCGTACATTTATTTACGAGCCATATCAGATTCCAAGTGGATCAATGTTGCCAGGATTACAAAAGGGTGATTTTTTAGTAGTTAATAAAAATTCATATGGGCTCAAAGTAAATAGAACTGGT
>ERZ802821.1237-NODE-1237-length-13600-cov-9.15297_pt1 | contig 13600 bp, 9 predicted proteins | sample MGYA00345648_ERZ802821 | MGnify/ENA primary metagenome ERZ802821 (study PRJEB30503, sample SAMEA104212357) | marine metagenome | biome: Westerlies Biome; feature: [SRF] surface water layer (ENVO:00010504) within the epipelagic zone...; material: water... | reverse complement strand
CTTGTATTCTAACTATTGCAACTATTCAAATAATTTCTTATTCCCACTCAATAGTGCCAGGAGGCTTAGAAGTTGTATCGTAAACTACTCGATTTATTCCTTTTACTTCATTTATAATACGAGTTGATACTTTGCTTAAAAATTCACCACTGAAAGGATAGAAATCAGCCGTCATGCCATCTACAGAAGTTACAGCTCTCAAGCCACAAACAAACTCATATGACCTTTGATCACCCATTACGCCAACAGTTCGAACAGGTAATAGAACTGCAAAAGCTTGCCAGATTTCATTGTATAAATTTGCTGCTTTTATCTCATCAATATAAATTTTATCTGCATGTTGTAACATTCGCACTTTATCTTTTGTAATGTCACTTAATATTCGAATTCCTAATCCAGGACCTGGAAACGGATGTCTTTGAATAAATTCTTTTGGTAATTTTAGCTCTTTACCAAGTCTACGAACTTCATCCTTAAATAATTCTTGTAAAGGTTCGACAAGACCCAGTTTCATTTCTTTAGGCAGGCCTCCAACATTGTGATGTGACTTGATTACTGAAGTTGGCCCCCCATGAAAACTTTGACTCTCTATTATGTCTGGGTAGATCGTACCTTGAGCTAAAAATTTTGCTTTAGAGATCTTGCTAGACTCAGCGTTAAATATTTTAATAAACAAATTGCCAATAATTTTACGTTTTTTTTCTGGATCAGATACTCCTTTAAGGGAAGTGAAGAATCTATTCTTGGCATTAACTGTAATAAGCTTTGATTTAAAATGCTTTTTGAACAAATTTTGGACTTCCTCAGTTTCATTCAACCTCATTAAGCCAGTATCGACATAGATACATGTTAATTGTTTATTAATTGCTTTTGAAATTATTGCCGCAGTCACCATACTGTCAACTCCTCCAGATAAACCACAAATGACATGGTTTTTTTCAACCTTAATCTTTATTTTGGCAACTTGAGTTTTAAGATAGTTTTGCATGCTCCATGTAGGTTTAGTTTTGCATATATTGATTATGAAGTTCTTGATTATCTTTTCACCTTGATGTGTGTGAACAACTTCAGGATGAAATTGAAGACCGTAAATATTTAGTTTTTTATTTTCTATGCCCACAAATTTAGAGTTTTTACTTTTCGCTATGGTTGTAAAATCATTAGGCAATTTAATTGCCTTGTCACCATGACTCATCCATACATAATGTTGCTTATTTTTTAACTTAATGTTTTGAAAGAGCTTGCTTTTATGAGTGTGCGTAATTAATGTTTTGCCAAATTCGCGTTCCTTTGATATTTCAACCCTACCTCCAAGTTGATGAACTATAAGTTGCATTCCGTAACAAATTCCTAGAATTGGAATATTTAGCGAAAAGATTTTCTTATCAATTTTTGGTGTACGCGACTTATGAACACTTGCAGGTCCTCCTGAAAATATAATTCCAGTTGGCTTCGTATCCTTAATTTTATGCAACAGGTTCTTATTACTTACAATTTCACAATAAACGCTTGCTTCTCGAACCCTTCTTGCGATTAATTGAGTTACCTGAGAGCCGAAGTCTACAATATAAATCATACTACTCAGCCAGTAATTTTAGATTATCAATTTCTTCACAGTCTTTATCACAAAGGATTTCTAAATTAGAAATAAATTCAGCATAATCTTCTATGTTACCCAAGTTATACGCAGTCTTTCCTAAAAGAAAATTAAGCTCTAAATTGTGCGGCACTAATGTGAACGCAATATTATAATATTTATTAGCAGTACTTAAATCGTCAATTTTTTCGTAAGATTTACCTAACAAAACAAACGATTCTGATGATTTGGGGTTAAAAACAATTTCCTTTTCTAAATATTTAATGGCTGTTTCGTAATTAGTTTCGTTGAAATTCTCTAGAGCATTATCATAAAAATTTGACGCTGACCAAGAATGCGATGAGTATAAAAAAAGAGTTAAAATTATAAAATATTTCATCAACTTAAATGTTGGTTGGATAATTTGGTGACTCACGAGTAATATCAACATCATGCACATGACTCTCTTTTAATCCTGCTCCTGTGATTTCAATAAACTGAACATTCTTTTTAAATTGCATTATATCTTTTGAGCCTGTGTAGCCCATTGATGCTTTCAGGCCGCCAACGAGCTGGTATATTATTGGTGCTATTGGACCTTTGTAAGGCACTCTTCCTTCAATTCCTTCAGGTACATGTTTATTGCTTTCTGTAATTTCCTCTTGAAAATATCTATCTGCAGACCCTCGCGCCATTGCGCCCAAGGAACCCATTCCACGATATGATTTATAACTTCTACCTTTAAATAAGTAGACTTCACCTGGTGACTCGTCAGTTCCTGCAAATAATGATCCTATCATAACTGCGTTAGCTCCTGCGCCTAGCGCTTTTGCAATATCTCCAGAATATTTTATACCTCCATCAGCAATAACCGGAATATTTTTTTTGTTTGCAATTTCAGCACAATCCAAAATTGCTGAGAATTGAGGGACCCCTATTCCAGCAACCACCCTAGTAGTACAAATTGACCCTGGACCTATGCCAACTTTTATACAATCTGCGCCTTTATCAATTAATTCTGCTGTAGCTTCTTTTGTAGCTACATTGCCAACAACTACATCAATGGAAAAATGAGATTTAATTTCCTCAAGAGTAGAAATGACTTTTTCTGAGTGGCCATGGGCAGTATCTATTACTAACACATCTACACCAGCATCAACTAAACGCTCAGCTCTATTAATTGCTTCTATTCCAACGCCTATTGCAGAACCTACTATCAGCCTACCTTTGGCATCCTTAGATGCGTGAGGGTTCAATTGACTTTTTTCGATATCTTTCACTGTGATTAAGCCAATGCACTTTCTATTATCGTCAACAACGATTAGTTTTTCAATTCTATGAGCATGAAGTAATTTTTGGGCATCGTCACTAGAGATTCCCTCTTTTACAGTAATCAAATTTTCACTTGTCATTAACTCACTAATTTTTTGAGACATATTAGTTGCGAAACGCACATCCCTATTCGTTAAAATGCCAAGCAATTTATCGTTACTATCTACTACAGGGACACCAGAAATCTGATGCTCTTTCATTAGATCTAAAGCATCTGATAGAGTGGCTTCAGGTGCTATGGTTACAGGATCAATTACCATGCCAGTTTCAAACTTTTTTACTTTTGCAACATTTTGTGCTTGATCGTCTATAGGCATATTTTTATGAAGTATCCCTAGCCCACCAGATTGAGCAATAGCGATAGCTAACTTATATTCTGTGACAGTGTCCATTGCCGAAGAAATTAATGGTATGCCAAGTTTAATATTTGAGGTTATAGATGTATGAGATTGGACCTCAGTTGGCAAAATAGATGAGCGCGCAGGCTTTATTAAAACATCATCAAATGAAAGGGATTTCTGAATAGTGGAGCGCTCCATCTCTGATGATTAAATTATTTAACAAATTATGTCAATCAAGGTGTTATTTTTTTCTAAGGCAAACTAAATAAATTTCACTTGAATTTTTCCTACTTGATTTTGGCTTAAATGAAGTAACTTTATGAAAATTCCTTTTACATATAGTGAGCACATCTGAAATATCACCTGTTCTGAAATACTTAGCCACAAAATGGCCATTAGTATTAAGATTCTGAAGTGAATAACTTAATGCATTCTCAACTAAATCCTTGGAAAGAAGAAAATCAGACACTTTATTGCCTGACAAGTTGGGCGAGATATCAGAAAGCACTAGATCAAATTCACCTATAGTTTTAGAGATTTTTTCGAATTCGGGAGATAAAAAGTCTGATCTATAAAAAGTAACGCCTTTAACTTCTTCCATTTCCAGGATATCTACAGCAATTATTGAATTTAGACTTTTCCCATGATTTTTAAGTACTTGGCACCAACTTCCAGGCGCTGAACCAAGATCAATTACATTTTTAGCCTCATTTAAAATTTTATATTTCTCAATAATTTCAACTAACTTGTATGCAGCCCTGGATCTATAGTTATCACTAATAGACTTCTGCACAAATTCATCATCTACATGCCTTTTAAGCCATTTCTTATTTTTATCTTTGAATGATTTATTCTTTATTTTCATAAAGTTGTTATTTTTCAATTATTTAACAATAAATACATATTACTTGAAATGTAGCTAATTACCAATATATCACTTTGATATAGGTATTGATTATATATATCAACCTGATATAGATACCCTTTTTATAATGGATTTTTATATGAGATTTTTTAAGTATTTTGCGATCATAATGACTTTATTATCAACGAGTAGTGCTGGAGCATTGAGTCTAAATGATGCAATTAGTGAATCTTTGGCAAATAACCTGCTGCTTAAAATGGAAGCTAATTCAGTAGATATTGCTGAAGAAGATTATTTTCAATCAAAATCAAATTACTTACCTTCAATTAGTCTTAACGCCAATATATCAGAAAATGAATACTCAAGCCTTAAAACTCAATCAGGAGTTATAGGGAGTGATTACGAATTAGCTCCAAGCAGTAAATCAATAATCTTATCTCAAAATTTATTCAGTGGTTTTAGTCGCTTTTACAATTCAATTTCGACAAAAGAATCTCTAAATCTGAAAAGACTTAATGAGAAGAAAGTTACTCAGGACATAATTTTAGAGACGATTGAAGCCTACTATAATGTCCTTATTGCTGAAAAATCAGTTAAGTCGTACAAGGACAATCTTGAGTCTGTTGCAGAAAGATCAAATGCAACAATCAAAGAATACGAAGTTGGCCTCACCTCCAAAACTGATGTTGCTCAGGCCGAGGCTTTCTTAAATAATGCAAAGATTGATTTATTAGATTCTGAAATAATTCTTAAAAATTTAAAAAATTCATTCTTTGACTTAGTTGGTGTTGATGCAAAAAATTTAATATTTTCAGAAATTAATGCTGACATACCAAGCTCATTTAGTGAATTTAAAGAAATATTAATCGCTAATAATTACTCAATAAGGATGGCGGAAGTAAATTTGAAAATAATGAATGCTAATGTAGGAGTAGCACGTTCAGCATATTATCCTCAACTAAGTCTTACTGCTACTAAATCTGAATTAGATGAATTTTCAGCAGAGATAGATGAGCTCACTAATGAAGAAATTAAAGCTACTCTTAATTGGCCAATCTTTACGGCTGGAAAATCGCTATCTAATGTCCGCAAGGCAAAAGAAGTTAAAAATACGCAGTTAATACTTTTACAGAAAACGCAAAATGAAACTGTTATTCTCTCAGAAAATATCTGGGACAAATATAAAATTTCAGAACAAACGATAAAAGCTGCTGAGCTAACGTATAATGCCAATCAAACTGCATATAAAGGTACTGTGATTGAGCAAGAAGTTGGTGAAAGAAGTGTTCTTGATGTTTTAATTGCAAGGCAAGCACTGCTTAACTCAGAGATTAATTATTTCAACAAGCAGAAAGATAGGGAAATAGTTAAAACTCAAATTATGTATTTAGCAGGATTACTTAATTTTGAAAATTTAGAGGTTAATTAATATGCAAAAAGATACTCTATGTTTAGGCTTACTTTCTTTGGGCCCAAGATCAGGTTATGAAATTAAACAAATGTTTGAAGGCCCTTTATCAGATTTTTACAGCTTAAGCTTTGGAACTATTTATCCAACTTTAAATAAACTCCAGGATGAAAAATATGTTTCATGTAAGCAATTATCTCAAAGCAAAAAGCCAGATAAAAAAGTTTATACAATCACTAAAAAAGGAAAGGACTTAATGAAGGATAATTTATTAGGAGATGCCTCAGCCTATATACGTTCAGGCAATTTTGGTGATCAAATCAAATCAGAATTCTTTTTACTTTTATTATTTGCAAAATATCTGCCTCAAGAAACTTTAGACACAGTATTAAATGAACGAGTTTTGTTTCTAAGGCAGAAACTGGAACAATTTAAATATGACGGTCCAGTTCCATCAGATCTTCAGGCTCTTAGAAATGAAAAATCTGTTGCCTTTATTAGAGGCCTGGCAACAGCCCTAATTGAAAGTGGTTTAAATTATATGGAAAAAAATAGAGGAAAGCTGAATTAGTATGTTTAAAAAAATCCCAATCAATATCGTCTCAGCAATTGTAATATTTATTCTTGTTTTTGCGTGGATAGTTTCGGGCTTGTTTTCTTCAGACGAAACTAGCTCATCTGAAATAATAGCGAATAGTGAAACAGTTGAGAAGATCACTGTTAGGGCCAGTGAATTTTCATCCCAAGATAAAACATATTATCTCACAGTACGTGGAAGAACTGAGGCAGATAAAGTTGTTATGATTAAGCCAAAAACGTCCTCTAATATTTCAATGGTAATAAATCCAGGACAAAACGTGACAGCAGGTGAGCTCATTTGTTTACTCGATAAAGAAAACAGACTAGCTGGATTAAATGAAGCGAACGCAAACAAAAATAAAGCTCAATTACAATTTGATGCAATCCAAACACTTGCAAATGAGGGTTACAGATCAGAAAATGCTGTAGCCACAGCTGAGGCTGCTCTGAAATCTGCTATAGCACGAGTTGAGATGGCGCAAAATGAACTTGATAACATTAGAGTTGTTGTTCCATTTGATGGATATGTTGAAGATGTTTTTGTTGAAGTCGGTGATTTAATTACTCCTGCAACCCCATGTGCAAAAATAATGCAACTTGATCCGATGAAAGTAACAGGTGAAGTTACAGAAAAGAATGTTGCACAATTATCAATTGATCAAGAAGTAAGTGTCAAGATGTTGAATGGAGAGACTATTGAAGGGAAAATTAACTTCATTAGCAAAAGTGCTAATCCAAGCACACGTACATACAAGGTAGAAGCAACAGTACAAAATAAAGATGGAAATATTCTTGAAGGACTTACTGCAGAGATGAGGGTGCCATTGAATAAAGTTAAAGCCCACCTAATACCATCTTATTTACTATCACTGAATGATGAAGGCGAATTGGGAATAAAAATAGTTGAAAACGAAATAGTTAAATTTCTTCTTATTCAAATCATAGAAGATGGGCTTGATGGCTTATGGGTATCAGGATTGCCGGATGAAGTGACTATTATAACTGTAGGTCAAGAATATGTAATAAACGGCCAAAATGTTAACGTTCAATTGAGTGAGATTTAGTTTAAGTGGTAGATTTCTTAGTTGATAGAAAAAGAACAGCTCTTGCGCTTCTATTAGTGCTTATTTTTGCTGGGATTATTGGAAGAATGAATATTCCAATTGAGAACAGACCAGAAATTACAATACCAGTAGTTTATGTAGGCGTTTCACTTCCTGGCATATCACCAGAAGATGCTGAGAGACTTCTGCTTAAACCAATAGAAGATGAGGTGAGAAGTATCGAAGGCATTGATGAACTTCAGGGCTTTGCTCTTGAAAATTTTGCTGCCGTTATTGTCAAATTTGATGCTGCTGAAACTATGAAGAAATCTCTAGACAAGGTTAGAGATGCTGTTAATGACGCAAAAGTTAAGTTCCCTGACGAAGCGAACGATCCGATGGTGAGGGAAGTATCAGTTACTGAAGATCCAACAATTATACTTTCAATAAGCTCAAAATCAGCCTCAGAGAGATTTATATTGGACCTTGCTCGTGAAATAAAAAAAGATGTTGAGCTAATTCCTGCAATATTTGAAGCAGAAATGGTTGGTGGAAGAAAAGAACAACTTGAAGCTGTAATTAATAGAACCCAGCTTGAGAGTTATAATATGTCCTTCATGGAAATAATAAGCTCAGTTGCAAATAATAATCAAGTAGTAACAGCGGGTGAAATTAAAACTGCTCAGGGTCAATTCTCTGTAAATGTTCCAGGTTTATTTGAAACTGCAAGAGATGTTTATGAACTGCCAATAAGATCGACGGATAACAGCTCCGTATTATTATCTGATATTTCTGAATTAAAGAGAAATTTTAGAGATAGAGAAAACTACACCAAAGTTAATGGAGAAATAGGTGTTTCTCTTCTTATAAAAAAAGCTAGAGGTGAAAATGTTATTGAGACTATAGATGAGGTTGAGAGAATTGTTGATAAATATAAATCTAAAGTTTCCTCAGATGTAAGTTTTAATTATGTCATGGATACTCGAAGTTATATTTCAGATAACGTCGACTCGCTTCAAGGTAATATTATTTTAGCTACAGTAGTAGTTTTATTAGTCACTATGATTGCCCTTGGAATCAGATCCTCTTTAATAGTTGGTTCAGGTATTCCAGTTTCAATCTTAATTACAATATTCGTTATGTACGCACTGGGCTACAATTATAACTTCATGGTCATGTTTGGCATATTAGTTGCATTAGGAATGCTTATTGATGGCTCTCTTGTAGTGGTTGAGTTAGCTGATAGAAAAATGCTTGAAGGATTTAGTAAGCAGGAGGCATATGTCTATTCAGCAAAAAGAATGTTCTGGCCTATAGTTGCTTCATCTGCAACAACCCTAGCCGTATTTGCCCCACTTTTCTTCTGGCCCGGTGTATCTGGTCAGTTTATGTCCGTACTTCCACTCACAATCTTTATTGTCTTGTCTATCGCATTAGTTTTTAGCTTAATGTTTGTTCCGGTAATAGGAAGTGTATTTGGCAAGCCTTCAAATGCATCAGCTGATGTTTATCGTAGCCTTGGTTCTGATCAAGGAATCAATCTCAAAGAACTAACTGGATATGTAGGAAAATATGTAAATATATTAAGCTACGTCATTAAAAGACCCATTATTACCCTATCGTTAATATTTTTTGTTATTTTTGGCATTATAGCAACTTACTCAAACTTCGGTAAAGGTATGGTATTTTTTACTTCTAATGACCCTTACTTTGGAGTTGTCAAAGTCTACGCAAGAGGAAACTTATCTGTCGAGGAGGTAAATGATCTAGCGCAAGAAGTGGAAGATGCGATGATAAATCAGTACGGCATCAAAAGTTATTTTTTACAGACTGGGCAATTTAGTAGTGTTGGGCCTTCAGGCGGTGGATCTTCTGAAGATTTAATTGCAACAGCTTACTTTGAGTTCATTGAGCGAGGCAAAAGGAAAAATGGACATAAAATAATGGACGATTTAAGAAATGAACTTAGTAATATTAGCGGCATTAAGTATGAAGTCATTGAAGAAACAGGCGGGCCACCTGTAGGCAAAGATTTAGAAATAAGAATAACTGGACCAACGAGTGACATTTTGGTTCCAGTGACTAAGTCGTTAAGAGACTATATTGACAATCTTGATGAGTTAATAAGCATTGAGGATACTCTACCTATTCCATTAGTAGATTGGGAGCTGACCATTGATAAACCAAAAGCTGCACAATTTGGCGTTGATATTTTTACTATTGGTACGGCAATTAAATTGGTCACTGAAGGAATAATGATCGGCAAGTATAGGCCAAATGACATTGATGAAGAATTAGAGATCTACGTAAGGTATCCTGAAAGCGATAGATCAATTGATCAACTTGACAATGTAATGATTGAATCGTCTGTTGGTAAAGTTCCTATTAGCAATTTCCTTACGAAGAAGCCAAAGCAAAATGTTAGTTTTATTAGAAGATGGGACGCAAGAAATGCTATGTACATTAAAGCAAACGTGACTGAGGGCACTTCAACCGGTGAAGTTGTGGAGAAGTTAAGTAGCTGGGCAGATGATCAAGCATTTCCACCAAATGTTGACATTGCTTATGGAGGCGAAAATGAAGAGCAAAATGACTCCATGAAATTTATCGTACAGGCATTTATAATTTCTGTATTGATAATGGCAGCATTACTAGTAACCCAATTCAATAGTTTCTATCAATGCTTTATAATTCTTACCGCGGTTATAATAAGTACCGCAGGCGTATATTTAGGACTACTAGTATTTGATCAGGCATTCTCTGCTATATTACATGGTATTGGAATTGTTTCATTGGCAGGAATTGTTGTTAATAATAATATTATTCTAATTGATGCATACAATTTCGTTAGTAACAAAAATAAGGACGATGTCTATAATAATGTTCTTAAAGCATGCGCACAAAGATTAAGGCCTATCTTTCTAACTACAATTACAACTATGCTGGGATTAATTCCTTTGGCATTGAATTATAGCATCGATCCAATAGCAAGAACAATAGAGTATGATTCAAACGTGAGTGGTTTTTGGACATCGCTTGCACAATGCATTGTATACGGTTTGAGTTTTTCAGCAATATTGACATTAATCGTCACACCTTGCTTGCTTATTTTGCCTTCACACGTACGCAGTTATGTAAATAATAGTAAACTTTTTTCATTTACCACAAAAAATGCTTCGTAATATTCTAGCATCTATTCTTTTCAGAAAAAAAACAATATCAACAATCTTGTTAATGATTGTTTTGCTTGGTGTACTTTCTTATGTGACTTTTCCAAAGGAAGAAATGCCAGAAATTGATCTTAAAACAGTAGCATTGATTGTTGAATACAAAGGAATGTCATCAAGCGAAATAGAAAAACTTATAACCGAACCGCTTGAGAGAAAATTGATGTCGCTTCAGGATATTGATGAAATTGTTTCAATATCAAAAGATAATATTGCCTCTTTCATGATTGCCTTTGAACTTAATACTAAAATTCAAAATTTATCTAAGCTCATAAGAAATACAATTACTGACGCATCTGAAGAACTTCCTGCAGAAATGGAAATTATTGAAGTAAAAGAATATGATTCATCAATGTTTTCAAATATTTATGTTGGTATTTATGGTGACGTTCCCTATGATATTTTAGAAAAAACTGCAAACGCTTATAAAGACCAGCTAGAAAAAATTAATAATGTAACTGAGGTAGATATTGTTGGTAAAAGAGACGAAATTGTCAAAGTTACCCTCGATCCATCCCTTCTTCGCAAATATGAACTTGATGTTGCAGATGTTTATGGGGCGTTAAGAAAATATAATAATATTGTACCCGCTGGAACACTTGTCAGTGATGATGCTAACTATTCAATAAAAATTCCTGGTCTTTATGAAAACTATAGGGAAATAGGTGAACTCCCTATTAAAATGGATAAAGGATTTATATTAAAACTTGATGATATTTCAGAAATTAAGAGAACATATGACGATAAAAAAAATATTGTAATTGTTAACGGTAAAACTGCATTAAACATGCAAATATCAAGAAAAGCTGGGACCAATATTATTGATACATATAATTCAGTTAAAAAGGTACTTAGAATTAATGATGGAAAATTTCATCCTGATATCAAAACACAAATAATAGACGATGAATCTGAGCAAGTTGAGCAAAGAATTGAATCCTCAGAAAATACAGTCATAACTGCAGTCATTCTTGTAATGATTATTGTCATAGCGGCACTAGGCATAAGAAGTGGCACTATTGTGGGACTCTCAATTCCAACTACATACTTATTTTCCATCTTAATTCTGGACTCTATGGGACTGACTTATAATTTAATGACTGTTTTTGGGCTCATCTTGTCAGTTGGACTACTAGTAGATGGACCAATTGTGATAACTGAATATGCGCGCTCAGAACAAGAACGTGGAGTTCGTCGAAGAGATTCATATATTAATTCCTCTCATACTATGTTTTGGCCAATTGTAGCTTCTTCACTAACAACAATTGCAGCTTTCTTTCCATTATTATTTTGGCCTGACATGCTTGGTCAATGGCTAAGAGTAATTCCATTGACTGTAATTGTTGTGCTATCAACATCATTAGTGGTTTCTCTTATTTTCCTACCAGCAATGGGATCAATGATAGAGAGAAAAACGGCCCAAATGTCTGATGAGAACAAAAGAAAAGAAGGATATTTCCTCAGAGTCTATGAAAGAAGTGTATCAAGAGCAATAAGAAGTCCATTGATAGTTTTGCTTTTAACTATTTTCACATTTCTGTCGGTTATTTTCATCTATAGCCAATATAATAATGGTGTTATTTTCTTTCCTAACGATAAAGCAACAAACGCTCGAGTTGAAGTTATGGCGCGAGGAAATTTCTCTCCCACAGAAACAGCCGAATATATAAAAGAAGTCGTAGAAGTTGTAGAGGCTAACCCTTATATTGGAAACTACGTTGCAAATACAATAAATAGAAACCGGATTTGGCTTTTTGATCAAAGTCCAACTGATATAGTTGGCAGGCTGTGGATTGATTTAATTCCAGAAGATGAAAGACCTGATAGTGATCTGGTACTACAAGATATACAAGATGAATTAAGTAAGATTAGTGGATACGAAGCTAGGATTTCAGGGAATACTTATAGTTCAGCAATTGTTGGTCCAAAAGACATCGAGATCGAAATCTCCTCAGCAAATAAATTTGTTTTAAGACAGGTTGCAGAAATAATAAAAGACAAATTGGCGAACTCAAAAGAAGTAAAAGATATTGAAATAAAATATCCTATAACTGGTGTAGAATGGGAATATAAGGTTGATAGAAAACAAACTGGAAAATACAACGTATCAATTCAACAAATTGGCTCTATTATCAATCTAGCAACAACTGGTGCAAAGATTGGCGCATTAAGACCAATTAATAAGAATGAAGAAATAGATATTAAATTATTTTTACCAGAGGATATGCGTTCGCTTGATGAGGTTGAAAACTTATTTATACAAACTGACTTTGGCTCTGTGCCAATTTCAAGATTCATAGAGAAAGAGCCCAATAAAAAAATATTTTCTATTGGCCGGAAAGATTCCTCAAGAATATTGATGGTAGATGCAAATACTGCTGAAGGGTATAAAACAGCTGATCAAATAAGAAAAATAAAATACTGGTTGACGCAAGCTAATCTTCCAATTGACGTTAAAGTTAACCTTATAGGAGAAGCAGAAGACTCAAGATCTTCTCAAGTATTCATATTATCAGCATTTGCTGCAGCATTGCTGCTTATGTTTATAATTTTGATATCTTTATTCAATAATTTCTATCACACATTTTTAGTACTTTTTTCAATTGTACTTTCTACGACAGGGGTATTTGTTGGACTACTCGTATTACAGCTTCCATTCAGCGGCGTAATGACTGGGCTTGGAATTGTTGCGTGTACTGGGATAGTTGTTAATAACAATATTATTTTAATAGATAGTTATAGGAAAATTAAAAAGAACGAAAGTGATCGATTTGTTGCAATCATTGCCGCTGCTAAAAGTCGGATAAGACCTATTTTTTTAACAACGATAACAACTGTGTTTGGTCTACTTCCCTCAGCATTGCAGATAAGCGTTGATGTATTTGACAGAACAATAAGCTATAAAAGTGCAGAAAGCTATTTCGTTGAGCCTTTAGCTTGGGCAATCGTTTTTGGTCTTTCATTTGCCACCATTGCAACTTTGTTTGTTACGCCTGCCCTACTGGCTTTGCCTAATAGCTTAAATGTTTTTTTTAGTAGATTTAAGAATTACAGAGGTATACCAAATATTAAAAGTAATTTAGTAAACTAAATATGAAATCAATTGCTGTTTATTGTAGCTCTTCAAATAAAATCAGTAAAACTTTCAATGATGAAGTCTCTAAAATTGGCAAACTCCTAGCTAAAGCAAAATTAAAAATTATATATGGTGGAGGTGATATGGGCCTTA
>ERZ802821.1232-NODE-1232-length-13617-cov-9.88873_pt1 | contig 13617 bp, 12 predicted proteins | sample MGYA00345648_ERZ802821 | MGnify/ENA primary metagenome ERZ802821 (study PRJEB30503, sample SAMEA104212357) | marine metagenome | biome: Westerlies Biome; feature: [SRF] surface water layer (ENVO:00010504) within the epipelagic zone...; material: water... | reverse complement strand
ATTTACTAATACAGGATGTCCATTTTTAGCATCTTCTTTTGCTTGCAATAACACACTATCTAATTCATTAGGATCATCTACAGCGTACCCTTTTCCACCATACCCAATTGCTACTTGATGGTAAGCAGTATTTGCAAGGTTTGTTCCTATTGGACTGCCAAGCATATCAACTTGCTCTCGAGCAATTTGTTGCCAAGAAGCATCATTTCCAACTATAGCAATTACAGGCAAATTATGGCGAACAAATGTATCAAATTCAGCTAAACTAAATGCACATGCCCCATCTCCATAAATAATCCAAACTTCTTTATGCTTAAATGCGCTTTTTGCTCCAAGCGCAAATCCACCACCAACACCCAATGTTCCAAAAGGACCTGGATCAAGCCAGCTTAAAGGTCCTTTAGGGCGAACAGTATATGCTGCTGTACCTACAAAATCTCCTCCATCTGCGATTAAAATACTATCATTATCTAACAATTTATTAATAGTAGTACATAATTTAATAGGATTAACAAAGTCTGTTTTTAACTCTGATTGCTGTATTATTTCACTATCACGTTTTTCTTCAAGAGCATTTAATTCTCTTGTCCATTCATTGCATTTGGGAGGATTGATAATTTTACCAATTTCACAAATTGCTCGTGTTGGATCACCATGAATTGAAATAAAAGGTTTTCTATTTTGGTTTATATCTTTTTTACTTTTATTGATTGCAATAATTTTTGCACTTGAGTTAATAGAAAATCCATATCCTAATCTGAAATCTAATGGAACGCCTACCGTTAATACAACATCTGCATTCTTTAAAGCATGCTTACGATTATGACGCATAAAAAAAATATCATTTTCACTAAAGCACCCTCTAGACATTCCTGATGTGTATGTAGGGATAGATAACTTATTTAAATTCTTAAGAAATTGTGGTAAAGCTTCTTTATTTTGAGTGACCTGATTTCCAAGTAATATCACAGGTTTTTTAGCATTTACAATTGTAAGCGCTGCATTATCAATATCTTTTTGACGCCCGAGCACTATTTTATTTTTTTTAATTTTTATCGAAGACTTTTTACTTGAAAACATATCAGTTAAATGGCGATCTACATACCAGCTCATTACCTTACCCATAATCCCATTCGATGGTAACTGACTTTCATGCTGCTCTCGTATACTTTGCTCTGGATAAAGTAAATCAATAGGCAGTTCAACAAATACAGGTCCAGGAACTCCAGAGATAGCTGTATTCAAAGCATTGGTAAGGCTAGGTGTTATATCGCGAGCCTTAGTAACGCTTATTGCTGACTTTACATGTGGTTTTATAAGTGCCATTTGATCAATATCTTGTAAGGAACCCTTACCACGCAATAGTGTAGCCGCTGCCCCTCCAATTAATATTAAGGGAGATTGTGCTAATTGTGCATTTTTAATTGCAGTAATTGTATTAGTAACACCAGGACCAGCTGTAACGATGGCAACTCCAATACTGTTAGTTAGTCTAGATGTAGCATCTGCTGCAAATACTGTTGAAACTTCATCACGAACCTCAATAATATCAATTCCTTCAGATTCGCATCCAACAAGAATTGGAGAGATATGACCTCCACATAATGTAAAAACCGTATTAATATTATGATTTTTAAAAAAGGAACTTACAGTAAACCCTGCATGCATATTAGATGCTGTCATAGATAATTAGCTTTTAATTGCTGCTACTTGATTGGATTCAGGAGCCGATAAGAGTGATGAATAAACAGAATCGTCCAGTAAGACTTCTAAGGCTTTAATTACTACCTTATCATCTTTAAGATATAACTCATATTTTCCATCATTACCATCATAATAGAATGCAAATTCTCCTAAAATCATTCTCTTGATAACGTCATTTTCAGTTTCAAACATTTCTAATTGAGTTTTATCAATTTGCCTTTCAATAACGCTAAAAGCATTTTTTAGAAAAATATTGTCTTTATCTTCTTTGGATAACTTTTCTTTTGCTATCTCTAGATCTTCTTCGCCATCAACATAGCCTTCAATATCATTATCGTTAATAAAAGTTTTGAAATTTTTCATTAAGCTTTTATCTGCCATAACTTCATCTAGAGATGCATACTGATCGCTAGATTGTTGAACAAATCTGAAATAACCTCCATTTCTTAAAATAGAAGCTGCTAAAGGAAATGATCCTTCATCTTTTACTGTGATATCTGGCGAAATTCCTCCACCACCCAAAACACTTCTTCCAGCCATTGTTTGAAATAGGGAATCCGCAGCTAAAGCTCCATCTGCTATTAATTCTTCATCAATAAATTCTCTTTTTTGTATAGAGCGGCCACTTGGAATATAATATTTTGAATTTGTAATTTTCAAAGCAGTATCCTGATTAATACCAATTACGGTTTGCACTAAACCTTTTCCAAATGACTGATCTCCAAGCACAACAGCTCTATCATGGTCTTGCAATACTCCAGCAACAATTTCACTTGCTGAAGCACTACCCCCATTAATAAGGACTGCTATATCTATTGAATTCGGTAAAAAAGCATTGTTAAGAGATTTATAATTTTTAAGACTTCTACCTTTTCTACCTTTTGTTGAAACCATCTCCATATTTTTTGGTAGTATAAGATCTAAAATATCTAATGAAGATGATAATAAGCCTCCAGGATTATCTCTTAAATCAATAATAACATTTTCCGCGCCTTCTCCCATTAAAGAGATTAAAGCATCTCTTGTTTCACCGGGAGTATTATTTGAAAAATTGGTAATTCTAAGATATCCAACTTCTGGATTTGCCATTCCATAATAAGGGATATCTTTGATTGTAATTACATCTCTGGTTATAGTATAGTCTTCTGTTTCACCTGTAATCGGCTTTTTAATTGTTAGGATAACATCAGTTCCTTTATCCCCTCTAATTTTGTTGGTTGCTTCTTTTAGTTCTAACCCTTTAGTAACTTCTCCATCAATATTCATAATTTCATCGCCTGTAAAAATACCAGCTCGTGATGCAGGAGATCCCTCAATAGGACCAACAACAGTTAATTGATCTTCATACATGTATATTTGAAGACCCACTCCACTAAATTCACCATCAGTTTTAATTGCTAAATCTTCTAAATCTTTTTCTTCATAATATTCCGTATAGGGATCAAAGTTTTCTAACATAGATTTAATAATTCTAGACGTTAATTTTTGCACATCTAGCTCATGCACATATTCTGTTAATAAATACTTATAGACAGTCATAATTTGTTGTTGAGATTTTGCAATATCACGGTAAACATCTAACTGCTGACTACGTAATATTCCAAAAAAACAAACTACAAGTACCATCAAGATAATTGAGGCTTTTTTAAAATATCTCATAAATTAAATTTTTCTTTCATTTTGCTCCATATATCTTCAAAAACTTTATCAATTGATTGTTCCCCATTTATTAAAACTACTCTATCTGGATTTTTAGAATTTAATGCCAAGTACTGATCGCGTACTCTTTGTTGAAAATTTGAACCTTCTTTCTCAATTCTATCTCTTGAAACAGACATTCTTTCGTTTGCTTTTTCTATAGGAATATCAATAAAAAAAGTGATATCAGGTTTTAGTGTATATGTTCCAAAATTATTTATTTCATCTAAAGCCTTAACGCTTAGACCTCTTCCACCACCTTGGTATGCTAATGTGGAATCTGCATATCGATCTGCTACCACCCATTTACCATTAATAATATGAGGCAATATAACCTTATCAGTAAGCTGAGCTCTACTTGCAATCATTAGCAAAGCTTCGGCACGATCAGACATAGACTCTTCAGCATGAAGTAGTAATTTTCTAATAGATTCTGAAATAGGATCGCCTCCCGGCTCTCTAACTGTTACAGCCGAAATATCTACTTCAAATAGTTTTTCAACTAGTTTTTCTGCTTGGGTGGACTTTCCGCATCCATCAACACCCTCAAATGTTATAAATTTTCCGCTAGAAGTTGATTCTGTCATCATTTTTTCCAATCATAATTACTATTTCACCTTTAATTTTTTTTGCTTCAAAAAATTCAATTGCACTACTAAAATTACCTCTAATAATTTCTTCATACAACTTTGTTAATTCTCTAGCAACGACAATAGGTCTCTCTCCCAATGCTTCTTTTAATTGATTTAACGTTTTTATCAGTCGATGAGGACTTTCAAATAATACGATAGTCATATCTAAATTTTCTAAAGAAGAAATTTTCTTTTTTCTTCCTTTTTTTGTTGGTAAAAAACCTATAAAAGCAAAAGCGTCTGAAGGTAGTCCTGATACGCTAATAGCGGCAGTCAAAGCAGATGCACCAGGAATAGGAATAATATCAATTCCTTCATTAATACATTGCCTAATCAAACTATATCCAGGATCGCTAATAGTTGGTGTTCCTGCATCAGAAATTAATGCTACATCTTTATGATCTTTCAGAATATCTAATAAGCGTGCAATTTCTTTTTCACTGCTATGATCATGATAACTATACAATTTTGTATCGATATCATAATGATTAATAAGTTTTTTTGAGGTTCGAGTATCTTCAGCAAAAATACAATTAACTTTCTTAAGTGTTTCGACAGCGCGGAATGAAATATCTTGTAAATTGCCGATTGGTGTTGCAACGACAAATAATTTGCCTCTATTAGACATTATGCCAACTTATTTAATGCGCGCTTAAAACAGTCCATTCCAAAATCAATATCATCAGTAGTGACATTTAAATGTGGTCTAAATCGTATCGAATAATTTCCAGAACCTAGAAGAATTGAACCTTCATCCATAAGAAGCTCTGCTAATTTGTCCCTTTTATCGCTTGAAGGCAAATCAAAGGCACAATACAGTCCTTTTCCTCTTGCATTGGATACTAGACCTGGGTATTGATTTTGAAGGCCTTCAATGCTATTTAAAAGGTATAATCCATTTTTTGCTGCTTGATCTACTAGATTATCTCTTTCAATCAATTCTAAATAGATAGTTAATCTTACCATGTCCACCAAACTTCCACCCCAAGTAGAATTAATACGACTTGATTCTTGAAAAACATTACCTTCTACTTCATCTACGCGAGTGCTAGCAGCGATACCGCAGACTTGTGTTTTTTTACCAAATGAGATAATATCAGGCTTAGCTGCTAAACCATCTTCACAATCACAAGTTTTACATTCTGTAGTTGCAAAGTGCTGATGGGCCCACATTTTTCCTGTGACACCAACTCCAGTTTGCACTTCATCATAGATGAGCATTATATCATTTTCATCGGCAATTTCTCTTAAAGATTGCATAAACTCACATCTGAAGTGATTGTCACCACCCTCACCTTGAATGGGTTCTAAAATAATAGAAGCAATATTATCTGTATTCGCAGCAATGGCTTCTTTGATTTCATGCAATGATTTTCTTTCTAACTCTTGAACATGTTCTAAATTATCTTTCAAGGGAAATGTAATTTTAGGATTTGTAACTCGAGGCCAATCAAACTTTGGAAAATACATTGTTTTTCTTTTATCTGGAGAATCAGTTAAAGACATTGTATATCCAGTACGTCCATGGAAACATTGGTTAAAATGAATTACTTTTTCTCCCTTTGCACTACTCCCTTTTGCTAAATTTTTTCTTCGCTTCCAGTCAAATGCAACTTTTAAAGCGTTTTCAACTGCTAAACCTCCGCCTTCGATGAAAAAAGTGTGAGGTAAATAATCTGGCTGAGCAACACGCTTAAACGTATCCATAAATTCTGCCATTTCTTGCGAATAGACATCAGAATTTGTTGGCTTATTTATTGCGGCAATACGCAATCTTTCAGATTGCTCAAGCACATAAGGATGATTATATCCTACAGAAAGAGAAGCAAACATGGAAAAAAGATCTAGATATTCTTTACCACTAACTTTATCTACCAACCAAGAACCATGAGATTTTTCTAAATCGATAATTGGAGACATTCCATCTGCAAGAATACTTTGGGAAATTACTTTCCTAATGTCCGCTTTATTCATTTATTAACCTTCCTTTTTTTCAGGATTTTGGAATGACCAAAAACCTAGTATAACTACGATAAATAACATCATCCAATACGTTCCGTAGTTATAGTCAGGAGAAGAGAATAAAATTAGATCGTTAAAACGTCCAATAAGTAATGAAATACGTCCCATAACAGCAAAACCAAATGATGCTCCAAAACTAATCATTAAGAAGTAAATTCCTAATCGAGTGAATTTTCCATAAGAGCCAGTTTGTTCTCTTGAAAAATAGAAATACATCAAGGCACTAATTGTACCTACTAAAATAATAATATTATTAAACACACTATCACCTGACATGCTAAAGAGAGGTAAAGATCCACTAAATATGTCAACTGCACTTGCACTGATTTGACTCAATACATTAGAGCTTAAATAACCATATGCTTTCAATCCTGCTGCAATTCCAACCGTATATGCAATACCCCATCTTGCCATCCAATTAAACTGCTTGAATATACTTAGCAACATCATAACACCTAAAATAAGTGGAAATAGATATAAAATATTAAAATCATGATTAAAATCGATTTCTGCAATAAATGCTAATGGACCATCTTTTGGAAACAATCTTCCAAACAAATTAGGATAGATTTGTGTCCAGTAAAAAGTAGCTGCCCAATAAGCAGCTGAAACACCAACAAAAACATGTTCTGCAATTTTGTAGAAAGGATTGTCTCTATATAGATAAGATAGAATACCTAATGTCAAAAATGCTGCAATCCATGCACCGAAAATTGTAGAGAATGCCATATTAATATTTCCTCTCTCTTCTCTCCGTAATGAAGTATGCAAGATTACCTAAGACAATAAATAACACAATAACAAGATGAGCAAATGATTGTGCAGCCATTCCTTGAATTGCAATACCTGGAGTACCAATTAATTTTTCATATTCAGCTGCTCCTGGCATACCAGCAAGAACTCCTTTTATCTGACCACTTTGAACATAGGGCATCACTTCATTTACTTGAATAGAAGTTGTTCCAGATGATAATGGAACACCTGTTGGATCTCCTCCATATTGAACCCATTCAAAAGTACCTGGATATCCAGCAGAACCTGTAAAAATAAATTGGAAATCTTTTAAATTATTGATCCCATCCATCATAGGGATATCTTCAAGCATTGTTTGCCTATAGTCAACAGTGTATACTTTACGTAAATCACTGGCAAGACCTTTGACAATTGCCTCATTTCCGGGTCTAAAGCCTAATAAAACATAATCTTCGTATTCTACTAGTTCAAATTCTTCATTAATCTCTTCCAATGCATCAAGAGCCATATACAGCCCGTCAGGCCATAAACAAGTAATATATATTTGATGATCTTCACGTAAGAGTTGTCTCATAACTCCTAAAGTCATTGGATGAATTTCAGGCTTTGTACTTGGACCATAATCAAATGACATTAGCACTTTTGAATTAGCAGGTATTTCCGCAATTGCCTTATACACTTTTTCGGTAGTCGGCGTTGTTCTAATTGGTAAATCTATAGGACGTAAAAGCGGTATCAATACTGCTAAACCAATTAATAAAAAGATATATCTTCTATCAACTGAACCAAGTTTTAATATCATGTCTTCAAAGAATCTCATTGATCACCTATGTATGATTTTTCTAAGCCAAATATATAACGTAAACTAGTAACAATAATTCCTAAACCAATTCCTATCATAATTGCTCTTGCACCGGCTAAATTTGGAACTGTATAAATCCATTCTTGTAGAGATGGTAAAAAGAATATTGCTGGCTCAGTTGGATTCCAATCCATACCTATTCCTAAAGCTGTGACGCCTAATAGACCTACAACAAATGAACCGAAAATAATTTTACGATCTTTAAAATAGTTAGCCATAAATATTGTTCCCACAAAAACAAGTAGATACATTACCATCCATGGAGTAATTAAACTTCCAACAGGTACTCTACCTAACATAATAATAATACCAGCTAACAATAATAATGTAGCCTCAAAGTTTCTTGCTCTAAACGCTCTATATGATGCCGAAGCAACATAAAATGCTAACAATGCAAACATGGTTGCAGATAATGGAGTGAAAATATTATCAAACATCCATTTAAATAAACCGCCCTCTGTAGATATGTGTGCTCCCCACTCTACTGCTTTAACAGTTTCAGAAGATCCAGATGCTAAAATGGCTTGCTCAGCTGCACCTTGAGTAAAGTATACTTCTTCTCCAACAAAGAAGGCTCCTTTCATAAAGAAACCAATTGTGAATGCAAAAAAGAAAGATGCAATAGCAACTACGCTATACTGCCAACCTGATTGTCTTTTTACTACTTTTAAAAATTGTAATTTTAAAAGATTTAATGCTCCAAGGAAAATTGCAAAACTTGCAATAATATCATACCACTGAGTAGCGTCGTCATTTACAAATGCTTCAACCGATTCATTATCTATAAACCATCCAAACAAAGTTAAAGATCCAAAAAAAGCAACAATTCCAATTGGGATATATCTTTTTAAAAACATCTTATAAACCTAACCATGTTAAAAGATTGAAACTGGTTAATCCTAAATCTGATAAAGCACGTGACAATAGTGCGACTCCAATAAAGCTAATCAACATTAACTTCACCATATCTTGAGTTTTAACACCTGCAATTAATTCAGGCTTTCTTGAAAGATATGCACTTGCTGCAAAATATTCTTCACCCATTAAGGTATAGTCACAAGCAGTGACAAAGAAAGGAATTTGTGCCTGAGAAGCAGTACCTGCTATCTGAATTGCACCAATACTATTACCCGTTTCTGCAAACAAAAGTGATTCTGCATAAAATTTACCCATATACATACATGCAGCTGGCTTATCTCTTTGCATAATACCATTTACACCTGCAGCATAAGCAAATTGATCATCTGTAACATAGTGAACCATATCTTCATTAAACATCTCTGGTCGACCTTGTGTTAAATAAGCTTCTTTACAAGATTCTCTAGCAGCCTGCATAACAATAGATCTTGCAACAGGAACGTCAAGACTAGTTTCATATTGAGCCGTCATTTGCGCTACGTGACCTAAAATAATTACTCCAGCAACAGTTTCAACTTCATTCATGTCCATAATACCTGGAACATAAAGAATAGGTCTTCCCATTTCAGTGGAACGCCCAACAGCTTCTTCAACAGCTTTTAGACCTGGAATAGTACGTAAAAAAATTGAGTCAGCAGAGACTCTAGCCTCTTTAACCTCATTTAGCATTACCATAATAATAGTAAGTAAAAGAGCAAACATTACTGCCCTTTCTGATTGAAAAATGTGAATAGATTCTGGAAGCTGAGTCAAGACAAAGGTAAATATAGTAATACCTATAAATCCTATTGAGTATGTTTGTATTTGCTTGTTATTCATTCTTACTTAATCTTTCTAATTCACAAATTAAAAATTCTACACTAGAATGCTGTTCAAATAATTCAGCAGCCTTATAATAACCATCTGTTTTGACAAAAGCACTAATTATTGGCCCAAAAAATACCATTGTTTGACTTCCAATAAAGTTTAGTGGTTTTACCATCTCAAGAAAAAATATTGATGGAGTAATTAATTTTAATTCATCTATCTTATTTGCAAGCTTTGTTAAAAATGCTTTATCATCATTTGTAAGTAAATAACTCACTGCAATTCAACCATTTCAAGATTAGCTCTTGGTATAAGGGTATTTTTTCCATCAATAGAAATTTCAGCTACTCGTACCATTGTTTCTGATTCCATTTTATTTAACTCTGAAGGTAAAGAACTTACTGTACCAATCTTTCCAAAATTAGGCGAACGAATTACTCTTACGGTACTTCCTTCTTGAATACCTTCAGGCTCCTTTGATAAAGAGTCGTCTGATTGAGAATCGCTATCGATAGGAATGACAATTTCAGGACGAATAACACCAGCTCTGATCTGAGTAGCGCCATTAACTGAAGCTTGATTTCCATGATTATTTTTTAATAAGTCAAATGTGGCATCACTCATCGGTATAGATCCGTATCCTTCAGTAACAATTAAGGCTGTAGGAAGTTTTTCTGTACCTGTAATTGCAACACCTAAATCATATCCTAATACTGCTTTTAAATCGTAATAGTTAAAACCACCTACTACAATTGCAGCTACATTACAGCTCATTGCCTTTTTATATGCATCGAGACTAAGAAATGAGCCACCAATTAAAATTTTTCCTTCCATATCTTTTGTAATTTGATCGGCAGTAAGTTCATCCGATGAACTACTAGAAATCAAGACGAGTTCGCCTCTTTTTTCACCTGCCATTCCAAAAATGCCTTGAATGAAAGCAGCATCTGATTTTAAAATAATTCCTTCTTTTTCAATTACTTCATCAACTGTACCACTAACATATGCATCTACTTCTACAGGTATAGGAGCTTCCCTAACAATTACACGCCCAGTACTTTCAGATATAGATTCAATTGTTCCATCTACTGGAGATTCTACAGAAGATTTAAACATACCAAAAATTCCTGCTGTCTCAGCAATCATATCGCCTTTTTTAACACTATCCCCTTCTTTAATTACTAAGCAATCTATCACATCTCTAGGTTCAATATTCAAGATATTATTCACTTTCAACATCTGTACGTTACCAGGAAGATTTGTAGAAGCAACAACAGTATCTGGATTTAAATTATCTCCTTTTTTAACTAAAACTTTTCCCTTAAGAGGTAAAATACGCTCTTTTCTGAAAAGTGTTTTTTGAAGTACTTTTAATCCAGGTGTGTAGGAATGTGCCATTAGAAAAGATCTCCTTTAGGATATTCATCTACTGCGTTAGACCAATTTAACAAGCTATCAATTCTTTGTGATGGATCAGTTGATAATGTAATCGGTCTATTACGTCCATCAAAAATTAATCCAACTACTCCTCCATATATTACAGAGTCCAATGGTTCACCTTTTCCAGCACCCACATCTACTCCTCGAGATGGTATGATACTAATACTTACCTCTTCATAAGGAACTTCAAGCATTTCTAATGAACCTTCTAAAATTTCAATATCTTTTGTTGATCCATCTTTAAATGTCATAGAAACCTGCGCCATTTTAGATTTTGGTTTAACTTTTCCTACTGGAGTAACGCAAGTACCAAGCCTAATTAAACAGTCATTATCAAATACTTCTAATGCAGCTTGACTCGCATCATCTTTTAATTCTTTTTTATCAATATTTGCTAATACACCTAATTGAGGCATCATAAAAATTGAATCTACTGCTAACTGTGTAATACCTTCAGGCATGAAAGCATCAATAAGCATTCTAGCAGATTGTTGACGACGAGGTGCATGTGATAATACACCACCTGATCCAACTAATAAATCTAAATCCATCATATTAACCAAAGATTGTCCACTAGAAGACTGTTCAAATGCATCAGATATAGTTCGCTCTGATTGCACTCCTTTAAGACTAGTAGCAAAAGCTTTGTGTTGGATAAAGGATAATCTCAGTGCTTCTCTAGCAATTGCTTGTTCAATTACTAATTCTTCTAATGATTGTGGCACTGTAGTTGGACGAATCATTTTGTTACCAATACGATTTGTTAACTCACTACGATCAATATCAAAAGGTACCCATCTTAGAACATTATCTAATCCTGATTCAGCTAAGACATTACAAATAGAATAACTCATCCCAAGATTAGCACTTACTGTACGATTAAATTTTTCTTCAAATACGGAAAATATATCTGTTGTTGCTCCACCAATATCAACTCCTACTACAGAAATACCTTCTTTTTTAGCAATCATCTCAATCAAAGATCCTACTGCTCCAGGTGTTGGCATAATGGGGGCATCTGTCCAAGACATTAACTTTTTATATCCAGGTGCTTGTGCCATAACATGTTCCATAAAAAGATCATGAATCTTATCGCGAGAAGGCTCAAGATTCTCTCTCTCGAGAACTGGTCTAATATTGTCAACAATATCTAAATCTGAAATCTCACCAAGAGTTGACTGGATAGAGTCTTGCGCTTTATTATTTCCAGCATATATAACAGGCAATTTATAATTTTGCCCTAAGCGAGGTCGTGGATTAGCTGCTGCTAAAATTTCAGCTAACTCCATTACATGAGTAGTTGTTCCGCCGTCAGTTCCACCGGATAACAATATCATATCAGGTCTTAGCTGTCTTATACGTGTAATCTTTTCATGTGGTAGCCTACCATCATTTGAAGCTAGAACATCCATTACGATTGATCCTGCGCCCAATGCAGCTCTCTCTGCACTCTCACCAGACATAGATTTTACTACACCAGCTACCATCATTTGCAATCCTCCGCCAGCTGAGCTTGTAGAAACATAAATATCTACACCTTTTTCTCCGTTATCTGGCGTGATGATTTGATCTCCATTTAAAATAGTTCTTCCGGAGAGCTCTTCAACTTCCATTACAGCATTTAATACTCCCTTAGTTACATCTTCAAAGGGGGCTTCCACCGTTGTAGGGGCTTCCCCTCTAAAAGTGAGCCTATAGCGGTCATCTTTCCATTCAATTAGAATAGCTTTTGTGGTTGTACTACCGCAGTCTGTTGCTAATATAGATTTGATTTTTTTACTCATAAATAATACGCAATAACATAAAACAATGTGACTGGAGTTGTCAATATTAAAGAGTCCAATCTATCCAACATGCCTCCATGACCCATTAATAGACGAGAAGAATCCTTTATATTTACTCTTCGCTTTAAAGATGACTCAAAAATATCTCCAAAAAATCCAACAATATTTAGTATAAAGATAAATACAAACTGATCTATGATTGTTAATGGAAATATAAATTTATCGAAGTAGAATATGAAAAAAACTGTACTGATTAATCCCCCAATTAAGCCAGCATATGTTTTGTTAGGACTAATTGATGGTGCAATTGTTTTACCACCAAGCCATTCTCCAAATATATATGAAAAAGAATCGTTTACAGAAACACCTGCAAATAATATCAGCGTAAAATAAGAACCAAGCAATCCGTCAATATCGCGTAATACTAACAAACAAAAAAGGCTTCCTAGAACATATACAAAACCAAACAATATCCACAAAAATGTATTATCGTTTTCAGATCTTAGAGCAAGAAATTCTTTATATGCAATTGCTGCAGCCAAAACTATAATTAAATTGAAGATCCAACCTCCATTTAATACTGCTAAGACAACAAGTGGAAATCCTGTTAATCCTATAGCTAATCTAGACTTTAAAGCGCTCATTACGCCAAACTAATCAAAGTTTAGAATTATACCAAAAGCTTAATTGTTTTTGGGAGTATTTGAACCGAGACTTTCTTGCTTTTTATTGTATCTCCATCAACATTAAAATATGAATCTTTTGATGCATCAATCGAGAATGATTTTACCTTACTCATATGGACATATGGCAATTCAGTATGCTTGCCAGAATAAACCTCTTTAAAAACCTTAACTAACTGCAACCTACTCACATCGTCTTTTACAATTACCATATCAATCACTTCGTCATAAAAACCTCCTGATGGAGCTATTTTCATACCTTTACCCGTATGAACACTATTACACCCAACCATAAAAGCACAGGAAATATTAGA
>ERZ802821.1231-NODE-1231-length-13617-cov-49.6815_pt1 | contig 13617 bp, 17 predicted proteins | sample MGYA00345648_ERZ802821 | MGnify/ENA primary metagenome ERZ802821 (study PRJEB30503, sample SAMEA104212357) | marine metagenome | biome: Westerlies Biome; feature: [SRF] surface water layer (ENVO:00010504) within the epipelagic zone...; material: water... | reverse complement strand
CATCCGGCCATCGATGCCTGGTTCCGGGCTCTTGAACAGCAAGCCACCTATCGCGGCACCCAGAGCGATCACCACACCCATGCCCACGACCTTCCCCCACAGATGGGCGGCTGCTGGTCCAACCATTCCGACGCGGCACGGACCATGGCCGATCAAATCGATCGCGGTGATGGACTCGCTGAGGATGAAGCCTGCTGGGACGCCGACCACAGCATCAACGCGGCGGCCATCGCCCTGGGCCGGGTGCTGCGTCACCGCGAGCGCTTGATGGAGCGAAACCCACTGGGCCGCAGCGGCTTTGATCAGCCACTCCGGTGTGCCCTCACCAACCTGATGGGCCAAGGCTCACCGTGCCCCGACCGCGGCAGTGCCCTTGCGCTTCGCCACCTCCGCGATCGGATCTCAGTCCCTCGGGACATGCCCCTGCCGGCCGCTCGGCTGTTGCGTCAGGCGCTTGAACGGACAGCGGCACGAGATGGCTCGGATCAGCCCCCACCACTGCCGATTCGGGACCGATTCGATCAGGACCCAGCGCCTTTCGTGGGTCGGCCATAGTGAAGGTCTTGACACCTGCGGTGTGGCTCTCGACCTGTCTGGCTACCAACCGATCCCGGAAGCTGGACGCAAGACCGAGCTGATCGAGATCCCCATCGCCAGCCTGCAGCCGACCCAATGGTGCGTGGGTCTGGCGGAGGTGTGGGCCCGGCAGGAGGACTTCGCCAGCGAAACCCGCCAGCAACGGCTCGATTACCTCAAGGGCAAACCCGTGCCCCTGGTCCGCAGTGCTGCCGGTGAGGTCTGGATGGTGGATCGCCACCACCGACTGCGGGGTCTGCTGGGTCTGGATCCCCAGTCCACGACCTGGGGATACGTGATTGCCGAGCTGCCCTGCAGCGACCGCAGCGAGGTGCTGCGGTTCCTCGAACAACAGGGTTGGTTGTATCTGATCGACGGACGGGGGGCTGGACCGCGTCAGCCGATGGAGTTACCCCGCACCTTGCTCGATCTGGAGGATGACCCCTACCGCAGCCTGGTGTGGAAGCTGAAGAAGGAAGGCTTCATCAAGCCGCAGCCGCAGATCCCGTATCACGAATTTCGCTGGGGTGCCTGGCTGCGTCGACGGCCCTTGCCACCCTTCAGTTCCCGGCAGCTTCAGCCAGCACTGGCCCCGGCACGACGCCTGGTGTGTTCCCAGGCTGCCAGCACGATGGCGGGATGGAAAGGCGACAAGAAGGCTTGCCGCTGATCAGCGTTTGCGCCGGGAATCAATCTGAAGCAGGTCCTTGACCTTCTGCACCTGGCCGGCCAGCTGGGGGTCGCTGGCCAGCTTCTTCTCCACCTGTTCGATCGCGTACATCACGGTGGTGTGGTCCTTGCCGCCAAAGGTGTCGCCGATCCGCGGCAGGCTCAGATCCGTGCCCTGCCGCATCAGATACATCCCCACCTGACGGGCCTGGCTGACGGCACGCCGGCGGGTGCTGCTCAGCATCTCCTCAGCGGTGACATCAAACACCTCCGACACCTTGTCGATCACTTGCTGCGGTGTGACATCGACGCCTTGCCCGGTCGGATCAAGCATCGGCGCCACCGACTCCACCGTCATCGGCAGGCCGGTGATCGAGGCGAAGGCCACGGCACGGGTGAGGGCCCCCTCAAGCTCTCGGATGTTGGAGGTGAAACGCCCCGCCAGGTAGTGGATCAGATCCCGGGGCAGGGCCATGCGCTCCTGCTCCGCTTTCTTCTGGAGAATCGCCATGCGGGTCTCGAGATCAGGGGCCTGGATATCAGCGATCAGGCCCATCTGGAAGCGGGAGATCAAGCGCTGCTGCAACCGGGGGATCTGACTGGGGGGCCGATCACTGGCGATCACCACCTGTTTGCCGGCTTCGTGCAGGGCATTGAAGGTGTGGAAGAACTCCTCCTGGGTGTATTCCTTGCCTTCGATGAACTGGATGTCATCCACCAACAGCAGATCCGCAGCGCGGTAACGGTCCCGGAAGGCCTTCATGCCGTCCTTGCGGATGCTGTCGATCAGATCATTGGTGAAGGTTTCGGTGGAGACGTAGGACACCCGAGCGGAGGGGTCGATCTCCAGCCGGTAGTGACCGATGGCCTGCATCAAGTGGGTCTTGCCCAGACCGACTCCGCCACAGATGAACAGGGGATTGAATTCACGGCCGGGAGCTTCCGCCACCGCCAGGGCTGCCGCATGGGCCATCCGACTGTTCGGACCCACCACGAATCGACCGAACACGTAGCGGGGGTTGAGCCCCGGCAGCACCCGTCGCGGCGATCGCGACGGCGCGGACTCCCGGGCAGCCGCCGAGTCTCCGGGGGCCGAGGCGGGCTCCGGCGGGTCAGCGTCCTGGTTTGTCACCCCGGGGGAGACGACAGCGGAATCAGCCAGAACCACCACCTGCACCGGGCCACCGCAGGCTTCGCTGGCCAACTGGGTGATCGACGGCAGCAGCTGCTCCCTCAACCTGACTCCGGCAAAGGGATTCGGGGCGAGCAGGCGCAGTTCCCCGTTGGCAAAGCCACTGCAGGCCGTTGGCCGGATGAAGGTCTCGAAGGTGGGCTTGCTCAGCTTGGTCTGCAGCCCCTCACGCACCTTGCTCCAGAGCTCCTCGCCCGTCAGCACCACACCGCCATCCCTTGAATGCTGAATCTACGCACGCTGCTCGGAACAGTCCGCTTTTAATGAATCAGCAGACACCAAGCATCGATGCCGCCTTCGCTGCGTCTGATCGGGTTCACCCTGATCGCCACCAGCCTGAGCTCCTGCAGCCTGCTTCGAGACCTGAGGGGAGGATCGGAAGCTCCGAAGGTGGAACCTCCGCCTGTGGTCCACGATCAGCCGCGCTCAGCCCCCCTGCAACCGGGGGAGAACGTGATCGTCAAAGCCGTCGAGCGGGTCGGGCCTTCGGTGGTGCGGATCGACACGGAGAAAGACATCAACAACCCAATGGGTCAGCTGTTCGGCCTTGGCCCCTCCACCCAGCGGCAGCAGGGCCAGGGGTCGGGGTTCATCACCCGGGCCAACGGCCTGATCTTCACCAACGAGCATGTGGTGCGCGGGGCGGATCGGGTCAATGTGACCCTGCCCGACGGGCGCCGGTTCCAAGGCACCGTCCTGGGCGGCGACCCACTCACGGACGTGGCTGTGGTGAAGGTGGTGGCAGAAAATCTGCCGGTGGCGAGCCTCGGCAATTCCGACCAGCTGCGGCCAGGGGAATGGGCGATTGCGATCGGGAATCCCTTTGGCCTGAACAACACCGTCACCGCCGGCATCATCAGTGCCGTGGATCGCACCGATGCCAACATCGGAGAAGGGCAACGGGTGCCGTATATCCAGACGGATGCTGCCGTCAATCCAGGCAACAGCGGTGGACCGTTGATCAGCGCAGCCGGTGAGGTGATCGGCATGAACACGGCCATCCGCAAGGCCCCAGGGGCTGGGTTGAGTTTTGCGGTGCCGATCAACCTCGCCAAACGGATCGCTCAGCAGATCGTGAGCACCGGGCAGGCCTCGCACCCCTTCATCGGTGTGCAGCTGCGCAGCCTCACCCCGCAACTGGCACGGGAGATCAATGCCACCAGCACCCGCTGCACCGTGCCCGTTGTGAACGGTGTTCTCGTGGTGGATGTGGTGCCCGACACCCCGGCTGAATCGGCAGGGATCCGCCAGTGCGATCTGATCCGGGCCGTGAATGGAACCCCAGTGGAGAATCCATCCGAAGTGCAACTGGCCGTCGATCGAGGCCGTGTGGGGCAACCGATGCAGATCACGATCGAACGCAACGGCCTGGAACAAACCCTGGAGGTTCTGCCCAAGGAACTGCCACGACGCCAGCGCTGAGGTGACCACTCCTGCTGCCCTGGTGCTGATGGCCCGCTGGCCAGCGCCGGGGCGATGCAAACGACGACTGGCTGCGGACATGCAGTCACAGCTGAGCCTCAATCACAGCAGCGAACGCAGTGCCCGCCTGCAGGCGCGGCTCACCCATCACACCATCGCTGTGGCCTGCACATTGCATCGAGAAGGGTGGGTCACCCCTGTGTTGGCCGTCAGTGGACTGGGTCCCAGCCGTGCCCGGCGTTGGGGCCGGCAGCAGGGCATCGAAGAGATCGGACTGCAGGGCGATGGCAACCTCGGAACACGGTTGAAACGGCAACTGCTGCGCCTGCGCCATCGCCGCACCGCTGCGCTTGTGGTGGGCAGCGACCTACCGGAGTTCAACCGCCGCGACCTGCTGATGGCACTGGAGAGCCTGCACAGCCATGACCTTGTCCTGGGGCCCGCCGCTGACGGGGGCTACTGGCTGATGGCCCTGTCCGCATCGCTGATGCAGACACCGGAGCGATGGCCGCTGGTCGGCATCCCCTGGGGCAGCTCCGAGGTCTTGGACACCACGCTGGAGTCAGCCGAATGCAACAACCTCACCGTGGGACTCCTGCCGCAGCGGCAGGACCTGGATCACCTGCATGACCTCAAGCGATGGCAGGGCTGAGCATCCTGATCCCGACGCTGAACGAAGCGCGACGGCTTCCCCTGCTGCTGGCCGATCTGGCCCGCTGGCCCCATGGGACCCAGGTGATCGTCGTTGATGGAGGCAGCCGGGATCGAACGACGGCTGTGGCCAGCCTGGCTGGCGTGGATCGACTGAGCAGCCCCGAACGGGGCCGTGGGCAGCAACTCATCCACGGCATGGCCGCTGCTATCCATGACTGGACGCTGGTGCTCCACGCCGACAGCCGTCTGCCGCCCCGCTGGTGCAGCGCCGTTCAACGGGTGATTGAGAACCCCCAGGCGAAACGCGATGCCTGGTTCTTCGACTTTCGTGTGGAGGAGCGGGGGCCGATGCTGTGGCTGCTGGAACGCAGCGTCGCCCTGCGCAGTCGGCTGGGTCAACGACCTTACGGCGACCAGGGGCTGCTGATCCACCGCACGCTTTATGCAGCCAGCGGCGGTTACAGCCCGATCCCCTTGATGGAGGACCTGGACCTGGTGGAGAGGATTGCACGTCACCACAGGCTGCGGCGACTTCGCTGTCCGCTGGTCACCAGCAACCGGCGCTGGCAGGAGCAGGGGGTGATCAGCAGGGCCTGGTGCAACTGGAGGCTGCGACGCCGTTGGCAGCAAGGCATTGCCGCTGATCAACTGGCAGGTGACTACGACCGCTGAACGGAACGCAGCTCAGCTGGCGTACCAGAACGCGCAGCGATGCTGCTGCGGCTCCAGCTCCCAACCCTGGCGCTGATAGAAGTTGACCACGCCTGGATCGGCGAACAGGCTCACTCGCTCCGTGCCCATGGCCTCCAGAGCCTCCAGCACGTAGACCATCAGCTGACTGCCCAAGCCACTGCCCTGGTAGAGCGGGTGCACGGCCACATCCCAGACCGTGGCTTCGAAGACACCATCACCGGTGCAACGGGCGAAGCCCACCAGGCGGGGGATGCGGGGATCGTGCCGCCACAGGCCAACGGTGAGCAGGCTGTTGGCCAGGGCTTTGCGCACCCGCCGCACCGGCCGCCGACTCCAGCCCACCGCTTCCAGCAACTGCTCCAGTTCCACCAGGTCAAAGGGATGACGTCGACTGAACACCAGGGTCAGCTGATCGTTGGCACAGGAGCAGAGACGGGCCTCCTCGCCGTACTGCTCAAGCAGCGGCGCAGCCGGCAGGACGAGGGGGGAGGTCATCACAAGCGAGCCAACCCCTTTTCCTGCAGCTCCGCCAGCTGGGCGTAGAGCCCACCCCGGGCTCGCAACTCCAGGTGCGTGCCCTGTTCGATCAGCTCACCGCGGCGCAGCACCAGAATCCGATCCGAGGCCTCCACCGTGGCCAGGCGGTGGGCGATCACCACAGCCGTGCGTTTCTGCAGCAACCGATCCAAGTCGCGCTGCAGTGTGGCCTCTGTGGAGGGATCCATGAAGGCGGTGGCCTCGTCCATCACCAGCACCGTGGGGTTACGGATCGCCACCCGTGCCACCGCCAGCAGCTGGCGTTCACCGGACGAGAGATTTCCGCCGCGCTCCCGCAACTCTGTCTCCAACCCATTGGGCAGCCGTTGCAACAGGTCGTTCAGGCCCAGATCACGGCAGATTCCAGCCAGCTCCTGATCGCTGATCTCGGCATTGAGCCGAAGGTTATCGGCCACGTTGCCGCTGAACAGGAAGGTGTCCTGCAACACCACCCCCAGCTGACGTCGCAGATCGGCGATCGAAATCGAACGGATGTCACGACCATCCAGAAGAATCCGGCCCTGCTGAGGTTCATACAACCGGCAGAGCAGACGGATGACGGTGGTTTTTCCAGACCCCGTCGGTCCCACCAAAGCCACGTGCTCGCCAGGAGCAATGCGGAAGGAGAGATTGCGCAGGATCGGCTCATCCGGCCGGTAGCTGAAGCTGACGTTCTCGAAAATCACCTCCCCCAGGCCGGCCGAACGCAGCGGAGTGGCGTTGGGATCCTCCACGATCTCCAGGGGCTGCTCCATCAGCTCACCGATGCGCTCCACGGCCGTCAGACCACCCTGAATCTGGGTGAACCGTTCCGCCAGCTGACGCAGCGGATCAAACAGACGCTGGGAATAGAGGATGAAGGTGGTGAGGATTCCGAGGCCCATGGAACCCGATGTCACCATCCATCCCCCCAGGGCCAACACCAGGGCAACAGCTCCGAGGGACACCCATTCGAGGAAGGCAGAGATGCTGCTGTCGAAGAAAATCGTTCCATTCACAGCGCGCCTGTAAGCGGAACCGGTGCGCTGAAAGCGCTCGCCGTTGACCTGCTCGCGCCGAAACATCTGGACCACCTCCAGGCCCTGAAGGTTCTCCTGAAAATCAGCATTGAGCTGGGAGAGCTCCTCTCGAACCCGGTAGTTGGCCTTGCGGTAACGGCCCTGCAACCAGATCACCATCAAGGTCACGGGAATCTGTGTGCAAAGCAGCAACAGGCCAAGCCGCCATTCGATCAGCAGCATTGAAGTGGCGATCACCACCAGGCTCACCAAATCGCCAAGAACACCAACGGCTCCGCTGCCGAAGACTTCCGACAAGGCATCGACATCACTGGTGAGCCGGGTGAGCAACTTGCCCACAGGCATGCCGTCATGGAACCGCAGCGACAGCGACAGGGCATGACGAAACAGATCATCCCGGATCCGTGCGGTGAGTCGCTGACCCACGGCCTGAATGTTGAACAGCTGAACCCCCTGCAGCGCCAGACGCAACAGCACCGACACGAGCAGCAGCGACACGATCAGGCGGATGGCGGCCCCGGTGGTCAGACCCTCCAGCCAGGGCAGGCTGGGTTCGTTGCGCAACACGCTGATGGCCTGGCCCACCAACAGGGGCTGAATCGCTCCTGCCACCGCCAACGGCACGAGCAGCACCAGGGTCAGCAGCAGACGGCGGCGGTCATGAACGAGATAACGGCCCAGCCGACGCACCCGTTTCCAGTCACTGATGACGCTCATCCGGCGGCTCCAGCAGCGGCTGAAGCCGTGCGGACCGCCTCAACAATGGCGTTCAAAGACCCATCATCCAGCCGCATCGACAGGGGGTGACCAACCAAGCGGGCCGTGGTGTGGAACAGATCCTCGATGGCCACTAGCCCGTTGTCCCGCAGGGTGCGCCCCGTCGCCACCAGATCCACGATCGCTTCGGACATGCCGGTGATGGGCCCGAGCTCAACGGAGCCATTCAGATGCACCAGCTCCACCGGGAGATCGAGCCCATCGAAGTATTCACGGGCGCAATGGGTGAACTTGCTCGCCACCCGGCAGTGAGGCGGCAGGTCCGCCGCCCGTTCGTACCCACTGCTGGCCTTGACGGCCACGGCCATGCGACAGCCTCCGAACCCAAGATCCACCAGCTGCGCCACCGGCAATTGGTGCTCCCGCAGCACGTCGTAGCCGACCACGCCAAGCTGGGCCTGGCCGTAGGCCACGTAAGTCGGCACATCACCATTGCGCACCAGCAGTGCCCGGGCTCGACCGCAGGGGGTGGGCAGCATCAGCTGGCGGTTGTCCTTGTCCAGAGCCGCCGAAAAATCAAGACCTGCGGCCGCGAACCGAGCCACGGAATCCTTGAGCAGCGCTCCTTTGGCCAACGCGACGGTGATCATGGGTCCAGCGTTGACCGTGTAACCAGGCAGGACTTTAACGATGCAATCCTCCCTCCATGCCCTGCCGGTGCTGCAGGACAACGTCGTGTGGATCTGGATGCGGGGCGATGAGGCCGCTGTGGTGGACCCTGCCGTGGCCGAACCAGTCATCGACTGGCTGCAACAACGGCAGCTGCAGCTGAGTGCGGTGCTGCAGACGCATCACCACGCCGATCACATCGGTGGAACCCCTGGCCTGCTGGAGCGATGGCCCGATGCGGCCGTGGTAGCGGCTGGATCGGATCGATCGCGCATTCCCTTTCAGACCATCTCCGTCAGCGACGGCGATCAGGTGACCGTGCTCGGCCGATCGCTGCAGGTTTTGGACGTGGCCGCCCACACCTCCGCCCACATCGCCTTTGTGATTCCCGAGCAGGAGGATCCGGATCTCGGCCCGGTGTTGTTCTGCGGCGACACGCTGTTTTCCGGGGGGTGCGGACGTCTGTTCGAAGGGACCCCGGCCGACATGCACCGAGCCCTGAGGCGGCTATCGGAGTTACCTGAATCCACCAAGGTCTGTTGCGCCCACGAATACACCGAAGGGAACCTGCTCTGGGCCACCCAACAGCAACCGCAGGATGCAGCCATTCGCCAGCGCTATGACGCCGTGGTGGATCTGCGTCGCCGCGGGGAGTTGAGCCTGCCCAGCAGCATCGGAGAGGAACGCCGCAGCAATCTGTTCATGCGGGCGGAATCGGCCGAACAGCTGGGACGCCTGAGGCAGCACAAGGATCAGTGGCGCGCAGCCTGATCCGCTGCGGGAAGAGAATCACCTCGGCTCCAGGCTGAAACGCCAGTCGACAGCGGGTACCGCGCGGCACATCCAACGCCAGCGCAGCGTTGACGCGGAGGTCGCAGGGACCCTGCTGCACGCGGTACTGCCAGGCCTGTCCAAGGAACTCCCGTCCCATGACCGTGGCCTCACCCTGTGGATCGGGCTGAAGCCTGATCAAGGCCGGGTCCACCAGCAGCAGTTGCTCATCGGGCCCAGGTTCAGACCCTGGCAGGGGACTGTCCCCCTCCAATGCACCGATCAGGCAGTGCATCGGGCCATCGAGGGGCACAAGATTGCCTTGAAGGACAAAGCGACCGACAAACGGTGATGCGGGGGCATCAACGAGGGCTCTTGGGGTGGCGCACTGATGCAACTCCCCGTCCCGCATCACCGCCACACGATCACAAATGGCCAGCGCCTCGCCGGGGTCGTGGGTCACGATCAGCCCCGTGGCTCCACAAACCTGCAGAACGGAACTGAGTTCACTGCGGAGCCGCAGCCTCACCTCCACATCCAGATTGGAGAAGGGCTCATCCAGCAGCACCAGCTTGGGTGCTGGTGCCAGAGCTCTGGCCAGGGCAAGGCGTTGCTTCTGCCCACCGGAGAGCTGATGGGGATAACGCAGCTCCAGCCCTTTCAGACCCAGCAACTCCAGCAACCAGGCCGCACGGCTGTCGTCCTGACCAGGACGCAGACCGAAGCAAGCGTTCTGCCAGGCCGTGAGATGGGGGAACAGGGCGTAGTCCTGAAAGACCATGCCGATCCCGCGCCGCTCAGGCGGCAGCCAATGGCCGTTCCCCGCCACGGGGCGCTGCTGCAGGTGCACCGACCCCTGCGAGGGGCGCTCAAAGCCGGCAATTAATCGCAACAGGGTGGTTTTCCCGCAGCCGGAAGGCCCCAGCAGTCCCACCAGCTCACCCGCTGCGAGCTCCAGGTCAATCCCCCGCAGCGTCCAGGGTCCCGCAGGGCCGTCGTAGCGATGCCAGAGGTCACGCACGGCAACGGTGGCCTGGGTCTGCGACAACAGCGAAACGCGATGATCGATTCCATTCTGCGATCCGGCCATGACCGCTCAAGCCGTTACGACCCCAGCAGCACCCGCTCCGGTGGGGCCTTACAACCAGGCGGTGCTGGCCGGTGGCTGGCTGTACTGCTCAGGCCAGATCCCGCTGGATCCGGAGACGGGGGCCATGGTGGGCGATGGAGATGTGGCGCGTGAGACGCGTCAGGTGCTGAAGAACCTCAGCGCCGTCCTCGAAGCCGCTGGAGCGACCGCAGCCCACGTGGTGCGGACAACGGTTTTTCTGGCTGATCTTGGGGATTTCCAAACCGTCAACGGCATCTACGCAGAGATGTTTGGGGCGGGCACAAGCCCAGCCAGAGCCTGCGTGCAGGTGGCAGCGCTGCCGAAGGGGGCACGGGTCGAGATCGACTGCGTGGCCTGGCTCGGTGATGATTTGCAGACCAGGTGATCTGATCAACTGCACCGGTGAGACGCAAGGCGGTAAAGCTCTCTGAGATGTATGGAGAGCCTTGGTCAGCGTCCCGCCGACACCCCTCACAACTGAGAACCAAGGGGCTGTGGCCATGCAGCAACTGGCCCTCCGGGATGAGGCCTCACAACCTTTGCTCAACAGTGGCTGGACACTGCTTTACTCCGGCTTGACGCCATCAAGGGCCAGCGTGACACTGCTGGACCCGAGTGAAAGCCTTCAGATCAGCCTCCAGATTCCGACAGGCGAGACCGATGACGACTGGGATCTGTGGCTGGAAGCCTGTAACCGACAACTCAGCGTGCCACTCAGGCAATGGCTGGAATCTCAAGGTATTGAGCAAACCACCCTCAGCCGTCTGACAGGAGCTGAGCCAGGTGGTCAGGAGCCTCTCAAGATCAGCAACATGCTCCAGGTGGCACGTTGGTTGCAAAGCCCGATCGAAGCCATCGAAGCCCTGGCGGAGTCCAACGGATCCCAGCTGGTGCTCCACCTGGCAGGACTGGGAACCAACAGCTGAGGGGGCCGATCCCGTGCCGACATAGGTTATTGGGCATCAGGGGGATGATCCGATGACCCAGGCCAAGCTCACCATCGGTGAACTGGAGGCGGGATACCCGCTCTATTGCAAAGCCCTGAGACGACTGCTGCAACAAGGCAAGACAGCCAAGGACATCGAACGCACCGTCTGCTGGGGACACCTGGAAACCCTCAACCGTTGCTTACCGACGCGCTACAAGGCGCCGTCCTATCTGCTGGCCCTGATCCGCAGGGATCTGGAAAAAATCAAGGAAGGGAAGGTCTAAGCAGTCTCAGGCAATTCCCAGCCGCTTCTCTCTCTGCATTGAGAGTATTTGCCTTCACGGCCACCACACTGTCAGGAGAAGCGAATTGAGCTTGTGCGAACGATTTTTCGGAAGCCACAACGCCGCTGGAGTGCAACATCAGCTCTGATGATGTTGACCATCTTTTCCGCCTCCGTGCTCGGGCTTGAGTGGAGCGATTCCGTGGCCCTCAGCCAGCAACAGGCCATGAGAATGTCATCCACATGGCATAGTCAGCCATATCCACTGACCAGTAAGTGAGACAATTCACGAATACGTGGTCGCTCGATATAGAGTTGTGACCACGAAAGCGGCACACCATGGAGTTCTCGATTGTCATCCTGAGCAAACACATTGATGATTATCCCAAGATCACGTGGACAGATTGGAAAGATACGAACAGAAAAAAAATGAAGAGCGAAGGCGATCACTGGTCAATGGCAACCTTGTCTGGTGCCGATATCTGGGATTGCCTGGACAGCAACAAGATTGATCGTCTGCACCTTGTGCAGTGGAAGCGCTCTTGTGACGACCTGCACAGCGTGAGCCTTCCGGATCACCCGCATCCCGCCGAGAAAAACTGATTGACACGACACAGCCATCAGATGAGAGCCTATTGAAGCGCCAAAGGATCAATCAACCATCCATCAACCAATCATCATCGATGGCGTTATCATTATCTTCGATTTCAACGCCGGTGGGTTGCACACGTTCCGACTGTTGAGGAGCAAGAGGTGGTGGGGGTGGAGGCATCGCAGGCCTGGAAAATTGATTGATCGGAATTCTTTGGCTTCCCCAACCTGCCTGATAGGGGATGACGAGCAATCGGATTGGCTCACCAGCAAAAGCTGTCGTAGGACTGATCAAGAGCGGGAGCACCATCCAGGTCGAGGCTCGCATCCAACACCTCAATGACAAACGAACAGGACGCGTTGGTTTCACTATTGCAGAGAAACCCCAATGACAAAAGCATCTCTGGGCGCATTGCGTCGCTGGAGGAGGCACAACCCGCCGACTTGAATCGTGATGCATCCCTTCTGGACGGTGTGTGGGATTTGCGCTGGAGCAGTTCAAGCCAGCCCTGGCTTCGTCAAGCACCTTGGCTGGAGAATCTTCAGGCACTGGATCTCAAGCAGAACAAAGGTTGCAACCTGCTGCGCTTGCGTGGTCCGCTCGGAACATTTGGAGCCATCAGCGTCCAAGCAACTCTGAATGTGATCACCTCAAAGCGGGTTGAGGTGAAATTCTGTAAGGGGGGATGGCTTGGGCCGACATTGCCTGGTCTTGGCCAAATCAAGTTATTGCGTGACGTTCAACAAAGCTTTCCCGCCTGGCTCGACATCACAGTATTGAATCAACAACTAAGAATCTGTCGAGGCAACGCGGGAACCACATTTGCGTTGCTTAAGATCGATACGATCGACATCAAGGGTCTGATCGAACAAGACAACAATTAGCCTACTGCCTCATTCGAATCAATTTCTACCCACAATGACAGGCGGAGTCGTTCCGCCATTGAAGGACGGAACGACCTGTGTTTGCCCATCCCACTTATCAAGAAACAGCTTGTAAAGAACGCTGTTGTTGAGGGACTGACTCAACGTCTCAAACTTGATCGCTTCTTGCTCGGCAATCTCAACTTCTGTTTTTGCGCGCAAGAGCTGCTGTTGCGCGATTTGCTTCTGTTCAATGGCAGCCCTGTACTCTTCTGCGATCTGCAGTCCAGTGATGTCAAGACCTCTCACGACAACATAATCAAATTCACTGAGCTCCTGCGAGACGCTTTCCTGCACAAGGGAAGATATGGTGTTCCAATCCGTCGCGATCGTATCCAGCTCATACTTTGAAAAGACTGACTTCAGTGATTTCAGCAGCGATGGCTGGATCACCCTTGCATAGATTGCAGAGTCGTCAGTAGCGATCGTGCTGTAAATCCTGGGAGCCTCAGATGGCTTAACGGCATATTTAACCGTTGCCGTTGCCTCGATCACCTGGAGATCCTTCGTCAGCGTCGAAAATTTTTCTGGTATGACCTGCGTTCTTACGCTGAAGGAATGCGTGCTTTGAAGGAATGGAATCTTGAGGTTCAGCCCCGGCTGCCTTGGCTCTTCCGAAACCTTGCCAAGCGTCGTCACAACACCCACCTCACCAGCAGGGACAACAAACAAACTAGACAAAACAGCAATACCACCAAAGAATATTGACGATGCAGTAATGACTATTTTCGAAACATTTTCAGGACCTTGATAAGAGCGCATTACTGCAAAAACTCAATATTGTTATGATAACAAACGAATAGTCACGCACTCCGAAATTACACAATAAAAAAATAACAGCATTCGATCAAGGTGGAATAA
>ERZ802821.1227-NODE-1227-length-13649-cov-19.819_pt1 | contig 13649 bp, 15 predicted proteins | sample MGYA00345648_ERZ802821 | MGnify/ENA primary metagenome ERZ802821 (study PRJEB30503, sample SAMEA104212357) | marine metagenome | biome: Westerlies Biome; feature: [SRF] surface water layer (ENVO:00010504) within the epipelagic zone...; material: water... | reverse complement strand
TCTACTTTACCCACCAAATCAGCACCAACATCTGCGGCTTTGGTATAAATACCACCGCCCACACGCGCAAATAAAGCAATCGATTCTGCGCCCAAAGAAAAACCAGCAAGTGTTTCTAAAACAAGCGTCATTTGGGTGTAGAAATCGCCATCAGTACCCATGAATTTAGCAATAAAAAACAAAAACAATAAGCTCAGCCCTAACACAGCAAGACCTGCAACACCAAGGCCCATTACCGTGCCTCCGCCAAATGAAACTTTTAAGGCATTAGGCAAACTTGTTTTGGCCGCCTCGGCAGTTCTGGCATTAGCATCGGTGGCAATACGCATTCCGATATTTCCTGCAAATCCGCTAAAAATAGCACCCAGTACAAAAGCAGGAACAATCATCCAATGCGTAGTAGCTACTAGGGTAGATATAAAATATAAGGCAACTGATGCTCCAATAACAAAGAATAAAAGCAAGCGATACTCTGCATTTAAAAACGCAAGCGCTCCTTCCTTTATAGCACTTGAAATTTCATGCATTTTAGCGTCACCAGAAGGTTGCTTGCGCACCCATTGTGCCTTTACAAGCATTACAAGAAGCCCAATAATGGCAAGAGCCACAGGTAAATAAAAAACAACTGAATCCATAAAATAGGAATAATTTAAATTAATACTTTTTTAACGGCACGAATAACATCTTCATGATTTGGCAGCCACTCCTGAAGTAAAACAGGAGAATAGGGAGCTGGTGTATCTGCCGTATTTATCTTTTGAATTGGAGCATCTAAATAATCAAAGATTTGATTTTGAATTTGATATGTGATTTCTGTAGACACATTTCCAAAAGGCCATGCTTCTTCCAAAATCACTAATCGATTTGTTTTTTTAACGGACTCAATGATGGTGTCCATATCTAACGGACGAACTGTACGAAGGTCAATTAGTTCGCATGAAATATTTTCTTTTTCTAACGCCTCTGCTGCTTTCTGTGCTTCTTTATAAATCTTACCAAAAGAAACAAGCGTTACGTCAGTTCCCTGTTTTTTTACTTCTGCTACTCCTATTGGCAGGACGAATTCGCCTTCAGGCACCTCGCCTTTGTCCCCATACATTTGCTCAGACTCCATAAAAATTACAGGGTCATCGTCTCGAATAGCGGCTTTTAGTAGTCCTTTAGCATCATATGGATTAGAAGGCACAATTACCTTGAGTCCAGGACAATTTGCATACCAGCTTTCAAACGCTTGAGAGTGCGTCGCGGCTAATTGACCTGCAGAACCCGTTGGCCCACGAAAAACTATGGGACATGGAAATTGACCTGCAGACATTTGACGAATTTTAGCAGCATTATTAATAATTTGATCAATACCAACAAGCGCAAAATTAAACGTCATAAACTCAATTATGGGACGGTTTCCCGTCATGGTAGAGCCAACACCGATTCCCGCAAAACCCAATTCAGAAATTGGCGTGTCTACTACGCGTTTTTCACCAAATTCGTCTAACATACCTTTTGAGGCTTTGTAAGCACCGTTGTATTCGGCAACTTCCTCCCCCATCAAATAAATACTTTCATCTCGGCGCATTTCTTCGGACATCGCCTCACGTATTGCTTCTCTAAATTGAATGGTTCTCATAGCTATTTTAGTGGCGCAAAAGTAGCAATAATATAGGCAATCTCAAAAGACATTATTTTATTATGCGCGCATAATAAATTTAAACTTTTTTGTACCTTTGTAAAAAATCAAATCATCATGAATATTTTAGTGTGCATAAGTCATGTCCCTGACACCACATCCAAAATAAATTTTATTGAAGCTAATACCGTATTTGAATCTCGAGATGTGCAATATGTAATTAATCCAAATGACGAATTTGGGCTGACTCGTGCCATTTGGTTTAAAGAAAAACTTGGAGCACAAGTACATATAATACACGTTGGGACTCCAAAATCAGACCCTACCCTACGCAAATGTTTGGCCATTGGAGCAGATAAAGCCTTCAGGATTAATACACCAGCGTTAGATGGGGTTTCCGTTGCGCAAGAACTTGCAGCTTTTGTTAAAAGCAACCCCTATGATTTAATTATTGCAGGCAGGGAATCTATTGACTACAATGGAGCTATGGTGCCCGGAATGTTAGCCGCACTACTTGATATTCCTTTTGTGCCCAACTGCGTTGGCTTAGATATTGATGGGACAACTGCTGTAGCAGAACGCGAAATTGATGGAGGACGCGAAAAGCTAAAAGGATCATTGCCAATGGTTATTGGCTGTCAAAAAGGTTTGGTAGAGGAGTCTGACTTACGCATCCCAAATATGCGGGGTATTATGCAAGCGCGTCAAAAACCTTTTGAGATTGTACCGCCTCAAGAGGCTATTGCGGCTACTCAAGACGTAAAATTTGAGAAGCCAGCTGAAAAAGCCGAAGTGAAGTTGGTGCCAGCAGAGGATTTAGACCAACTTATTGATCTCTTACACAAAGAAGCTAACGTTTTATAACCCATTCATATGTCTGTGCTTATTATCGTCGAATCTGAAAACAAATTACTAAAACGCAATGCTGCTGAAGTAGCCTCTTACGGCGTTGCTTTTGCAGAAAAGCTTAATATTTCTTGCGCTGCTCTTGCATTTCATGCTACAAATGCAAATGAGTTGGGACAATATGGTGTTGCAAAAGTGATTCATGTTTCCAATGTTTCCACGCATTTTGATGCCAATGCATACGCAAATGCTATCCATGGTTTTGCTTCTCAAAACAACGTAACCCATATTATTATGGGAAGTAGTGCAGATGCCAAATTTATAGCGCCTTTGTTGGCGGCAAAACTCAATGCAGGTTACGCACCAAACGTCATTGCGCTACCAGATGAACTAAGTCCAATTACAGTTAAGCGAACGGCATTTACCAACAAAGCCTTTGTGCATACTCAGTTGCTTACAGCCTGTACTGTTATTGGGGTTGGAAACAATGCATTTGGTGTCATTGAAAACCCTGTAACCTGCACAGTTAAAGAAGTAGACGCCGAAAATAGCGACTCAAACCTGGAGCAAGTTGCTATTGAAAAGACAACGGGTAAGGCTACTATTGCCGATGCCGATGTGGTGGTTTCGGGCGGCAGAGGGCTCAAAGGTCCTGAAAATTGGCACCTAATAGAAGAACTTGCAGAGGTTCTCGATGCAGCGACAGCTTGCTCTAAGCCTGTTTCAGATATGGGTTGGCGTTCGCATGACGAGCATGTTGGTCAAACAGGAAAACCCGTTTCTACAAACTTATATATCGCTATAGGTATCTCAGGTGCAATCCAACATTTGGCAGGTGTGAATTCCTCCAAAGTCAAAGTGGTCATCAACAACGATCCCGATGCACCCTTCTTTAAAGCAGCTGATTATGGTGTGGTTGGAGATGCCTTTGAAGTAGTTCCTAAACTTACCCAAAAGTTAAAAGCATTTAAGGCGTTAGCATAAGCTCCGAATTTTGTACTTTTAAAATTCATTTGCAACAGCCAAAAAATGAGTCTAATTAAACTTCGAGTAAATCGTATTTCATACAGTCAAAATCAGAGCGGAGCCTATGCTATGATTCTGGATGAAGTAGATGGAAAACGGAAGTTGCCCGTAGTTATTGGCGAATTTGAAGCACAATCTATTGCTGTTGCTTTGGATAAAGATATCAAACCCCATCGCCCTTTCACACACGATCTATTTAAAAATTTTGCTTTTAGGTTTGATGTTGCTATAAAACGTGTCATCATAACCAAACTCGTTGATGGTGTTTTTTATTCAAGTCTTATTTGCGAACGTGATAAAATTGAAGAAATCATAGACTCTAGAACTTCCGATGCTATTTCATTGGCCTTGCGCTTTAAAGCACCCATTTTCACCCATGAAAGTGTTATGGAAAAAGCTGGGGTAGTGTTTGATAAAGAAGATGCTCCACCAAAAAGCGAACTTGTAGATGAGCTTTCCAAAGAACAAGATTATACCAACCTGTCTGTTGAAGAGTTGGAACGCGCTATTAAAAAAGCGGTGAAAAATGAAGACTATGAAATGGCTGCCAGACTTCGTGACGAAATTTCTAAACGCGAAAACAAAGCTAGCGAATGAGCATAATTTTTGGAACTGTACTTGATCCCATTCTAGCACATCAAGGCATCACACTTTTTGGGGTTCTACAAGGACTTTTAGGTGTACTCGCGCTACTTTTTTTAGCTTATATCTTTAGTGCAAACCGTAAGGCAATTCCATGGAAAACAGTTGGTTTTGGACTTCTTTTACAACTCTTTTTGGCACTGTGTATTCTAAAAATTGGATGGGTGCAAAGCATATTTAATGCTATTGGAAAAATATTTATTAGCATCTTGGACTTTACTGCAGCAGGAAGCACATTCCTCTTTGGCGATTTGATGAATACTGATAGTTATGGCTTTATTTTTGTGTTTCAAATTTTACCCACTATCGTTTTTTTTGCTGCCTTAACATCCTTGTTTTTTTACTTAGGCGTATTGCAGTTTTTTGTTAAAATTTTAGCTAAGGGAACGGCAAAGCTCCTCAATATTTCTGGGGCTGAAAGCCTATCTGTAATTGGAAATATTTTCTTAGGACAAACCGAAGCGCCACTGCTCATAAAGGCCTATTTGCCCAAAATGAATCGCTCCGAAATACTTTTAGTAATGGTTGGGGGCATGGCAACTGTGGCAGGTGGTGTGTTGGCGGCATATATTGGGTTTTTGGGCGGAGACGATCCTGAACTTCGCTTGGCTTTTGCCAAACATTTGCTAGCAGCATCTGTTATGGCTGCACCAGGTGCCATAGTAATGGCTAAGATTCTTTTTCCGCAAACGGAGGCAATTGAAAAAAACACCAAAGTTTCAAAACAAGATGTAGGTAGCAATCCTTTAGATGCTATTGCAAATGGCACACTTGAGGGTGTAAAATTAGCGGCTAACATTGGTGGAATGTTATTGGTTTTTGTAGCACTCATTGCGATGGGAAACGGTATTCTTTTTCAAATAGGAGAGTTTACCAATTTGAATGATTGGATTGCCGATTGGTCGACATACGATGCCTTGTCGATTGAAGCCGTTTTAGGAACCCTTTTTGCACCGCTTATGTGGTTGATTGGAGTTCCTTGGAATGACTTAATGCCAATGGGGCAATTATTAGGAGTAAAGTTAGCGGCGAGTGAGTTTGTGGGTTACATTCAGTTGGCTGAACTAAAAAACAGCGCAAATGATCTTCATTTTATGTATCAAAAATCTATTGTCATGGCGACCTATATGCTTTGCGGATTTGCCAATTTTGCATCCATCGGGATTCAAATTGGAGGTATTGGAGGGTTGGCTCCAAATCAACGGAAAGTTCTTTCAAAATTTGGTTTTCGAGCAGTATTGGGCGGCACACTGGCATCACTTTTATCAGCAACGCTTGTTGGTGTTCTGTTGGGTTAATCGTTGAAAACCTTTTGAAAAACTATTCACACTATTGTGTGATCATAGATGTTAGATTTTACCTTTACAAAAATATCGTATGCAACAATATTTAGATTTGGTCAAACTTGCCTTGAATGATGGCGCAGTTAAAGGTGACAGAACTGGAACCGGAACGCGTAGTGTATTCGGACACCAAATGCGTTTTGATTTGTCAAAAGGGTTTCCGCTTGTTACCACCAAAAAAATACACCTTAAATCGGTGATACACGAACTACTGTGGTTTATAAAAGGCGATACGAACATTGAATACCTTACTGAAAATGGAGTGCGTATTTGGAACGAATGGGCTGATGTAAACGGAAACCTAGGTCCCGTATATGGGCATCAATGGCGCAATTGGAACAGCGAGGGCGTTGACCAACTTATAAACGTTATCGAAACGCTAAAAACCAACCCGAATAGTCGGCGCATGTTGGTGTCCGCTTGGAATCCCAGTGTACTGCCCGATACTTCAAAATCGTTTAGCGAAAACGTTGCCAACGGAAAAGCAGCGCTTCCCCCCTGTCATGCGTTTTTTCAATTTTATGTTGCCGACGGCAAACTTTCATGCCAACTGTATCAACGCAGTGCAGATATATTTCTAGGAGTTCCGTTTAATATCGCCTCCTATGCGTTACTTACCGAAATGATGGCACAAGTTTGTGGTTTTCAAGCAGGAGATTTCATTCATACTTTGGGCGATGCGCATATTTATACCAATCACATGGAGCAGGTAACATTACAATTGAGCCGTGAGCCCAAACCCTTACCAATACTAAAATTAAACCCCAACATTACCGACTTGCTGGCGTTTCGTTACGAGGACATTGAAATACTTAACTACGATCCACATCCAAGTATCAAAGGAACTGTTGCGGTCTAATCTCGCTATTTATGTTTTTCAAAAAGAAGCCAAAAAATACTATTGACCCACAACAAGTTACCCTTGTGGAACATGCACAGCAACGCATTGCCCAAAAAAAGCGTTTCAACAACCATTTACTTGCCACCTTGTTCCTTGTATTCTTTGCCTTCGTGTTAAATTTTGCCTTTGAGTATAAAGCTGATTTTACCCCATTTAACACCCATTGGTCTTTCGCTTTAGCAGCATTATTGGGGGTATTTTTACTAATACATTTCATTAAAGTTTATGTGTTTTATACGTTTATGGGAAAAGCATGGGAAACACAACAAATGGAATTCTTACTTGAAAAACAAGCCACTATGGTGGAAAAAATAAAACGTAGTATGGATAAAGAAGCTGCCCTCAAAGCAAGTGCCGAATGGGAACGTGAAAAGCAACAAAAAAACATTACCATGATTGCAGCTGTAGCCGAAAACAATGCGCTAGGTATGGATAATAAGCTGATTTGGCATTTATCAGATGACCTTAAGCGCTTTAAAAATCTAACCAAAGGTCATCATGTGATTATGGGTAGAAAAACATTTGAGTCTATGCCAAAAGCATTGCCGAATCGAACTAATGTAGTGATTACTAGACAGGCAGAATATGCTGCTGAAAACGCTCATGTAGTTAACACATTAGAAGCAGCATTGGCACTAGCGCAAGAAGATGATCGTCCCTTTATTATTGGAGGCGGTGAAATTTACCGTCAAGGGTTGGCTTTTGCCAACTGTATTGAACTCACACGTGTTCATGATGATTTTGAAGCTGATACGTTTTTTCCAGAAATAGATACTGCTGTTTGGCGTGAGGTCTGGCGCGAAAACCATGACAAAGACGAAAAGCATGCACATGCATTTTCATTTATTAGATACGAAAAAATAGACGTATGAATGTAGCTATGTTTCCTGGGCAAGGTGCCCAGTTTGTAGGTATGGGCAAAGACTTATACGAAGAAAGCGCAGTAGCAAAAGAACGCTTTTCTACCGCAAATGAAATTTTAGGATTTTCCATCACAGACATTATGTTTGATGGCGATGCTGATGCACTAAAAGAAACTAGAGTAACACAACCTGCCATTTTTCTACATTCGGTTATTTCCTATGAGCTTGCACAAAAATTAAATCCGAATATGGCTGCTGGACATTCTTTGGGAGAATTTTCTGCCCTTACGGCAATTGGTGCCTTGTCTTTTGAAGATGGTTTACGCTTGGTTTCCAAACGTGCACAAGCCATGCAAGCGGCGTGCGATGTTGCTAAAGGAACAATGGCTGCGGTACTCGGTTTGGCAGACGATATTGTTGAAAAAGCTTGTGAAAATATTGAGGGTGTTGTGGTAGCAGCGAATTACAATTGTCCTGGGCAATTGGTAATTTCAGGAGCTTTTACTGCTGTTGAAACAGCTTGCGAAGTACTCAAAGACGCAGGTGCAAAACGTGCGCTACTTCTACCCGTTGGCGGTGCGTTTCATTCACCTCTAATGGAACCCGCTCGAGAAGAATTGGAAAAGGCAATATTGGATACTACAATTCACAAACCAAGTTGTCCAATTTATCAAAATGTGACCGCTGCTGCGACTCAAGATACTGCAAGTATTAAAGAAAATTTGATTGCGCAACTTACCGGTCCTGTAAAATGGACGCAAACCATTCAGCAAATGCGTGCTGACGGAGCAACGCTGTTTACAGAATACGGCCCTGGAAAAGTATTACAAGGGTTGGTCAAAAAAATAGATCGTGAAGCCCAAGTAACATCGGCACTAATGGTCTAGTCTAAAAACGACAATAGCGTTTTACAGATAAACTGTACTTGCTCTTCATCAAGTTCGCTGTGCATAGGAAGTGAAATCACCTCGTTTATCAATTGATTAGTAACGGGGAAATCCGCTTCATTATAGCGGCTGTCAACATATGCTTTTTGTCGGTGCAACGGTATCGGGTAATACACCCCACATGGAATTTGATTTGCTTGCAGGTGCGCTACTAAGGCATCGCGGTCTGCATCCAAAATACGTAAGGTATACTGGTGAAATACATGCGAGCTGCAATCCCCAGAAGTAACAGGTGTTTGAATTTTTGGATGGTGTTCCAATAGCTGCGTATAGCGAATTGCCGCCCACTTACGTCGTTCGTTGTAGAAGTCGAGCAGTCTTAATTTTTCGTTTAGGACTACAGCTTGTAAACTGTCTAATCTTGAATTTACTCCAACAACGTCGTGATGATATCGCTTGTACATACCGTGATTTACAATACCACGCAGCGTATGTGCTAAATCATCGTCATTTGTAAAAATAGCGCCACCGTCTCCGTAGCAACCCAAATTTTTGGAAGGGAAAAAAGAGGTTGACGCTACATGTCCAATTCCGCCTGTTTTGGTTTGTGTGCCGTCTTTACTCGTAAATGTTGCGCCTATGCCTTGGGCATTGTCTTCGATAACATAAAGCTTGTGCTTTTCGGCAATTTCCATAATGCGATCCATCGCAGCCGCCTGACCAAATAAATGCACCGGAACTATAGCTTTGGTTTTGGGTGTTATGGCTTTTTCGATAGCAGCAGGGTCAATATTAAAGGTATCGGGAAGTACATCTACCAACACGGGGGTAAGTCCCAAAAGGGCAATTACCTCCACGGTGGCTGCAAATGTAAAATCAGCAGTAATCACCTCATCGCCGGGTTTTAGCCTCAACCCCATCATGGCAACTTGAAGCGCATCTGTACCGTTGGCACATGGAATGACGTGCTTTACACCCAGATACTTTTCTAAATTAGCTTGAAATGCTTTTACGGCAGGGCCGTTAATAAATTGTGCTGAAGACAACACTTCTTGCATGCCCGCATCTACTTGGGGTTTGATGAATTCATACTGGGTCTGCAAATCGACCATTTGGATTTTTCGCATCGCAACTTTTTGTTTAGACAAAGCTACAAAAAACAAATCCCTCTTTATGAAATAAGTATCTTTGAGGCATGCGGTTTTTTTACGCTTTAGCGATATCGGCTGCCAGATGTGTTATTCCGCTTGTGGCACGAAGCACCAAAGCCAAAGCCTTTGTGCAAGGCAGGAAAGAAGTGTGGAAACAACTGGAAAACATTCCAAAAGACGCAAAAGTGGTTTGGATGCACTGTGCTTCGTTGGGGGAATATGAACAAGGACTTCCCGTACTACAAGGACTAAAAGCCACCAATCCCGACTACTTTTATTTGGTTACGTTTTTTTCGCCTTCGGGGTATCAGGTGCGCAGTGCGCATGGCGTTGCTGACTTAACTACTTATCTACCGTGGGACACCAAAAAAGAAGTGCAGCGATTTATTTCCAGTGTAAATCCCAAAATGGCACTATTTGTAAAGTACGAATTTTGGCCCAATATCATAGCAGCATTGCACAACGCAAATGTGCCACTTTATCTGATTGCCGGTCAGTTTCGCTCCCAACAGGTGTTTTTTAAACCTTGGGGCAGTAGTTACCGCCAATTATTAAAGGAGTTTAAATATTTATTTGTACAAAACGAACAATCGCTAAAGTTGCTGCAGCAAATTGGGATATCTCAAGTGAGTATTTCGGGCGATACGCGTTACGATCGGGTTGGTGCTACGAAAACTCCACTGCCTTTTATGGAAACGTTTGTCGGAAATCGGAAATGCATAGTGGCAGGAAGCACGTGGCCCGAAGACGAAGCCGTCCTTATAGACGCAGTCGTGCAAACTCCCAACGACTGGTGCTGGCTGATTGCTCCACACGAAATAAACGAAGAAAAAATTAAGATCCTCATAGCAAAACTCCCCCAAGGAAGTTTACGCTATACCCAAAGTGAGGAAGCCGAAAGAAAAAAATGTCAGCTGTTGGTACTAGATACGGTAGGGATGCTAAGTCGCTGTTATGCCTATGGTAGTATTGCCTATGTAGGCGGTGGTATGGGTACATCGGGATTACATAATATTTTAGAACCAGCTTCTGAAGGAATTCCGATTGTGATTGGAAAAAATTATCAGAAGTTTCCAGAAGCAAAAGCACTCATTGATTTGGAAGGCGTTATATCTATTTCAGCTGCAGATGAGTGCACAAAACAGCTATCCGAACTCATGCAAAACGATGCGTTGCGAACTGAAAAAGGAAAACAAAACGCAGGATTTGTAAGCCAAAACCAAGGGGCTACAGAAAAGACATTATCCCTCCTAAATCAAGTATTATGATATGTATTCCTACTGAAATCCCTCAAGAACTTTGTGCCATTGATGACGAACTCAAAGCCATTTACCACAGCAAGGATTCTTTTTGCATTTGGGTGTTTCAAACTCGAGCGGACCGAAACCGTTTTATGGACGCTACTGCAAGCATGGATAAAGATGCGCGTGAGGGGTATTATGAGGAATATTTTGATTGAGATTAAATCTTGATATACCCACCAAAGTGTACGAACCAACTGCCGGTTTGAATAGTGCTAAAATGTGCTAGGCGGTACTGTAGTGACATTTGGAGCTTGACATCGGAGCTTATCACCACACCTATACCCGTTAATGCCCTAAAATTATATCTTGGATATTGCGCATTTTGTAGCTGAAGCTGGGATTCTACGTTAGCCAAAGCATACGTCTCGCCTACATCAAGTACTTGACCGTTTAGCGGAAAGTCTATACCAAACCTATAGCGAAAGCGGGTAAAGAGATCAGCGCCTACGAATCGCTCCTCTACTCGGAACCGATGCGTATAACGCACCACATGCGGTTTAAACGCCATATGGAACTGCTGTGTAAGTCTAAACTCATTTGGGTATTGGTTTTCAAAATCTTCGGAAAAGCGATACAACACACCCAAGCTGATTTTGTTGTTATTCCCAATTCGAAATGAGGAAAAATGCGAAACCTGCAGAAAAGTAGTAGGAAGGGAATTATCATTGGTGTGGTGTTCCATTCTTGAGGAAAGACCCAAGTTGGCATTGTATGTACTAGAAACTTTATGCGACACCACCACTTGAGACTCCAAAAAGCGAGGGGTGGTTTGTTGCGCGTAAGCAAAGACACCCAAACCCAAAAGTGTAAAAAACAAATAGGGTTTAGTACACCACATGTTCATAGTCTTTGGTAATGACGTTTCGCTTTTTAAGTAGTTTCCCGTTGATATCAATTAAGAATTCTACTTGCTTATACCCTGAATTGGTTTTTCCGTTTATAACAATCTCATAGGCTGTTGGACGTATCAAACCATTAAAAACTCCTTGTAGCGTTTGCTTGGGGTCTTGTCCTTTAGGATGCGTAAATTGTTTTTGAACTCGAGTTAGTTTATGGCGTTGAAATTGTTTGCCAATGGTCTCTAAAACTGGCGTTGGTAGTTCTGCTGTTGAAATAAGCATTTCAATATCCTCCAAAACGCCCTCTTGAGTAAATTCGATGCTAAAATGAGTGCCGAACTTTTTTAGTTTTACTTCAAAACTTTCTTTCTCACCATCAAACTCATGGTAATAGCGAATACGTTTGGCGTCTTTTTCTATTTGTGGCAATAGCGATTTAACTCTTAGCGGTAAATCGTCAATTGTTACGCGCGTTTCCTTTTCATATTTGACTTGGGCAATAGCAATACTATTCAAACACAGCAATGACAAAAAAAGTGCAAAATGTAATTTCATATACTCGATTTTGAGCAAATAAAATTAAGTAAATATGGCATCGTCAAAAAAAGATCTACACTTGCCAGCATATCTTTTAAAACGGCCGTAGAATTTTCTAAAAAAAAGTTTAATAATCATATCATTAGGGCTAAAAATATATACAAACATACAAAACTTTACATTAAGTTAACATTAGCGTAACATTAATAAAATATTATAGCGGCTAAGAAATGTGGATTATTTGATGGTTTTTTTGATGTTTTGAACACCTAAGTGAAAATTGAAGTTCATTTAATTTTATAACTTTGAGGTGTTATGTTTAGCCCCCCAAACAAAAAACTTAACCTGAAACTACTGGTTAATAATTTTATCAATTCTGATAAAAAGGCATATGCTTTTTTGTTTGACAATTACTGGGCGGTAGATAGCGATGCACGCAAAATTTTTGACTGAGCAAAAGAAAAAGCTGTAAAAAGTAAAAAAAATACGGATAAATACTTTGGGTACATGTGTCTTAGATTCAATTTTATGGTTTTTGTTTGCTAGCTCCCGATATTTGTCCTAACTGTTGCACTTATTGTTTGAACCTAGGATTTTTAACGTTTTTTATTTTTTAACAAGGGTCATGACTAGATTAGAGGGTTAATACGTAATAAATTTTGCCTTACGGATGGAATCTTTTTGAGCGGGAGTCCAGTCGTAGTTGTTATCAAAGATTTCTTTAGTTTCCCAGTGTCCGTAAATAGCATTTGGAAACACAATGAATTTTGAACCAAAAAGCAACCGCATCTTTTCAACATTTTCGTGTGCCTTCCCCGCTGTTCTGTCGTCAAATACAGCTGAAAAATCGGATAGATTATCTCCTAGCAAAAGCGCAATTTGATGTGTATTTTCCACTGTATCTCGGCGAGGTTCTTTACCGCTAATGCTTCCTTTTAACAGTACGTGTTCGGCATCTGCATTGGGAAAACCTAACATTTTTAAATTTTCAATAGTTTCTTGTTTTTGACCTTCATATCGATTTGAGATGTAAAAAATTTCAATTCCTTTTTCCGCTACATAGTTAAAAAATGTAAGTGCCCCCGGTACGGCTTTAGCATTTTTCTGTAAGCCCCAATCAAACCAACTCGCTTTGTCAAACTCTTTTCCCAATAACGCCATTTTGGCATTATAGGGCGTATTGTCCAAAACAGTCTCATCTATATCGGTTACCACAGCCCATGGTTTTAGTGAAGCTTGCGGCATCGGTAAATTATCTATTTGAACTTTGGCAATATTAAATGCTTGATGTGCAAGAGCCTTATATTCTGCTGCATGCTGATGCCAAAGAATGGCATTGGTGTTGTATGCTTGAGTTCGCTGAACAGCCGTCTCTTTTTCACAAGCAAGCAAGAAAAGAGATATAAAAACCAAAAAAGTAGCTCTAAAATATAGCATTGGATGGATTTAAATTGACATGGGTAAAATACTAAAAATAGTAGTGTAATAGTACATGCTTAAAATACAAAAAAGGGTGGCATTTTGGTGTTCAATATTGTAAAAGGAACCCATTTAACCTCAACATATTGAGTCATAAAAAAACCCCAACATTAGTTGAGGTTTTGTGCGGGTGAAGGGACTCGAACCCCCACGCCGTGAAGCACTAGATCCTAAGTCTAGCGTGTCTACCAATTTCACCACACCCGC
>ERZ802821.1225-NODE-1225-length-13673-cov-16.6694_pt1 | contig 13673 bp, 15 predicted proteins | sample MGYA00345648_ERZ802821 | MGnify/ENA primary metagenome ERZ802821 (study PRJEB30503, sample SAMEA104212357) | marine metagenome | biome: Westerlies Biome; feature: [SRF] surface water layer (ENVO:00010504) within the epipelagic zone...; material: water... | reverse complement strand
GGCCGACCATGACGCGGCAGCCGAGGCACTCGAAATGGCGGCAGAGCGTATCGCGGCACTTGCATCCCGCCTGACAAAACCCTAACTATAGATAAGGCGACGACTGGGCTTTCGCGTTTGGTTGTTTAATCCCTGGGGCCATAAATTTTCTCTCGGGAGCTGCCTCTGGCTGGGCCGTGGTCTGGTTATTGCGGCGCCCACCTGCAAAGCAGGTCACAGAGGATATCTATACTGACGGTTCATCTGGTCGTCGCCGTCATATTTCAACGGGTCGCATCGTTGGCCCGGCGCTTTTGTCTGACAGGTTTGTGTTCAGTGCCAAAAACTTTCCCACCCTCAACATCGACAGATGATTTGGCAACATCGGCAGATGATCTGGTTTCGGCAAAAGCGCAGGCGCGGAAACAGGCCGCTAAAATCCGCCAGCAACAGGCAGATATGCACCCGCAGGCGGCCGAGCAACTGGCTGCATATTGTGCAGAGCTGATGCAAACCTTTGGCCACGGCATCTATGCCGCCTATTTGCCGATCCGCAGCGAAATTTCGCCATTGCCACTGGTCGCGGCACTGCATCAAGCTGGCCAGCAAACCGCCATGCCGATCACCCCGGCCGAGGGGCAAGCGTTGAGTTTCCGTCTGTGGGCGGTGGGCGATGATCTGGAAGCGGGGCCGTATGGCACATCGCAGCCTTTGACCGCTGGTCAACCGGTGTTGCCCGATATTATTCTGGCACCATTGCTGGCGTTTGACGCGGCTGGCTGGCGGCTTGGCTATGGTGGTGGATTTTATGACCGCACCATTGCCGATTTAGCGACGCGCCGCCACCCATGCGCGGTGATCGGCCTTGGCTTTGACGGTCAAAAGCTGGACAAGGTGCCAATTGGCCCCTATGACATGCCTTTGGACGCGGTATTGACCCCTTCGGGGCTGCACCGCACGAAACGGTAAGCGTCTATGGCGGATATCAGGGCGAGGAGCCTGCGATGACTCGTGTATTGTTTTTAGGGGATATTGTTGGCCGCGCGGCGCGTCACGAAGTGATCAGCCAGGTGCCGCTTTTACGGGCCGAACATAATCTCGATTTTATCGTGGTGAATTGCGAAAATGCGGCTGGTGGATTTGGCGTAACCCCGGCAATTTGTGAGGCGCTGTTTGAGGCTGGCGTTGATGTTTTGACGACTGGCAATCATGTCTGGGACAAGCCTGAAATCATCCCCTATATTGAGACGCAGAGCCGGTTGTTGCGGCCGCTGAATATGCCCGAGGCAACCCCCGGCAATGGCGTGGTCACGCATACCAATGCGGCTGGCAAACGCCTTACCGTGGTGAATGTTATGACCAATTTATTCATGGCGGCGAATGACCCGGTTTTTGCCGCGTTAGACGGTGCGCTGGTGCGGCATAAATTGCAGCGTGATGCGGATTTTATTCTGGTTGATGCGCATGGTGAGGCGACCTCAGAAAAAATGGCGCTGGGGCATATGGTTGATGGTCGCGCCTCGATGTTGGTTGGCACGCATACGCATGTGCCGACAGCTGATCACCGGATTTTGGCCGGCGGCACGGCCTATCAAACAGATGCCGGCATGTGCGGCGATTACGACAGCGTTATCGGCATGGACAAGGTTGCCGCGACTGACCGGTTTACCGGCCGCGGCAATAGCCGTTTGTCGGTGGCAATGGGGGCGGTGACATTATGCGGCTTGCTGGTCGAGGCAGATGCAAATGGACTGGCACAAACAGTCGCGCCGCTGCGTGCTGGTGGTGGCCTGTCTCCCGCCTGAATTGGCGCCTGAATTGGTGCTGGCAAAATTGCTGGGGCAAAATTGCGGGGGTAAGGCTGGTATAAGCCCCGGTCATCTGGTATAGAGTTTTTTGTGCAGGCAGCACATGTACAGCTTTTGTAATATTGTGCTTCAAACCAATCAAATATACGAAAATTCAGAGACTATGGCAGGCCATTCCAAATTCAAAAATATCATGCACCGCAAAGGTGCGCAGGACAAAAAACGCGCCAAAGTCTTTGGCCGTCTGATCAAGGAATTAACCGTTGCGGCGCGGTCCAGCACCGACCCGGATTCGAATCCGCGTTTGCGCACCGCGCTGGCGGCGGCGCGTGCTGCGAATATGCCAAAGGACAATATTGAGCGGGTTCTCAAACGCGCCGAAGGCGGCGAGGGCGAGTCCTATGATGAAATCCGTTATGAGGGGTACGGGCCGGGCGGCACCGCGCTGATTGTTGACGCGATGACCGATAACCGCAATCGCACCGCCTCGGAAGTGCGGGCGGCGTTTAACAAGTTTGGCGGTTCGCTTGGTGAAACCGGATCGGTCAGTTTTATGTTCGATAAGGTGGGCCAGATCGCCTATGCGGGTGATGTTGCGGATGCGGACACCATGTTCGAGGCGGTGCTTGAAGCCGGCGCTGATAATGTGGAAACCGACGATAATGGGCATGAAATCACCTGCGCGCCGGAACAGTTCAACAATGTACGCGAAGAGCTGGAAAGCCGGTTTGGCGCCCCCGAAGAATCCGGGCTGACCTGGAAACCGCAAAATCTGATCACTGTTGACGAGGCACAGGCGTCAACCCTGCTCAAGCTGTTGGACGCGCTTGACGATAATGATGATGTGCAGAATGTGTCATCAAATTTTGACATTTCTGACGATATCATCGCCAAGCTCACCTGAGTGCCGGGCAGGATGCGCATTCTTGGAATTGATCCCGGATTGCGCTGTACCGGTTGGGGTGTGATCGATTTTAATCAGGGCCGGCTGCAACATATCGCCAATGGCGCGATCCGGCCTGACCCCCGTGCAAGTGACGCTGACCGTCTGACAGCGATTTATCAGGGGTTGTCAACGGTGATTGCCGATACAGATCCCGACATTGCCGCCATTGAAGAGATATTTGTGGCAAAATCCGCACGTTCTGCGCTGCGCCTTGGGATGGCCCGCGGCGTCGGTATTCTGGCTTGTGGGACGGCGCAGATCATGATCAGTGAAATCGCTGCACGCGCGGTGAAAAAAGCCGTCGTTGGCACCGGCGGCGCCAGCAAGGAACAGGTGCAGGAGATGGTGGTGCGCCTGTTGCAGGTGCGGGCGGAAAATGCCGATGCGGCAGATGCGCTGGCAATTGCCATTGCCGCCAGCAATGATGCTGGAAAACCGGCTGGCATCGCGGTAATGTCGGCGCATACCACGCCGGATGACCCGCTTTCAAAAGCGATCAGTCAGGCGTTGGCGCGGGATGATGCCAAGCATAGGGGCCAAAAATGATCGCACAATTGCGGGGAAGCGTTGTTCACGCCGACAACCAAATCATCATTCTTGATGTGCAGGGTGTTGGCTATGCGGTGCATGTGTCCGGCCGTTCGCAAAGCCAGCTTGCCACAGCACCCGACATGGTCACGGTCTTGACCGAAATGCAGGTCCGCGAAGACAGCATGACATTGTTCGGTTTTGTTGATGCGGCAGAGCGCGATGCGTTCCGGCTGTTGATCACGGTGCAGGGTGTTGGCGCAAAAGCAGCAATGGCCATTTTATCGGTGCTTGATCCGGCAGCGCTGACCCAGGCGATTGTCGCCGGTGACAAGGCGATGGTGGCGCGGGCTGATGGGGTTGGCCCCAAAATAGCCCAGCGTGTTGTCAATGAACTATCCGAGAAAATTGGAAAAATGCCAAATCTTGCCAATGCTGTTGGCGGTGCCGAATTTGGTATGGCTGACGCCGGCATGATAGAGGCAGGGGCGTCGCAGGATGCGCTTTCGGCGCTGGTTAATCTTGGCTATGCGCGGGCCGAGGCGCATGGCGCCATTGTGCGCGCACAGCGTTCTGGCGTGGCGGCTGACGTATCATCACTGATTGCAGCGGCGCTGCGGGAGATGGGCACGTGACAATGCAGGACGAAGACAGGCTGGTGGCTGGCACCAGTCAGGAGCGTGGTGACAATGCGTTGCGGCCAACGCTGCTTGCTGAATTTATCGGTCAGGGCAATGGGCGGCGCAATTTGGAGACATTTATCCATGCGGCGCGTGATCGCGGTGATGCCATGGATCATACGCTGCTGCATGGCCCGCCCGGGCTTGGCAAAACAACATTGGCACAGATTATTGCAGCCGAGTTGGGCGTTGGCTTCCGTGCCACATCGGGGCCGGTGGTGGCGCGTGCCGGCGATTTGGCGGCGCTGCTGACGAATTTGCAGCCGCGTGACGTCTTATTTATCGATGAAATTCACCGGCTTGCACCGGCTGTTGAAGAGGTGCTGTATCCGGCGATGGAGGATTTTCAGCTTGATCTGATGATTGGCGAAGGCCCGTCCGCCCGTTCGGTGCGCATTGACCTGCCACCTCTCACCCTGGTTGGCGCGACCACACGATCTGGTTTGCTGACAACACCGCTTCGTGACCGGTTTGGCATCCAGATGCGGATGCAGTTTTATGATGCGGATGAATTGGCAACGATACTCAGCCGGCAAGCGCAAAAACTCGGTCTGCAACTGGCAGGTGACGGGGCCATGGAAATTGCCAGCCGGGCGCGTGGTACCCCTCGCGTGGCTGGCCGGTTGCTGCGGCGGGTGCGTGATATCGCAGCGGTTGAGGGTGCAGACCAGGTCACCGCGGCGATTGCCGATGCGGCGCTGGTAAGGCTAGAGGTGGATGCGCAAGGTCTTGACGCGATGGATCGTCGCTATCTGTCCTGCATGGCGGACTCGTATGGCGGTGGGCCGGTTGGGGTGGAAACGCTGGCCGCTGTTTTGTCAGAACAACGCGATGTTCTGGAAGAGGTGATCGAACCCTATCTGATGCAGACCGGATTGTTAATGCGCACCCCACGCGGCCGTTGCCTGTCATCGGCAGGCTGGGACTATCTTGGCCTGACGCCACCAGCGGCGGCCGTGCGCCAGCTCGATTTACTTGGCACAATTGATGACCCGGCTGAGCCAAACATAGGTGATGCGTGACCGGATCGGCCGCGCATGCCGGTGCTGTTCACCAACTTGATGGCCATCTTGATGATGCCGTGCATCGCTATCATCTGCGGGTGCAATATGAAGATACTGACGCTGGCGGCATTGTGTATCACGCGCAATATCTGGCATTTGCCGAACGCGCTCGTTCAGCGTGGCTGCGCTGTCTGGGCATTGATCAGCAAGCCTTGCTGACGCGCGATGGAAATGGCTTTGTGGTTCGGCATATTGACATTGATTTTGTGCAGGCGGCGGCGCTTTCTGCGGTTCTGGAAATCACCAGCGAGGTGATGAAAACGGGTGGTGCATCGGTGAAATTGCGACAAACCATTACAAATATGCAATCTTGCCATATTGTTGCCAGACTCGTCGTCGACATAGGGTTCGTTAATTTGCAATCGGCAGGCGCAGCACGGGCATGCCGTATGCCACAGGATATACGAAACAAGCTGGCTGGTGGGGCGCAGAAGTAGGACAAAATGGGGCGGCATAGAGATGCCGTCAGGTTATGACTGTTAGGGTGAGAACAGAGGTATGATTAAATGAATTCAGTAGAAATGACGGTTACACATGCCAGCTCGGATTTGAGTATCTGGGGGCTTTTTATGGCAGCAGATCCCTTTGTAAAGCTGGTGATGTTGCTGTTGGTTCTGGCATCTGTCTGGTGCTGGGCGATTGTTGTGGAAAAAGTCACATTGCTGCGGCGTGAACGCCGGCTGGCACAACAATTTGAGGATGCGTTCTGGTCAGGCGGGTCGCTTGACAAGCTCTATGATGATACCGGGGCTGATCCGAAAGATGCGTTATCCGTGGTGTTTGTGGCAGCGATGCGTGAGTGGCGCCGCGCCAATTCACGCGGGCTTGCAGACAGTGAAAGGGTGGATTTGCGGGCTTCGCTTGTCAGCCGCATTGACCGGTCGATGACCTTTACCATTACCCGGGAAATGGAACGGCTCGAACGCGGTATGAATTTTTTGGCCTCGATCGGATCAGTATCGCCGTTTGTCGGCTTGCTTGGCACGGTTTGGGGCATCATGAGTTCATTTCAGTCAATTGCTGAGTCAAAAAACACCAGCCTCGCGGTGGTGGCACCGGGGATTGCCGAAGCGTTGTTCGCCACCGCATTGGGGCTGGCAGCCGCTATTCCGGCGGTTGTTGCCTATAATAAATTTGCTGGCGACCTTGAAAGATTTGGGGCACGCCTTGAGACATTTGCACAGGAATTCAGTACATTGCTGGCGCGTCAGCTTGACGAAGGCGGTCAATAATGGGGGCCAGCGTCAAACGTCCGGCACGCGGTGCCCGGCATCGTCCGATGGGCGAAATCAATGTCACGCCTTTTGTCGATGTGATGCTGGTTCTGTTGATCGTGTTTATGGTCACCGCGCCATTGTTAACCGTGGGTGTTGAGGTTGATTTGCCGAAAACCCAGGCCGGACAGATCAATGCTGATGCGGCGCCGCTTGTTGTTTCGATGAAAGCCGATGGATCGCTGTATTTGCAGGAAGCCGAAGTTGACAGTGATGCGTTGATCCCGCGGTTGCAGGCGGTTTCCGAGGCAAACCCGGACATCCGTATTTTTGTGCGCGGTGATGCGGCCGTGACCTACGGTGACATATTGGGAATCATGGGGCGCATTCAGGCAGCCGGCTTCAGCAAAGTCGCGCTTGTCGCAAAGCTTCCTGAGATAGAGTAGATCACAAATTGTGAATGGCAAAACAGGATGAACCCACGTTCATTTTTCATTTCGATTGGCTTGCATCTCGGCATTGTTGTGCTGGCGTTGGTCGGTCTGCCGTCTTTAAACCGGCCGCTGCCTGAAGATCAGCCGCTGGTGATGATGGAAATTGTGCAGACGGTGCCGCAAACCAATGTGAATGAAGGCAGCGAGGTCAGCACCGCCAAACAGGAACAGCAGGCAGCGCAACGCAAAATCCCGCCACCACCGCCACCGCCGCCGCCAAAACCAGCACCGGCAGCGCCAAAAACACCGGCCAAACCAACGCCAAAGGCAGTTGATCCGGCGGCTGAGATCATTCCTGAAAAAATACAGGAAAAACCAAAGCCAGCCGAAGCACAGCCGCCGGTGCCGCCAAAGCCAAAACCGACGCAGACAGCGGCACAAAAAATGCCGACAAAACTGCCAAAATCACCGCCAAAACGGGTGAATAAGCTGGCACGGCAAAACGAACTGGCCAAACAACGCACCGATGCGCTGACCGGGGTGATGCAGAATTTGGCAAAAGCCAAGGCGGTGAATGATGATGCTGAAAAGAAGCGGCGTGAGCAGGAACGTAAAAAAGCCGCAGAAAAGCTGAATGACAGCCTGAGTGCTGCCGCTGGTGATGTTTTAAAAGCACCGGACAAACCGGTGGTTGGCCCACTTGGATTATCCGATATCGACCGGTTGCGGGCGCATTTATCAAAATGCTGGGATCCGCCAATCGGCGCGGCTGGCAGCGATACCCTCATTGTTGACATAATTGTGTCGTTAGATCGTGATGGACGGGTGCTTAGCGCCAAAGTTGATAACAATTTGAGGTTTAACACAGATCGGATTTTTAAGGTTGCAGCTGAAGAGGCCATTCGGGCAACACGCGAATGTTCGCCTTTGCCGCTGCCACCGGAAAAATATGAACAATGGAAGAGCTTTATATTTGTTTTTGACCCGCGGTTTTTCCGCGGTTTTTGTCTCGGTGAAAAACCCGCCATTGGGTGACAAACCCGCCATTGGGTGGCAAGATTATAGGCGCCAAAATATCGGTCATATGGTGTCGCCATGTCGGGTCGGGCGAAATGAAGCGGAATAAACGGGCATAAAGGGTAAATTTATCATGGTAGCAAAAATTTTCCGGCCGATAATGTGCCGCTGCGTTGCGGTTGTTGCGCTTCTGGCTATTGCTTTGGGGCTGGCCCCTATCGGGCAAGCCGAGGCCCAGCTCCGTATTGAAATCACCGAAGGACAGGTGGCGCCGACGCCCATTGCCATAGCCGAATTTACCGGGCCGGATGGCAATGTCACCGCTGTCGGGCGTCAATTAACGCAGATTATTTCTGATGATTTGGAAAGTTCTGGTCTGTTTCGGCCGGTGGATAGTGCGGCCTTTATTGATCCGCCAAAAGCGCCGTCGGTAAAGCCAAATTTTGCCAATTGGTCGCCGCTTGGGGTGAAAGGGCTGCTGGTTGGTTCAGCCTATATTGACGATGCCGGCATGCTGCAGGTTGAATTTGTGTTATGGGATGTGGTGATCCAGCGCAATATTACCGCTGGCGGCGGCAATGCTGATCAATCCGGATTGCGCCGGCTGGCCCACCAGATTGCCGATTTTGTATATGAAGAATTTACCGGCGATAGTGGCTATTTTGACACGCAAATTGTCTATGTGGCTGAATCCGGCACGCAAAGCCGGCGGCTAAAACGCTTGGCGATTATGGATCAGGACGGGCATAACCACCGCTATTTAACCTCGGGTCTTGATTTGGTGCTGACACCGCGCTTTTCCCCGACAGCCAATGAAATTGCCTATCTGAATTACTTTAATGACGAGCCGAATGTGTATCTTTTTGAGGTGGCCACTGGTCGCACCGAGCGGTTGGGCTCATTCCCCGGCATGACATTTGCGCCGCGTTTCGGGCCGGATGGCGATAAGCTGATCATGAGCCTGGCACAGGACGGGATGACTGATATCTACGAAATGGATATGCGCACCCAATCGATTGACCAATTAACCAAATCAGCGTCGATTGACACCTCGCCGTCCTACGCGCCAGATGGCAATCGCATTGTCTTTAATTCTGACCGTGGCGGCAGTCAGCAACTCTATGTGATGGACGCCGATGGCAGCAATGTCAGGCGTATCAGCTATGGTGTTGGCCGCTATGCCACCCCGGTTTGGTCGCCGCGCGGTGACATCATTGCCTTCACCAAGATGGCAAATGGCCAGTTTTACATCGGTGTGATGAATGTCGATGGCAGTGGCGAGCGTTTGTTGGCGGATGGGTTTTTGGTCGAAGGGCCCACCTGGGCGCCGAATGGTCGGGTGTTGATGTATTTTAAACAGGAACCGTTTGAAGCTGATGGGTCTGGCGGCGCAACGCATGTTTACCGCATTGATATCACTGGATTTAATGAGCGGCGAATTGTCACCCCGTCGGATGCGTCGGATCCGGCATGGTCACCTTTGCTGCGCTAGATGATTGCGGCACAGAAAATCAGCGCTATCGATATGCCAATCGCCATTTAGCGGCAAATAGAAAAAAATGTCAGAAAATCGCTATTTTTCGCTAAATATATGTATTTTTAGGTTTCATTACTGTACCATATCCTATATGTCTCGTGTTATAAAATGACCGGTTGCCCGGCCATGGATCCATTCGTGCACAAATAGCGCTGCGTTAAAATAGTCCTGTTACAAGGTGCGCGTAGCATTGTTTTGGCAAAACAGAACTTAAGGTTCGCTGAAAAAAAATTAGGAGCATCATGATGTTTCAACGCATATTGGCGATAGTTGCCGCAACATTCTTATTCGCAGCTTGTGAAACGGCCTCAGAGGTCGGTGGTGACAGCGCCTCGACCAGTTCGGCGAGTTCGGCTTCATCTGCATCATCATCTGCATCTGCTTCGGCCGCAATGACCGTAGCTGACAAGCTGGCTGAAGTTGGTAATACGGTTTATTTTGATTTTGACAGCTCCGAGCTGTCTGAAAACGCGCAAATGACTTTGAACAGGCAGGCCGCATTTTTGAATGTGAACCCAACCCTGGTTATTGTTGTTGAGGGTCATGCTGATGAGCGCGGTACCCGTGAATACAACCTTGCGCTGGGTGATCGGCGTGCGACAGCGGTGCGCGATTATCTGCTGGCCAAGGGTTTGAATTCGGCGCGGGTGCGCACCGTATCTTACGGCAAAGAACGCCCAGCAGTTGAAGGCTCGACTGAAGCCGCATGGGAGAAGAACAGACGTGCAGCAACTGTGCTGAACTAATCCTGTTTGAAACAACAAAAAGAGGGGCGGATGGCTCCTCTTTTTTTTGCCTAATTTATGCCTAAAATAGCTGTTACTGCTTGGTAACTGCCGTGTCATTGCTAGGATTTATCTACCATGAACAAACGCTTCTTTATTGTTTTGGCATTTATTGTCGCGCTTCCCGGTCTGGTTAACGCCCAATCATCGACCGACGAGACGGTGATCGAAAATGCCAGTGCGTTGCTTACACGGCATCAACAACGCATGGATATTCTGGAAGCTGGTTTAAAAGATGTCCGTGGGATCATTGAGAATGACCTGCGTGAAATCAAAATGAAGGTCGAACAGATGCAAAGCAGCAGTTCTGAGGCCGGCACATCGCAGACCGCGGATCTCAAAGCATTGCGCGATCAAATGGAAAAGCTGGGCGACATGCTGGCGATGACCAATCGTCGTATGGAACGCACTCTTGAAATCACCTCAGACACCGAGTTTCGTTTGCTGCGGCTGGAAAAGCGCATGCAGACATTGCTCACACTTGGTGGTGATGATGCCGCTGCGGCGTTGGTGCAGCAGGACACAATCGGTGCTGGCGAGGCTGCAGCTGTGCAGATGTCGCGTGACCTTGACACCGGCATTTCAAGCTGGTCGGTTGCAGAAGACTCGTTAGATGATGCGCTGGCGAATGTTGAGGGGGATAATGCCACCAGTGAGGCAAGCGCAGTTGACGAAAATGCCGGATCAGCCGATGCCGGCTCAGCCGATACCGGATCAACCGGCTCAGCGCTTGCATCGGGAGACAATGCCATCCTCGCCAATGCTGAAACCACCGGTGAAACCGAGCCGGCACAGCCCGAAGTGTTGCCGGCTGTCAGCCCGGAAGAGCAATATCGCTTTGCACTGGGACGCGCTTTGCAAAATGATCTGGAAACGGCAGAGCTGGCATTTGCTGAATTCCGGACTTTTAACCAAGGTCACGCGCGGCAGGCTGATTCTATTTTCTGGCTTGGCCGCGTGCAATTTATGCGTGGCGAATTTGAAAAGGCGGCGATGACTTTTTCTGAATTCAATAGCGCCTATCCGGGGGATGCCCGTCTTGTTGATACGACCATGTGGATTGCCGAGTCAGTGTCGCATTTCGCACCGCCGGAACAGGCTTGTGAAATTTATGCGTCATTGCCGCAGCTCATTGACACGCCACCGGATACATTTCTGGCGCAATTGTCCAAACTGAGCGATGACGCAAACTGCGCCGAGTAGCCGTTTAGCCGCTTATGATGCCGCTTTTGCGCGGGATATGCAGGCGTTGCAGCTTGCCAACAGCAGCGTTTTTATAACCGCATTATCCGGCGGGCCAGACAGTTCGGCGCTGGCCTGTCTTGCCGATCGTTACGCGCGATCATGTGGCGCCGCGCATCAGGCCATTATTGTCAATCATAACATCCGCAGTGATGCCACCGACGAGGCCGAGCGTGTCCGCCAACGCATGCAAGCCCGCGCGATTGCGACGCAGATTGTGACGGTACAGGACAAGGCACCATCAACCGGCATTCAGGAATGGGCCCGCCATCAGCGGTTTGCCTTACTGACAAAACAGGCACGACAACAGCGGGCTGTCTTGCTTTTTGCGCACCATCAGGCGGATCAGGCAGAAACCGTGCTGATGCGGCTTGCCCGCGGCTCTGGCATTGCCGGGCTGGCAGGTATGCGCGGCCTGACGTATCGTGACGCGGTGCCGGTGGCGCGGCCGCTGCTGAACTGGTCGGCCGATCAGTTGCGCGATGTGCTGGCTTTGCTTGGCTGTGACTTTGAAGATGATCCAAGCAACCGAAATTATGATTTTGAGCGGGTTCGGCTGCGGCGCTTTTTGCGCAAAAGCGCGGCCTGTGGGTTTCCGACAATCGCGACGGCACAGCGTCTGGGGCAGGCCATGGCGGCATTATCCGACCATTGTGCGGCGGTAAGTACACCGATCTGGGAGGCCGCGACAGATTTATCGCCAAGCGGGCATGCGGTTATCGATATGCGCCGCTTGCAAAAGCTGCCCGATTCAATGTGGCAGTATCATGCGCGGCGCCTGATCCGGCAGGTAGGGGGTAATCGCTATGGGGTGTCCGCGCGTGCGCTTGACAGGTTGCGCGTACGGTTGCTAGCGGCGCAGAATAGCACCCTTGGCGGCTGTCAGTTTGTCCGCTCGATGCAGCCGGGTGAAACCGCGCGGTTTTATGTGGTGCGCGAAATTGGCCGTGTTCCCCGGGAATGCGACGTGGCGGCTGGGGATGATGTTATTTTTGCCGGTTGTTGGCGGGTACGTACAGCATCATTATCCGGGAAGCTGCTCAATGCCGGCACAGCACTGCAGCTCAAGCGCACCACAACAGCCGCGCCGCCACCCGATGCGATTGCCGCTTTGCCGTATATCGTCAGGCGCGTAATTCCTGTTCTCTATACCCTTGACGGCGGCCTTATTTATCCCCAATTAGAAGGAGTAAAATCATGCGTCACTTCGACAGACACAGCGTTGTCAGCACAGTTTTTGGGGCGGTAGATCGTTTTACAGACAACAAGATGTAATTGACAGGACAGTGATGTGAATAATCTGGCACGCAACATAATTATCTGGCTGATTTTTGGCGCCGCGCTTATCGGCCTTTTTAACCTTTTCCAGAGCCCGTCATCGGGTCAGCCGGCCAACCAGCTCGCTTACTCAGATTTCGTCGCTGAAGTTGAAGCCCAGCAGATTGACGAGGTGTTGATTGAAGGGCGCAATCTGCGCGGGGAAAGTAAAAATGGCCGGGTCATCACCAGTGTGATGCCGGAAGGTGCCAATATTGTTACCGTGCTGGATGCCAATGATGTGCGAATCGTAGCGAGCCCGGAAAATAGCGGCATGCCGAGTTTCTTCTCGATTCTACTGTCCTGGTTCCCGATGCTGTTGTTCATTGGCATATGGATTTTCTTCATGCGACAGATGCAGGGTGGATCACGCGGTGCAATGGGGTTTGGGAAATCCCGGGCAAAGCTGCTTACCGAGCATCAGGGGCGCGTGACTTTTGAAGATGTTGCCGGCATTGATGAGGCCAAAACCGAGCTTGAAGAAGTTGTTGAATTTCTGAAAGATCCGGGCAAGTTCCAGCGACTTGGCGGCAAAATTCCAAAAGGCGTTTTGCTTGTTGGCCCTCCGGGTACCGGTAAGACATTGCTGGCCCGCGCCATTGCTGGCGAGGCTAATGTGCCGTTCTTTACCATCTCCGGCTCGGATTTTGTTGAGATGTTTGTTGGTGTTGGTGCCAGCCGTGTGCGCGATATGTTTGAACAGGGCAAGAAAAATGCACCATGTATCATCTTTATCGACGAAATTGACGCGGTCGGGCGGCATCGCGGCGCTGGTCTTGGCGGCGGTAATGACGAACGCGAACAAACGCTCAATCAGATGCTGGTCGAGATGGACGGCTTTGAAGCGAATGAAGGGGTGATTCTGATTGCCGCAACCAACCGGCCTGATGTGCTGGATCCGGCATTGCTGCGTCCCGGCCGTTTTGACCGTCAGGTTGTTGTGCCGAACCCGGATGTGATGGGCCGCGAAAAAATTCTCAAGGTGCACATGCGCAAGACGCCTCTCGCCGAGGGTGTTGAGCCGCGCGTTATCGCCCGTGGCACCCCCGGCTTTTCCGGTGCTGATCTGGCCAATCTGGTGAATGAAGCCGCATTGCTGGCAGCGCGAAAAGGCCGCCGCAC
>ERZ802821.1222-NODE-1222-length-13712-cov-63.0949_pt1 | contig 13712 bp, 9 predicted proteins | sample MGYA00345648_ERZ802821 | MGnify/ENA primary metagenome ERZ802821 (study PRJEB30503, sample SAMEA104212357) | marine metagenome | biome: Westerlies Biome; feature: [SRF] surface water layer (ENVO:00010504) within the epipelagic zone...; material: water... | reverse complement strand
AGATTGAAAAATTCGATGGGGCCACCGCCGTAGAACGTGTTTTGTGACTCGAACTCCACGTGCCCCTCGTTGTTGTAATAACCCGGGGTGCAGGACTTCTGAAACTCTTCGGTCTGCCTCGCCACACGTTTTATCGTATTAATCCAAGCCTTCTCTGCCTTCTCTGACGCGTCTACGCGGGTGGCACCACGTTTCTTCATCTCACCTAAAATGTAGGCCGTCTGCATCGCGTTCTCATCGAGTGCAAAGGTGTAGGTTGCCGTAAAGCCCGACTGCTGTGGCCCGAAGAAAAAAGCGTTTGGAAAGCCACGCGTATGAAGGCCATGAAACGTTGCCATACCATCGGCCCATTTTTCGGAGATCGTAAGACCATCGATCCCCGTAATCGAGTAGCCGGCTCTGCGAGAATAATCAGTCCCCACCTCGAAGCCTGTTGCGAACACAACGCAATCGACATCAAAGGCCTCACCATTAGCAACCAGTCCGGTCTCAGTAAAAGCCTCAACACCTTGGCCATCGGTATCGATCAATCTGACATTGGGACGGTTAAATGCCTGTAAGTACTCATCATGAAAGCAGGGCCGTTTACAAAACTGGCGGTAATAGGGCTTGAGTGACTCTGCCGTTTCCGTGTCCTGCACGACGCTCTCGGCGCGGGCGCGAACTTTTTCCATCTTGGCAAAGTCAGCCATCTCCATTTTTTCTTGGAGGCCCATTGCGACCATCGCTTTATCCGTGAGGTATTGCTTGAGGCCTCGCTCCTTTCGCGCGTTTGACAATGCCCAGCCAAGAGTCCACGTGAAGAGCCGCCAGCCACTCGGGCGAAAATGGCGCAGGCCACCAAAAATATCTCGAAACGCTTCGGTCCAACCATCTCGAACTAGATCTTCCTTCACTGGCATTCCGGAGAGAATGGCTTCGAAATTCGTACGGCGTTGGTGGTGCCAGCCGGCGGGCTGCTGCGCTAACCACGCAGGATCAATCTCCGTGTTATTGCGAACATCGATCGAGGACGGAGTTCTTTGAAATACATAGAGTTGTTTGGCGCTGGCCGCAAGATGAGGAACACACTGAACGGCGGTAGCGCCGGTTCCAATAACAGCCACACGCTTGTCAGCGAGCTTATCGAGACCACCGAACGCATCGCCACCGGTATAGTCGTAGTCCCAGCGACTGGTGTGGAAGGTATGTCCAGCGAATCGGTCTATGCCCCTGATGCCGGGCAACTTCGGCCGGTTTAAAGGTCCGTTCGAATGGATAACAAAGCGCGCCTTGATGGTATCGCCGCGATTAGTTCGCGCAATCCAAGCGCCCTCTTCCTCAGACCAATCAGTACTCAAAATTTGCGTTTGCATTAGGGCAATGTCGTGCAACTTATATTGCTCTGCGATGACCTGACAGTACTCGAGTGTCTCGGTAGCGTTGGTATAACGCTGCTTGGGGACAAAACCAGTTTCTTCAAGCAGCGGGAAATAGACCAAGGACTCGATGTCACAAGACGCACCTGGGTAGCGATTCCAGTACCAAGTGCCCCCAAAACCGCCGCCCTTCTCAACGATCATCAGGTCATCAATACCGGAGTCCCGAAGTCGAGCCGCTGCCAACATGCCGCCAAAGCCACCGCCGATAATGAGTACTTCGACCTGACGCTCTATGGCGTCGCGGGTAAACCCGGGCTCAACGTAAGGATCATCCGTGTAGTGAGAAAAGTCACCGGACACGTCGACGTATTGGTCATTGCCATCTGCACGGATCCGTTTATCACGCTCCTCGCGGTATTTCGCGCGAAGTGCGTCAGGGTCAAACGCCACTGTTTCGGACATTGCGGCGGTCATATCTCTCTCCGTGTTGCTTATAACTTATTTTTTGTCACCTGCACCTTTTTTGTCACCTGCACCAATGCGCGGCGCAGACGCGCGACACACTTTTAGCAGTCGCTATGGCATAAACTATAGCTGAATAACCCATCTCTACGACATTGTTTTGGTGTCGAAGCGCTGTTTGATGCGCCGGCTTTTTCCAACACGATCACAGCTGCAGTATTGCCCCTATCCGATCTTTCTGCTTTAACTGACTCTTAACAACGGGAGTGAGCATCATGAACGATATGTCGCAGAGTCCGGGAGATGAGCTGACCGCGGAACAACAGTGGGCACAATTCTCCACACTTGCCACAGCTGACGACTACGTCAGTAGCCTACGCGGGCGCAATCTGAACGTGTACCTCCTTGGCGAGCGCGTGGATGAACCGGTTGATCATCCTATTATTCGGCCGTCTATCAACGCCATGGCCGAGTCCTACCAACTCGCTGAAGATGATCCCGACCTTGCGACAGCGTGGTCATCTATTTCTGAGCAACAAATTAACCGTTTTTTGCATGTCCCGGAGTCATCTCTGGACTTGGTACAGAAAAATAAAATGCAGCGGCGCATGGGGCAACTGACGGGAACCTGTTTTCAACGTTGTGCGGGATTGGACACCCTAAGTGTGCTGTTTTCGATCACCTATGACATCGACAAGCAACACGGTACCCCCTATCACGAGCGCTTTGTCAGCTTCTTGAAGAAAGCCCAGTCTCACAACCTCATTGTGGGGGCTGGAATGACCGACCCCAAGGGAGATCGCAGTAAACGACCGAGTAATCAGTCGGATCCAGATTTATTCATGCACGTGACCCGTCGCACAAAAGAAGGCCTATACGTTAAGGGTGCAAAAGCCCACATGACGGGTGGCCTCAACTCGCATTGGATCTGTGTCATGCCGACAATGAACATGCTGGAGGCCGATAAAGACTACGCGGTAATTGGTATGGTGCCAGCCACGGCACCTGGCCTCACCTATGTTTACGGACGGCAATCCTGCGATACGAGGGCGCTTGAGCCGGGCGATATTGACAAAGGCAATGCAAAATACGGCGGCCAAGAAACGCTTGTGATCTTTGATGATGTCTTCATTCCCTGGGCGCACGTGCTCATGGATGGCGAGTACGAATTTGCACAGGCACTGGTGTCTCGCTTTACCGCCTATCATCGAGCGAGCTACGTCTGTAAAACCGGTCTCGGAGACGTGATGATTGGTGCCGCATCGAGTATCGCCGAAATGAATGGCGCGGATACCGCGAGTCATGTCAAAGATAAGCTGGTGGAGATGACCCACCTAAATGAAACGATTTACTCATCGGGTATCGCCTCATCCTACGAAGCGACACAACACGAGAGCGGGGCATTCATAAACGACCCCATTCTTGCCAATATCTGCAAGCATAACGTGACGCGCTTTCCTTACGAGATCTCCCGACTCGCGCAGGATCTCGCGGGCGGGCTCATGGTGACCCTGCCCTCGCAAGCTGATTTCGAGCACGACACGATTGGCCCACAGCTCGAGAAATACCTCCAGGGCAAGACGGACGTTAGTACCGAGGACCGAACACGCATGCTGAGGCTCATCGAGAATATGACTCTGGGACGAAATGCAGTTGGCTACCTCACCGAATCTATGCATGGAGCGGGATCACCACAAGCACAGCGCATCCAAGTGCTTAGAGAGACTGATTTTGAAAAAAAACAGTCGCTTGCACGCAGGCTTGCAGGCATTATCGCTAGCGATCGAGATACCCTCTAAAAGAAGGCGCCGCGCCGCTGGACAATCGGCAATCTAGCCGCCTGTCTACGGCCAACACTATGGCACGACTTTTGACACTCATTAACTCGCCTTACAGCCTTGGCGCAGCGGCTATTTTCTTTGCGTCGTGCATGAATGCAATGATCAAAGGATTGTCAGTTTACGAGAGTGTGGTTGTCATCACCGCATGGCGCTACGCGCTTGGCGCGCTGCTCGTTTCAGTGCTATGGCTCGCTTTCCGACCCAAACTACCGGGCTGGAAAGCGGTGCCCTTTCATGTTTTTCGCGGCTTTTTTCAGATATCAGCTGCCAGCCTATTTTTCTGGTCAGTTACCCAAATACCGCTGGCCACCGCTGCCGCCCTTGGCCTCACTGGCACACTGATGATAGGACCACTAGCGTGGCTCCTTATGCGCGAGCCACTTAAGCGGGATGTCATCATCGGTACATTGGTGGGTTTCGCGGGGGCTATGTTCCTCGTGAATAACGAAACAAATCTCCTCTCAGGTTCGGCTGAGGGTCCGGTGTATGGATACCTTGCCCCGATACTGGCGTCGCTCTGTCACGCCCTATCGGTCGTGCTATTGCGCTTCAGATCACAAAGTGAAGACCCCATCGTGGTTGCCTTTTTTGCCAACACCCTGCCAGCACTTTACGTCTTACCGGTGTTTTTCCTGTTGGATGTACAACCGACCACCGAACTCTTCGCGGGCTATGTCCTATCGGCTTTTTTTGGTGTCAGCTTTTGGTCACTAACCACTATTGCTTATGCGCGAGCACCTGCTGCGAGACTTGCCCCTATTACCTATACCCAGCTTATCTGGGCCGCACTGATTGGCTTTTTCCTATTTGGCGAGTTCCCCGGACCGTCGACTTGGACCGGGGCAGCCGTCATTGTCGGAGCCTGTATCTACGTCATGCGATCGAATAGCTCGTCCACCATAAAAGCCACCCAATGAGCCTTTGCCCCTAGGGTCTGCTTAGCAGCTGCGCAACGTTATAATTCTGCGACACGGCTACCATAGAGCCCAATCTAACGGACCCACCGCTGGCCGAATAGATCTATCTCCGCCGGCTTCAGTCGTCACGTTACCAAGGCATCACCAGCATCGTCGGCGCATTATTGAGGCTGCAACCATCTAGTTTTCGGCGTTATCAGAGACCCTGCTCGCCAACGTTTCTAGATTGGCCTCATGCGTTCTCCGATCGACTGAGTAGAGTGACAAGCAGGCAATCATGATCATCCATAGGCCAAAAATTACCGGCACATAGAGCCAGCCAAACGTGTGGAGAACACTGTCTGACACTTGGTCCGGTGTCGCACCAACCGGAAACTGGCTGAGCGTCAGCAACACACCCGCAACCGCTGCACCAATGCCCTGTGTCACCTTACGAACAAAGGTCACTGACGCAAAAAACACACCTTCATTGCGACGTTGTGTCTTAATTTCCGCTTCTTCTACCAAATCGGCAATCATGGATGAGGACAATATCTGATAAGCAATAATCAGCGCGACGTCGACAACGGTGATGCTCAGTACGAGCGGAAACAGCATAGGATCGGCGTTATCGGGCATGAGGCCCAGCAAGCGCATAAAAATGGGGGCAGGTGCCACGGTGAACGCCATAAACCCAACCACAATAGCACCGCGCTTTTTACCGAGTCGTTTGGAGATTACCGGCGCAATCATGAATGCAAGCACTGCGGAGACGACAACACTCAGCGCGATAAGGCCGATCTGCTCGGTTGAGAAGCCCCAAAAAAAAGTTGAGAAATAAAAGCTCAATGTAGTGGAGACACCGGATGCGATAGCTCCGAAAAGTGCTGCTAAAAATAGCGCCAAGAAGGAACGACTCGCTAGGGTTTCAAACACTTCCCGATAAATGAGTCCGATCCCGAGCTTCCGCGCTGCGGGTGGCGGCTTTAGCTCGGGAATCATACCGTGCGTGCCCAGGGCAGAAATCAGGATGGCGAAAAAAATGACCCCGGCTGCGATCGCACCTACCTGACCATGCGCCTCTACGTTAAACATCCCATTACTGATCGTCTCAGTCGGCACGAGCACCACTATCGTGGCGAATGCGCCCATTAAGGTCCCACCTGTCCATCCGAAGAAATACCGGTAACTGAGCATGGTTGTGCGCTCATCATAGTCATCGGACATTTCCGCAACCAGCGAGGAGCTCGGAATCTCATAAAGCGTTATCAGCGTTCGGACCAAGACGGCGACCGTAACAATGTAGGGAAACAGTGCATCACCCTCGAGTCCAGAGGGCGGGTTCCAGACAAAATAGTAGGCGACGGCAACGGGCAAGGCGGCCGCATACATAAATGGATGGCGCCTACCCCAGCGTGACCGCGTGTTATCGGACATGTACCCAATCAACGGATCACTTAGGGCGTCAACAACCAGCGCAATCAATAAGGCAAGACTGACGAGGTAGGCACTGACACCCATGACCTGACTGTAAAAAATGAGAAAGAAATAATCGAAACCGTTATTTTTCACCCCATAAGCGATTGAGCCAAAGCCGTAAGCGACTTTTCGACCCACACTGACCTTACTTTTTTCACTCATGGTTCGCTCCTGAGCTATCTGACTGAGACGCTCATGGTTCTGAGACTACAATGGAGTGAACCCTGACGACAGCATTGAATTCACTCAAGCTGCCACAGAACCGCTATGATCGTGGATAGGCCACAAAGGATTCGTTATGAAACAACTACTTTTTGTGCTTTTAGCAGCCCTCGGCATGGGCGCCAATGCGGCGGGCTTGTCGCTAAATGACGTGCTATCCGAAGTCCCCGCACTCGATCCGTCCATTCCCGCACCCGAGGCCGTGACCGTTGTTAAAGTTGGCGAGCGGCACTGGTATCACCACGAGATAGTGAGATATCTGAATACCTTGGCAGACGCCTCGCCACGGATCGTATCGCTAGGTGAGCATGCGAAAAGCTATGGCGGGCGAGCACTCGTCAGCTATGCCATTTCCTCGCCAGCAAATCTGGCGCGTCTGGATGAATTCAAAGCAGCGCGGGCGGCGATTATCGATCCAAACGCTGACCTCGAGCTTTCCGAACAACCTGCTGTGCTACACATGATGTATAGCGTTCATGGAAACGAGCCAAGTGGCGCTAACGCGACACCACTGGTCGCTTACTATCTAGCTGCGACCACAGACGAGAACCTGCTGTCGCAACTTGAGAACGTGATCATTATTTTCAACCCAATGCTCAATCCTGATGGACTCGATCGGTTCGCGAATTGGACTAATGCACACAGAGGCATTAATCCGAGTAACGATCCCAATGATCGCGAACATACCGAGGCCATCCCTAATGGCCGCACTAACTATTATTGGTTCGATCTCAACCGCGACTGGCTACCCCATCAGCACCCAGAGAGCCGAGGAAGACTCGCTCTGTTCCACGAGTGGAAACCCAACGTGCAGCTGGATTTTCACGAGCAAGGGAGCAACAGCAATTTCTTTTTCATGCCCGGCAAGCCCGAGCGGACCAATCCCCTAACTCCGGACATCAATCAGGTCCTGACAGCCAAAATCGGTGAGTATCACGCACAAGCCTTCGACGCTGAGGGAATCCGCTTTTTCACCGAGGAGGGCTACGACGACTTCTTCATGGGTAAAGGCTCAACTTACCCCGACCTATTCGGCACCGTCGGTATTTTATTTGAGCAGCCCTCCTCACGCGGTGCAGTGCAGGACACTGTTAACGGTAAGCTCACCTTTCCGTTCAGCATTTCAAATCAGTTCAGGGCCTCGCTTTCATCGATAAAAGCCACCGCAGCCCTCAAAGACGACCTACTGGCCTACCAGCGCAACTTCTATACTGAACGTAAGCGCAAGCGCGGGTACTATCTGGCAAGCGCAGAGGGCGATCCAACACGCTTACGAGAGTTTGTCCGAATTTTGAGAGGTCACCAAATCGAGGTTGAAGCTCTCACCGCTGACGTGACAGCTGAAGGAAAAACCTTCAAGGCGGGTGAGGCTATTGCTATCCCGCTCGACCAGCCACAAGCGACCTATTTGGAAACCCTCTGGCGTGAACAGCTCGAATTTGAGGAGAACATATTTTATGACGTTTCGACTTGGACGCTTCCCTGGGCGTTTAACCTCTCGCACACGCGTGATGCAGTAACAAATGCTAAAACAGAGGCCATGTCCACGTCAGTGGATGATGATGAATCCAAACTTGGACAGTCTGCTATTGGCTACCTCATCGATTGGCGAGATTCGGCCAGCCCAGCATTGCTTTACGACTTGCTCGAAGCAGGCGCCAACGTCCGCGTTGCCACAGCACCCTTCACAGCGCTGACCACTAACGAGGGCAGCATCAACTTCGGCTATGGCACGCTCTTTGTGGCGCCCAAACTACAAGAATCTATTCCACAGCCTGTGCTGTCCTTGCTGGCCGAGGCACACGCCGAAGGTTTAGCGATATACCCCGCCGCCAGTAGTTACACGCCTGAAGGCATTGATCTGGGCAGTCGCGCCTTTGATGTGCTCTCACTGCCAAAAGTACTCATGGTTACAGGGCCGGGTACATCCGCCTACGGCACCGGTGAAATTTGGCACCTACTCGACAGACGCTTGGATATGCCACTGACCATGGTCGACTCTAATCGCCTGAGCCGGGTCAATTTAGATGACTACACACATGTCATTATGACCACTCCAGTGAGATTAGAAGGGGTGTCCAAACAACTAGAATCTTTCATCAAAGACGGCGGCATACTGTGGGCTCAAGGTGCGTCAACCGTGGCCTGGGCCGCTGATGCAGGGTTGGCCACAGCAACGTGGCGAGAGACTGCTGAGCAAGTTCGAAAGGATAGTCTGCAGACAGCTATCGAACGTGGCGACGAGGCTCTCAGCCAAGCCGAATTACTACCTGCACGAAAGCCATTTGCGACAGCGTCGGACGAGTATGCGTTCACCTTAGTGCGAGGATCCATACTACAAGGCAATCTTGATATTTCGCATCCGCTAGGCTTCGGTTATGAGTCGGAGGCACTCGCTGTCTTTAGAACAACAAACCGCTTTATGAATCCCTCTGACAATGCCTACTCGTCTCCGGTCGTCTATACCGATAGCCCCCTGCTGTCGGGCTATATGTCCACAGAGAACCAAATGCTGGCAGCGAATTCAGCGGGCTTGGTGGTGAATCAGGTAGGTAAAGGAGCCGTTATTTTGAGTCTCGATAGCACAACATTTCGTGCCTTTTGGTGGGGTTCGCAGCGGTTACTGGTCAACGGTATTTTCTTCGGGTCACTCCTCGAGGAGCCTCGCTGATACGATCACATCAATCGAACTGATATTTTCGAATTAAACCTGCTTATTTTCCGCTGAGTCCATCGGTTGTGGAAAAGTAACCTAGGGTTTCGAGGGGCTATTCGTTACTCTGCGCGCCATAGAATGACAGCCGCCAGATGCTGTCATCAGCGTACAGGGGGATGAGTAGGTGAGTGACAAGATAAAAGTGGCCAAGTCGTTGGTTGTTTTACACGGCGATGAGATGGCTCAAGTCGCCTTTACCGAAATCTTGGCGCGTTTTGTCACACTACCACTCGATATCAATCTGGTTGAAATTGATCTCTCGGCACCGAAACGTTTTACCAGCAACGGTCGGGTAATTCACGACGCGATTGCTGCGCTCAAGCAGCACGGTATCGGCATCAAAAACGCCGGAATGACTGTGAACCGCGCCCAGCTAGACGAGCTACTCGCGAAATACCCTGACATTAACGAATCATCTCTTGATCCATTGGCAACCAAGTCGCCGAACGGTGCAATCCGAAAAGGTATCAGCGGTAACATCACGCGCGAGGATATTGAATTTCGCAATCTAAAAAGTGTCCGGCCGGACTGGATAGATCGCGATATTGAAGTCGATACCATGGATACGGGCGGGCTCGACTTCAGTTACAGCGAGCTTTCGAATGCCACTGGGGTGGCCAAAGTCGTATTTGTGGGCTCTAGCGGCGATCCGGTTGAACTCCACCGCCGAGCGCTGAATAAAGGCGATCCATGGATGCTTGCCACAAACCGTCTAGAGGACGTAGAGGCCTGGGCCCATCGCTTTTTCCAGCGCGCGCTTGATGAAAACCGAGATATCTATCTCGGACTCAAAGACACAGTTGTCTCGGGCTACGACGGTGTCATGCGAACGGCCATCGAAGCAATCTACGATCGAGACTACAAAGACAAAGTGGCGGCGGCGGGCTTGAGCTACCACTACGAACTCATTGATGCTCAGGCGGCGCGCATCGTCTCCAACCCACCCGAGCGGGCCTTGTGGGGCATACCCGACAATGTCAGCGGTATGAAAATCTTCAAATTAGTCCAGCAGCTAAAACGCTACGGCCTACCTGAGCGTAAAGCCCACGTGTCTATATCGCGCATGAGTGCGGGCGGTGGCGATCAGTACGGTAGTTACAACTTGCCGGCACCCGAGACAGGTGTCATCAAAGTCATTGTCGATGGCGAAGAGAAACACGCGCGCCATGTCGAATCGGGCGACCCGATTCTTTTCATGTCCAACGACAGAGAGGCCATCAAGGACTGGGTAAGCCAAGTATTTAAAGACGCCGCTTTGAATAAAAAAGAGGTCTATTTCGGACTGAAGCGCGAGTTTGTAAATTACGATGAAGTCTACAGCTCGATCATTCTCGAAATCAGAAAGGAACTAGCAGCACTGGACACTCCTCCACCGTCCTTCATGATCATGCGCCCCTCGCGTCAGCTGAGCAAAATGATTTGTGATCCGCCACGCTGGGGACTCTATCCGGCGCAAAACTTGGACGGCGATATATTCTCAGATATTTCTGCGGCGCTCGGTGGAAGCCTTGCAACGGCGAGCTCAGTGATTATCAGTAAGGACGGCACCAAACTGTTTGAGGCGCCTCATGGCACCGCACACGATTTATACCTGCGCTATTTAGAAACCGACGGTAGAGAAGCCAATTTTAATTCTTCAGCATTGATTTTCGCGGTTGCGAGTGCTCTCGAAGAGCTGGCCGTAAGGGAAGATAACGCCGCGCTGAATGACTATGCTTCGCGTTTGAAGGCGGCACTCATTGAGACGGTTGCACAAGGCACGATCACGGGAGATTTGAAAGGCAAGACAACCGCGCCCGAAAACGAGCGCATTGTCGACATGCACGGCTTCCTTGATGCCATTGCGGAGAACCTGACAAGAGACTGAATATCGGTCACCCAGTTAACGGGAAATACCTAGCTCAGGAGCACTAAATTATGTCCGAGGCAAGCAATCCGCGCGCAGCCCTTTTGGAGAACGTTACCCTCGTCGTCACCGTAGTGTCTGGGGTAGGTATGACCACCAAGTGGCTCGACCCAGTCATCTCGTTTGCACTCTGGTGCGCTGGATATTCGGTTGCGATTGCTGGAGCCTACCTTCGTCAAAACCAACGCAACATGGCGCTCTTCACTTTCCTTGCGGTGAATACAGGCTACGGCGCTTTTAACTGGATGTGAGTCGCTGACCTTTTAAGAAACGCAGAGCAAGGTATAAGAGCAGGCCGACTGGACCGGCCATTAAAGTGAAGAAAAGACATGGCAAAATCAGGAAATGATTAATCTGATGGTCCTGACTGTCCCTTAGGATCCACGCGCCAACAAACAGATCAAACGCCAAATAGTGAATCCATCCGGCGAGTAACAGAGCGTCGATACTAAAGAGCGCCTTTACCTCTTCCAAAGTACCAAAGCCCCCCTCAGGCGGCGCCTCGCCCTGAAAGCTGATCATCAAATAGGCATACACCAAACCGAGCATGACCGGCGCCACGACCGAGGGATATAAACGACGAGTAAGGTCTAACTTGGGTGCCAAGGCCAATCCCAACCAACCCAGGATCGCCAGACCACTACAAACGCTAAATATTGTTTCTAATGACATGCCTTTATCCTTATTTTTCTCACATACTGTTTGTGAGCACAGAATATCCACTGCTATCGCTATTTGCGAGGCAATGAGGAAAAGGCTGAGGTCCCGAGCCTCGTATGAGCGGTCCGTGTCAGGACCTCTTATTAATTAAATGCCTCGTAAGTGAGGCCTTCGGTCTTTCACAGATATTTATAACAAGCAAAAAATAAGGTGGTCTATGAGTATTTCAGAACAGCAACACCCCATCGAGACCGGTTTCGGAAGCAAACCTGAAGCGGGTGAGGTTATGGCTGATCTTAATCTTTCGGGAAAGGTCGCGCTCGTAACCGGCGGATACTCCGGTATTGGTGTTGAGACAGTCAGAGCTCTCACCGACGCAGGGGCTCGGGTGTTTGTACCATCACGTGACGTTGATCGAGCGGCAAAAACGCTCGACGGTATTATCCCCGTAAAGCAAATCGGCTTTATGGACCTGGCCGACTTACCGAGCGTAAACCGCTTTGGTGAAACCTTTGCTAATAATCACCCCAAGATCGATCTCGCCATCTTCAATGCAGGTGTTATGGCCTGCCCACTGGGCCGCACCCAGCAAGGGCTGGAGTGGCAGCTGGGCGTCAACCATGTGGGTCATTTTGTGCTGTTGCAGGCTTTGCTACCGTCACTTCGCTCAGCGGACGGCGCACGCCTCATCACCTTGTCATCGATCGCACACCGCATGAGTCCGGTCCGCTTTGATGACATGAACTACGAACAGCGAGACTACGATAAATGGCAGGCTTACGGACAGGCTAAGTCCGCGCAATCGCTAATGGCCGTCGAATTAGATAGGCGCGAGAAAGACAACGGCATTAGGGCGTTTTCAGTGCACCCTGGTGGGATCTTTACGCCACTCCAGCGACACCTAGGAAATGCAGAGATGGCCGAGTTTGGCTGGACCGATACGGAAGGGCGACCCTCTCCCGTGGCAGAAAAGTTGTTTAAAACGACAACCCAAGGCTGTGCCACATCACTTTGGGCTGCCACGGCAATAGCGCTCGACAACATAGGTGGCGTTTATTGCGAAGACTGCAATGTCTCGGAGGTGGTTCCCGATGATAGCAATGCATTCACCGGGGTTCGGCAATGGGCCATCGACTCGGAGATTGCCGAGCGCACATGGGCAGAAACCGACACATTGGTTGCGGGTTTATAATACGCAACATCATGGCGCGGCGGCGTGCGACCGGACAACGGAGCGATTTGCTTAAGGGAGATTGCTGCGGGCACCCTGCATGTCAAATACCGTTCTTGAATAGGGCTTCTGAAGCTGAGCTCACATGTAGTGTTTAAAACATGGATTTAGCGTGTAAAAAACGCACTGCGAGCATGGCTTTAGTGAGACGCTAGAACTGGGATTTATCTGCCTAGGAAAATGAGCTGATAGAGCTCACTGCGAAATCGGTGCAACTATGGAAATTCAATTTATCTCAACGGGCGGTACGATCGATAAGATCTACTTCGATGCGCTCAGCCAATTTGAAGTGGGCGACTCGATCGCGACAGCAATTTTGACCGATGCCTTGGTGGACTTTGACTACGACGTCGTTGCTCTGATGAAAAAAGACAGCATCGAAATGACCGAAGTGGACCGCGCGACGATTCGATCTCACATTGAGAATAACCCAAGCACACACTTCATTATCACGCACGGTACGGACACCATGGCGGAGACAGCGCAGGCGCTCGAGGGGATTGCCGGTAAAACCATTGTCCTGACGGGCGCGTTAACACCCGCGCGTTTCCGAACAACCGATGCAGTGTTCAACATGGGGATGGCCGTTGCCACCGTTCAAACGGCTAAATCCGGCGTTTACATTGCTATGAGCGGTCAGGTTTTCGAAGCAAGTCGTGTCCGCAAAAATCGCAAAGAAAACCGCTTCGAGGCAATCTGAGGCTTCAAAAAGACTCAACCTTGACGCCGACGTGAACGACGTCCACCGCCATCAACGCCCCGGCTCGACAAATCAGGCCAAGGCTTACCGAGCTGCTCTGTCATTACCTCAGGATCAAACGGTCTTGGGGGTGTTGAGTTCAATGCATCGACCATTGCGGCCAGATGCTCTGGTGTCGTACCACAACAGCCACCGATAACCGTTGCACCAGCGTCTCGGGCATGCAGCGCATAGTGCG
>ERZ802821.1185-NODE-1185-length-13965-cov-8.59799_pt1 | contig 13965 bp, 13 predicted proteins | sample MGYA00345648_ERZ802821 | MGnify/ENA primary metagenome ERZ802821 (study PRJEB30503, sample SAMEA104212357) | marine metagenome | biome: Westerlies Biome; feature: [SRF] surface water layer (ENVO:00010504) within the epipelagic zone...; material: water... | reverse complement strand
CTGCAGATTCAGGACAGGCTGTTGGTGGAAAAACTCACTTACGGCGGAAGGAGCCCCCAGCGCGGTGAGATTGTGGTGTTCAATTCGCCCCATGCATTCGACCCTGCGCTCAAAGCAGCTGGCTCTCCCTCTCCACTGCGTTGCGGTCTGGTGAGTTTTCCACTCGTCGGATTGATTCCAGGGCTGGGGCATCCCGCTTGTGACGCTTACATCAAACGTGTGGTCGCTATTGGAGGTGACCGCGTGGTGGTCAATCCTCGCGGAGAGGTTTCCGTCAACGGCAAGGCTTTAGATGAGCCTTACGTCACGAAGTTCTGCCCCCTGGATGACCAGGGCATGAGCCTTTGCCGAACTCTCAATGTGACAGTCCCCGAGGGGCATGTGCTTGCACTTGGTGATAACCGCAGCAACAGCTGGGATGGTCGTTACTGGCCAGGCGGTCCTTTCCTGCCGGAGGACCAGATCATTGGCCGTGCGTTCTGGCGTTTCTGGCCCCTTAACAGAGTCGGCTCTCTGGGATCCTGAGTCCGCAATGCATCACCTGGCCTTTCAGCTCGATGCCGAGGAGAGGCTGATTGGCAGAGCAAGGACTCATGGGGTCGGAACGTGAGGGTGTCCACGGTTGCTCAGGGTCGAACAGCAGCCAGCGGTTGCTGCCCAGTGCCAGCACCTCTTCTTTCACTCCCAGCAGTTTGGATGGCCCGAAGCTGATGACCTGCCAAAGCTGTTCAGGGGTCCATCCTTCGTCGACCACCAGGGTCTGCCAGAGGGAAGGCAGTACCAGGTGATGCCCGGAGACCCCGCGAGAGCGCTGATCGGGCGGCAGGAGGCATTCCTCGTCGTCCAGCGGCGTGGCCTGAACGGCGACGGCCTGAATCAGGTCCTTCGCCAGTCCTCCAATCAAAGCCTTGCGATCCGACCGTGATCCCAGGGATGGATCCACAAACCATGTGGATGCGGTGGCGCTGCTTTCAAAGGAATCAGCCACCACATGCCACCAGTTCACGGTGGCTTTCGGGCGTAATGGCATCTGTTGCAGCAGCTCTACAGCATCAGCGGTGGAGAGTGCCATCAGTACCAGTCGGCGGTCTGGGTGACACTGCTGGAGTTGCCCAAGCTGGCTGAGGGGCAACGTCTCACTGCTCACAGGGTCCAAAGGCCATCCTGCCCTCAAGGCATTCACTCCTTCCCGCAGGAGACCCTCGCCCCGCAGCGCTAAGTCCAGCGGTGGGATCAGCAGGGGTGCTGCGTTCATCTCTCCAAGCGTCAGTGCGCGATCGAGGAGGGCAATCGCTGGCATGGACCTGCCGTCACTGAGGCCGACGGCTCCGGCTTCCAGCAGATCGCCATGGGCCGTTAACTCCACTCCGGAGCTCCCGCTGCTGAAACCTCCCCAGAGGTGAACGCTGACATCACAGTCGCTCCGCTGGAATCCCTGCAGGTGGTCGGGCTGTTCCCGTTGACCATGCAACGTTCCTGGAAGCAGAGCGAGCTGGCCGAAGCCGGCCGATCCAGCTGTCCTCACCAAGCTCTCCAGGGTTTCTCCCCTGCCGTGGAACGGTTCTGGAAGTCCCGAGTGACAATCCACCAGACAGGGAGCCAGAAGCTGATGGCCGGCATCCTGTGGCTCCAGAGCCTCGGATCGGCCCATTCGGCGGGCTTCGTCCCCAAAGGCTTCAAGACGCCGGTTCTTAATCAGAACAGCGGAATGCGTTTCTACAGCCTGACCCGGTCCGCTCAGGACCTGGACCGGATCCAGCAGCATTGATGCATCCATCAGGGTTCAGAGTGCTCCAGCAGCTGTTCTGTCCAGAACCCCTCCGAGATGGGAGGTGAGGTTCAGGCAAGCAACAATTGCAGGCTGCCCTGTTTCCGTGGGCATGTCGACCACGGTGACGCCTCCATTGCCTTGTTTAACAGCCCAGATGTCGCCAGGACTGAGGCCGAGGAGCGAACAGAGAATGGTCTTGTTCACCGCATCGTGAGCGACCACCAGAGCGGTTTCAGACCGATCCAAGGATTTCGCAATGGTGTTCCAGCTTTGGACCGAGCGATCCCATACATCCTGGATGGTCTCTCCTTCTGGCATCTGCACCGTTTCAGGTGTGCGTTTCCATTCATCAAGAAGTTCAGCCCATTCGGCCCTGATCTCTGATTCCAGCTTCCCTTCCCAGAGTCCATGGCCGATCTCAACCAGTCCGCGGGTGACCGTCAGCGGCACTCCGGGATGGGAGCGCAGGATTCCTTCGGCTGTCTGTCGCGGCCTGGACATCGCGCTGCTGTAAGCACGCTGAATCGACACGGTTTCCAGAAAAGCCCGCGCTGCTTCGGCTTGGGCGTGACCATTGCTGTTCAGGGGGATGTCGATCTGCCCCTGAAAGCGCCCATCACGGTTCCAGTTCGTTTCCCCGTGCCGAACCAGAATCATCCTTGAACCGGCTCCTTTGGGAGGGAGCGGTGGATTGAGATGTGCCGTGCTGTTCAGGCACTCGATCTGTACCTGGTGGTCACTCCCCTGAGGGATGAGATTGAAGACAGACAAGGAGGCGTTGTCGAGTCGCAATCGGCGGAAGCCTCCTGCAGGATTGCCCAGCAATGTTGTGATCAGGCAGCGCAGGATGGCGTTGTGCCCAACCAGCAGCACTGTTTCGTTGCCGTCAACAGGATGACGGGCCAGCAGTGCATCAAGAAACTGGCTGGCCTGTTGCATCAGTTCAGGCAGCGGTCGGTAGCGGGTGCCGTCGTGACGTGTCAGCTCCAGCTGCTCAGGATCACTCCTCCAGGCTGCGTACTCCTCTGGAAAACGCTCGGCTCGTTCGGCTGCCGTGAGGCCGCTCCAGGGTTCCAGATCGATTTCAAGAAGACCGTCATCGAAGCAAGGCTCAAGCGCATCGTTCCGGGCTGCCAGAACTCCTGCCGTGGTCGATGCAGCCCGTTTCAGCGGAGAGCTGTACACCGCCGTGATCGGCACGTCTGCGAGGGCCGTGCCGGTGCGGCGTGCCTGGTCCTCGCCTGTTTCAGTCAGCGTAGAGAGGTCATCCCGCCCCTGGATTCTGCGCTCCACATTGAAGCTGCTGAGTCCGTGGCGAACGAGGAGAAGACGCAGGGTCACGGCTTCGTGCGTGCAGGGCGCCGCCATCGTATGAGTGAGCCCCTGTTTGCTCTGGCCTCGCCCGCTGCACCCGTCACCGACCAGAATCACTTTGAGTTGCCTGCGGCGTGTTGACCAGCCCACCTTCCGGACGTCCATCGGCTGACCGGTTTTTGAAGGTGTTTCTGGCCTTCGTCTCTCTCGTTCTGGCCACCTTGGTGTGGATCCTGGGATTGGTGGACAGCTTTGGAAAGCCGTCCGTTGCTCCGGCTTTGTCGTTGGAGCAAAAGGAGCTGTCCCTTTTGGCCCAGCCCAACATCCCAGAACCTCTTCGGCCTCTGGTGGTCGGTAAAGACCCTGCTGCTTCCCTGCTGGACACCCTGCGCGTCACCCCGTTGGACCGACTGGATGATCGCCAAATCCTTCTGTTCACCGCCCTTGAACAAGACGAGACCTACCGGGCAAGCCTTCGGCAGGTGACCATTGGCCAGCCAGAACTCATTCCGCTTCAGCAGGCCTTGCTTGGGAACGAGGGTCCCGAACAGGGACGATCCGAATTGCTGGCTCTTGCTCCCGACCCTCTCATCCGCAGAGTTGTGTGCAGTGCCTTGGGAGGCTCATCCGCTGACTGCGTGGATTCAGCTCAGGCCTCCGCCGCAGCGCGCCGTCTGGTCTTCAGCGAGGTGTTCCCATTGGCGGCCCTGATTCTTGGAGGCTTGCTCTTGGTCAGGCACGGGTGGCTGCTGCTGCGCCGTCGGTTGCCGTCCTGGCCGCCGCTTGTGTCGGCCCCCCTCAGCCCGCTCGACATGGTTCTGCTGGTGGCCGGTGGCTTTGTTGTTTTGGGGGAGGTGCTGGTTCCACTGTTGATCGCTCCATTCACTACCTGGGTGAGCCGAGGCCTGTCTCCTGCACTGATGCAAGGGTTGACCGTCCTTGTCGGCTATGCCGCTTTGGCGGTTCCTCCTCTGCTCATCCTTCGCCAGCAGTTGTCGCAATGCGATCAGGAGGCTCCTCCATCGGGGGGCTGGTTGCAGTGGCAGGCCCGCCCAATCTCCTCAGCCCTTCTGCAAGGTGCAAGGGGATGGCTGATGGTGATGCCGCCTGTGGTGTTGAGCGGTTGGCTCGTGAGTCGATGGATCGGGGATCAGGGGGGGAGCAACCCTTTGCTGGAGATCGTCCTGAACAGCCGAGACCCCTTGGCCTTGGCACTGCTGGCCATCACAGCTGTTGTTTTGGCCCCGCTGTTTGAGGAAACGATTTTCCGGGGGGTGTTGCTACCGGTTTTGGGCCGTTTCCTCGGGCGTGTCGGAAGTGTGTTGGTCAGTGCGCTTGTGTTCGCGATTGCTCACCTGAGCATCGGCGAGCTGCCTCCACTGCTCGTTCTTGGCGTCGGCTTGGCGTTGCTGCGGCTCAGTACAGGGCGCCTGTTCCCCTGTGTGGTGATGCATTCTCTCTGGAATGGCGTGACGTTCCTCCACCTCTTGCTGCTTGGGGCTTGATCGAAGCCCCCAGTGTTGATCAAGGTTTCAGCCTTGCGGCTCTTCTCTTCAGGTGGTTCACTGGCGCATTGCTGAGCTTCAGCCGTGGTCGCGGTTCCACAACCCCAGCCGATTTCCCCGCAACAGTCGTCCAGCGCTGGAACTTTTGAGCTTATTCAGGGCTCCCTGTCGGCTCGTCGTGCTGCGCGCCATTCCCCTCTCCTGGCCGGACTGCATCGCGTTGCCGATGGAGGGCTTCTCGGGGTTTTCGCGGCCGTTCTCCTGCTCAGCGGTCTCACACTTCACTGGCAGCATCGCTGGACTTTGGCGTTCAGGCAGCTTGAGTTGACTCGTGCTCTGACCCACCGTCTTACGGAGTCCACAGCGATGCTCGAACGGCACCTGCTGGAACACTCCAGGGTTCCAAAACGAATGGTGCCCACGACCGTGGCCAACCTTCTTTACCTCGATAAGCCCGGAGCGGTTGTGCCTCAAGGCGAACCTGATCATCTGACCATGCTCGGCTCCCTCATTGAGCATCCGATCAAGAACGGTTACTAATTCATGGGTCGCCCACGTGTCGTAGGACGGTCGATCCCGTCATCAACCCGTCGGAGGGTTGTGCCGCTGGAGCCCGTCCCTGTTGGACGCATGCGCTGGGTGTTTGCCCTGCTCTGTCTTGGGTTGTTCGGCCTGATGGGGAGGATGGCCTGGTTGCAGTTGTTCCAAGCACAGGCGCTTGAAGCCCGTGCCAGGTCCGTGCAGACCCAGCGCACGCAGCCTCTCGGCATACGACGACCGATCGTGGATCGCACCGGACGGATCATCGCTCTCGATGAAGAGCGCTATCGCCTCTGGTTGCACCCCCGCTACTTCAACCTCCCTGGCGACGACCCAGTTCTCATTCGGCCACCTGCTGATGTAGCCGATCGCCTTGCCCCTCTTCTGTCGATCCCCTCCACGAAGATCCTCAAGCAGATTGGCGATCGGCCCTCCGGCATCAAGCTTCTCGAAGGACTCGATCCTGAAACGGCTGCCGCTGTTCGAGCAACTGGAATCAGTGGTGTGGATCTTGAGTCCTATCTCCATCGGGTTTATCCCCAGGGAGAACTGTTCGCCAATGTGGTTGGTTTTCTCAATCAGGAACGTGTTCCTCAGGCAGGTCTGGAACAGAGCCGTCACGACGATCTGCAGCGTCATGAACTGGCCAGGAGTCTTCGTCGTGGTGCAGATGGAACCCCCCTGCCTGACAACCTCGATGCCGGCGTTTTCTTCGGTGATGATCTTCGTCTTCAACTCACCCTTGATGCGCGTCTTCAGGCTCTGGCTGCGAAAGCTCTGAGTGCTCAAGTGAAGAAATGGAACGCGAAAAAAGGTGTCGCCATCGTGATGGATGTCACCAATGGTGAGTTGCTCGCCCTCGCTTCAGTTCCTACTTACGACCCCAATCGGTATTGGGACTTTTCCTCTGCTCGATTCAGAGAATGGTCTGTTCAGGACCTCTACGAACCAGGCTCAACCTTCAAGCCCATCAACCTGGCTATCGCTCTCCAGGAGGGAGCAATCAAGGCCAATGGGCAGGTTTATGACAACGGCATGATCAAGGTCGGTGGCTGGCCGATCAACAACCACGATCGAAAGGTCAACGGAGTGATTGATTTCGCCACCGTTCTGCAGGTCTCGAGCAATGTGGGAATGGTGCAGGCCATGCGTCGTCTGCCGGCTGACAGCTACTGGGACTGGCTCAGTCGTCTGCGTCTCGATGCTCGCCCTGATACGGACTTGCCCGGAGCGATTGCTGGGCAGCTCAAGTCAAAAGAACAATTCACCAAACAACCCATCGAGCCGGCTACGGCATCCTTCGGTCAGGGATTTTCATTGACGCCACTCAAACTTGTTCAATTGCATGCACTTTTGGCGAATGGTGGTCGATTGGTCAGTCCTCACATCACCAGGGGACTGCGTGCTGGCAATGCCCTGGCATCAGCTGGAACTCGTCAAGGTCAACAGTTGCTCAAGCCCGAGGTGACTCGCACGGTGCTCGCCTGGATGGAGTCTGTGGTGGAGAAGGGCAGTGGTAAGGGAGTACGAACTCCTGGATATCGGATCGGAGGCAAGACCGGAACCGCACAGAAAGCTCTTAATGGTGTGTATGTCCCTGGCGCCTTGATCTGCAGTTTCGTTGCCACTCTGCCGATTGAGGATCCGCGTTATGTCGTGCTGGTGGTTGTCGATGAGCCCCAGGGCGGAAATGCCTATGGCTCAACTGTGGCCTTGCCTGTTGCGAAGTCCATCATTGATGGACTTTTGGTCATTGAGAAAATTCCGCCGAGCATCGCTCAATCCCCTGGTTGAATTCAAAAGGGTTGGTCAGGGTTACAACGGCCTGTGCAGGGGGATACCCGCAAGGGTGCCAGCCAACGAAACCTAGCTACGTTGCACTTATCAAGACTTTCAGCGCTATGGCCAGTCTTCTCGATCAGCTCTCAGCGATGACCGTTGTGGTCGCAGACACCGGGGATCTGGAGGCAATCCGTAAGTTCACCCCGAGAGACGCCACGACGAATCCTTCTCTGATCCTCGCGGCTGCCCAGATTCCTGCTTATCAGAATTTGATCGATGAAGCTCTGCGATCCTCTCGTCGACTGATTGGTGACAACGCACCGGTTGAACAGGTGGTGCGTGAAGCGCTGGATGAAATCAGTGTGATCTTCGGCAAACAAATTCTCAAGATCGTTCCCGGGCGTGTGTCCACCGAGGTCGATGCCCGGCTCAGTTTTGACACCGAGGCCACGATCGAAAAAGGCCGCAAACTGATTCGCCTCTATAACGATGCAGGCATCAGCAACGACCGTGTGCTGATCAAGATCGCCTCCACTTGGGAAGGCATCAAAGCTGCCGAAATCCTCGAGACAGAGGGAATTCATTGCAACTTAACGCTGCTGTTCGGTTTCGGTCAGGCCGTGGCTTGTGCCGAGGCTGGTGTCACCTTGATTTCACCCTTCGTCGGTCGCATTCTCGATTGGTACAAAGCGGACACCGGTCGTGATTCCTACCCCGGTCCTGAGGATCCCGGGGTGCTGTCTGTGACCCGGATCTTCAACTACTTCAAAACCTACGGCTACAAAACCGAGGTGATGGGGGCCAGCTTCCGCAATATTGACGAAATCACTGAGCTCGCTGGCTGCGATTTGTTGACCATTTCACCCAAGCTTCTCGATCAGCTGCGTGAGAGCCAAGCCACTCTCTCCCGCAAACTCGACGGTGGGAATCCCTCCAGCAATGAAACTCAGATCCATGTGGACCGTGAGCAGTTCGAGGCCCTGATGAAGACGGACCGCATGGCCACCGACAAACTTGCTGAAGGCATCAAAGGATTCAGCAAAGCGATCGAAACGCTTGAGAGCATGTTGGCCCACCGGTTGGCTGAACTCGAAGGTGGTCAGGCTTTTGGTCATGCCGTTCAGGAAATCTTTCTGCTCAATGACATGAACGGTGATGGCTGCATCACCCGTGATGAGTGGCTCGGGAGCGATGCGGTGTTCGACGCGTTGGACTTGGATCACGATGGGCTTCTCACTCCAGAGGACGTCCGCAGGGGATTCGGTGCAGCTCTTGCCCTCACAACCGCCTGAGTCGGCGATTCCATTACCCACTCTTGATCTGAGCTGATCAGGATTCCAAGAGATCTAGCTGCTTTCGTGAACGCTCTCGACACCATGCGTGGCCTCGCTCAGAAGAGCGAGGTTCACGCGTTCAAGACAGGCGACATCATTTTTAAGGCTGACGACCCCGGGGCTTCGATGTTTGGAGTCCTTGAGGGTTCTGTTCGTTTGTCGTGGAAGAATGACGAGGGAAATGAGGGATATGAGCTCATCCACGCTGGGAATGTGTTCGGAGCCGGAGCCCTTGTCATGGATGGTCACCGTCGCCTAGGGACAGCCCAAGCTGAAAGTTCTTGCCGTCTGATTGAGATGAACAGGGAGAAGTTCCTGTTCGCTGTTCAGGAAGCGCCGATGTTCGCGATTGAGCTGCTGGCTTCTGTGGATGCGCGTCTTCGGGATCTGAAAATTACCTCCGTCGGCTGACTCGCTTTTCTATCGTCCGCGAATTCAAGCCGGCTCCGTCTGTGGTCCATGGCTTCCAGCTGGTCTGGTTCAAACGTGATCTGAGGCTGGTGGATCATCAGCCCCTGGCCAGAGCGCTGGCCAGGGGCCCTGTTCTGCCTCTCTATATCGTTGAACCGGAACTCTGGAGTCAACCGGATTGCTCAGCCAGGCAATGGGCGTTCTGCCGTGAATCCCTGCAGGATCTTCAGGAGGCCTTTGCTGACGTTGGTCAACCATTAATCATCCGGAGCGGCGATGCCGTGGATGTGCTCGAACGGGCCCGGCGTCAGCTCGGCATTTCGGCACTCTGGAGCCATGAGGAAACAGGCAATGCCTGGACCTTTGCCCGGGATCGGCGGGTCGCTGCATGGGCGAGGGAACGGGGCATTCCTTGGCATGAACTGCCTCAGTTTGGAGTCGTCAGGCGGTTACAGACGCGCAGGGGTTGGGCCCGCCGCTGGGAGGAGCGCATGGGTGAGGCGATCACCCCGGCACCCACTGGCTTGACGCCCCTTTCTGGCATCGCTCCAGGAGACCTGCCGACCAACGATGCTTTGGCTCTGAAGGCTGATCCATGCCCCTACCGGCAGCGTGGCGGCCGTCGGTTGGGCCTCCAGGAGCTCAATGATTTCCTCGCGCATCGGGTTCAGGGCTACTGCCGTTCTATCTCCAGTCCGAATCTGGCCTTCAAGGGCTGCTCAAGACTTTCCGCTTACATCACCTGGGGCTGCCTCTCTATGCGGGAAGTGCTGCAACGCAGCCGTGAATTCCAGGGGCGTGGGGTGAGCAGCTTCAGTTCGCGGCTGCACTGGCATTGCCACTTCATCCAGAAACTGGAAGATCAACCTCCGATCGAATGGGAGGACTTTCACCCCTTCATGCGCGGCATTCGTTCTCTGGATGACGCCCGCTTCGCGGCCTGGGCTGAGGGCCAAACGGGCGTTCCCTTCGTGGATGCCTGCATGAGGGCTCTGCGAGCCCATGGCTGGATCAACTTCCGCATGCGGGCCATGTTGATGTCTTTCGCCAGTTACAACCTCTGGCTTCCTTGGCGTGATACGGGTCTGCATTTGGCCAGGCAGTTCGTGGATTACGAACCAGGAATTCATTGGAGCCAGTGCCAGATGCAGTCGGGCAGCACCTCCATTAACACGATCCGCATCTACAACCCGATCAAGCAGGGGCATGATCACGACCCTGATGGAGCCTTCATCCGTCGTTGGTGTCCGGAACTCGAGGACGTGCCTGCCGTGCATTTGCATGAACCCTGGTCTCTTCTCGGTGCTCCCAGGTCGATGCCGATCGTTGATTGCGCGATTTCAGCGCGTGAAGCCAAAGAGCGCATCTTTGAAATTCGCCGCTCCGCAGGTTTTGATCGCCATGCGGATGCCATTCAGCAGCGCCATGGGTCCCGACGTTCAGGTCTGCCCTCGACCAGGCGGAGACGATCGAGCCGGCTGACCACTGACCCCGGCATTGAGCAACTGGCGCTGGATCTTTAGCCCCGCTGCAGAAGAAGGCGACGGATCACCCGCTGGGCGATGTCTCCGTAGCCCATCTCACCGGAAAGGATCTGGGCAATTCGGCGGGGAGCCGTGGGACGCTTGATTCCAAGCTGATACCCCACACCGGGAAAGCGATAGAACACCTGGGCGATGCGCCGGCCCCACGCCATGGAGTCGCCCCAGCGGTGACGCATCACCGTGGAGTAGTCCGAGAGGGATGCCACCTCATTGTTCAGCCAGCGGTCGAGACATTTCGCTGCCTCATATCCGCTCATCAGTGCCGGTCGCAATCCCTCAGCCAGAAATGGATCACACAGTGATGCCGCATCGCCGACCGCCACCATTCCGTCGCGGTGCAATGGACTGTGACCATTCCAGACTCTCAGGGCCGCCTGTTGGCGGAGTCCAGCGTCCGCTGGGAATCCAAGATCAGGAAGCAAGGCGCTGAGAACGGTTTCTGCATCCATCGCATTCCGGCCGATGAATGTGCCCACGCCCACGTTGATGCCTTCATTCAGGGGAAAGGCCCAGGCGAAACCGTGGTGGACAAGACCGAATTCGAAGCGAGCGACACCAGGGTTGAGTGTTCCAAGACCTTCCAGACGCACGGAGAGTGTGCTGGCGAGATGGAGGTCTCGTGGTCCAAGGCCGAACTGACCCGACCAGGGCGATGCCGAACCATCCGCAATCACCACCGCTCTGGTCGTCAACGACTTGCCGCTGTCACCGCGGATTGTCCATTGACCATCCTCACGTTCGACCTGCTGCACAAGACAAGGGCAGTGGAGCGTGGCTCCAGCCTCCAGGGCCTTCTCCAGCAGCAGACGATCGAGACGTTCGCGTCTCACGATCCAGAACGGTGCCTCTCCTGGTAGCTCAGCAACCACCGGATCGTCCAGGCACCAGCTGAAATCCACCCGGCGGATCACATCGTCGACCGCTGGGCTGAGATCGAAGGGAAACCACTGCTGAACTGATGACGCCATGCCGCCACCGCAGGGTTTGACGCGCGGTCCTTCTACCGCTTCCAGAACGCACACCCGATGCCCGGCATTGGCGAGGTGAAAAGCTGCTGTGGAGCCGGCTGCCCCGGCTCCGATCACAGCGACGTCGTAGACGCTCACACCTTCAGGATGTCGGCTTCCTTTGTGGCGAGATGCTTTTCCAGTTCGGCGATGAACTGATTGGTCAGCTTCTGGATCTCATCCTGTTGATCACGGCTCTGGTCTTCGGAAAGGTCGCCATCCTTCTCCTGCTTCTTGATTTTGTCGATCGCATCCCGGCGGAGATTCCGCAGAGCCACCTTGCCTTCCTCGGCATATTTTGAGGCCAGCTTGCAGAATTCCTTGCGGCGTTCCTCAGTCAGAGGTGGAACGTTGATGCGGATGACCTTGCCGTCGTTGTTCGGCGTAAAGCCAAGTTCGCTCATGGCGATCGCTTTTTCGATCGAGGCGAGCGCACTGATGTCGAACGGCTGAATCTGAATCGTCTGAGAATCCGGTGTTGAGAGGGTGGCCAGAGATTTCAATGGTGTGTCTGCCCCGTAGTACTCCACGCTGATGCGGTCGAGAAGAGACGAATTGGCTCGACCGGTTCGGATGGTGTTGAAGTTGCGCTGGGTGGCTTCCACCGACTTGCGCATGCTGGATTCGAGATCGGAGTGAGACGTGACGATGACTAGTTACTGATGCGAGAACCGATGGGCTCACCTGCCACGGCACGGCCGATGTTGCCGGCTTCGAACAGATTGAAGACCACGATGGGGATGTTGTTGTCTTTGCAGAGGGCGATGGCGGTGCTGTCCATCACCGCCAATTCACCGCTGAGAACCTGTTGGAAGGTCAGAGCGTCGTAGCGCACCGCATCGGCGTGCTTGTGGGGGTCTTTGTCGTAGACCCCATCGACCTTGGTGGCCTTGAACACCACATCGGCTCCGATTTCTGCAGCCCTTAGGGCTGCGGTGGTGTCAGTGGTGAAGAAGGGGTTTCCGCATCCTGCACCGAAGACCACCACACGACCTTTTTCAAGATGCCGGATGGCCCGCCTGCGGATGTAGGGCTCGGCGACTTCTTGCATTTCGATGGCTGTCTGCACCCTCGTGGGGATGCCAGCCCGCTCGAGACCATCCTGCAAGGTGATGGCATTCATCACAGTGGCGAGCATTCCCACATAATCCGCCGTGGCTCGGTCCATTCCCGCGGCCGATCCTTTGAGTCCCCTGAAAATGTTGCCACCACCGACCACGATCGCCAGCTGGGTGCCGCTGGCCACGACACCGGCCACGTCTCGGGCGATGGCCTGAACAATGGCAGGGTCGATTCCGTAGCCTTGATCTCCCATCAGCGCTTCCCCGCTGAGTTTCAGGAGTGCGCGCGCGTAGGCCATTCATCCACCTGATCCTGAAGACAGTAGCAAGCGAGATCGGACGGTCCCAACACTGGCGCGATCGTGCGCTAGCCGCTTGGATAGGGAAACGACAGGGAATCCATGGCTGAAGAGAACGGCGCACGCAGTTCGGTAATGGCCCGTCTCACTCTTTCAGCCCTTGACCGTGCCAGTCACGATCCTTCCTGCTGGCGTGATCCCCTGGTTCACCGTGCACTCTTGGTGAGTGGATTGTCAGTTCTGACTGCGGCTATGGGGCTGTTGCGCAGCGATCTCGACCAGCAGTGATCTCTAAAATTCAATCCCCATCTGCGCTGTAACGCCCTGCTCGCGAAACGGGTGGTGAATCAAGGTCATTTCTGTGACCAGATCGGCAGCGTCCACAAGCTCTGCAGGGGCTCCTCGCCCTGTCACAGCTACGTGGGTCAGCGCGGGCCGTTCTCTCAACCCGGTTATGACGGTGTCTGCATCGATGTAGCCCAGCTTCAGAGCCACATTCAATTCATCGAGCAGCACCAGCTTCACCGCTTCATCTCGCAGATACTCCAGGGCTGTTTTCCAGGCCGTTTCCACCAGCTGCTGATCCCGTTCCCGGTCTTGGGTCTCCCAGGTGAAGCCCTCGCCCAGGGCATGCCAGCGCACCTGGTCTCCGAAAGCTTTCAGCGCCCGTGCCTCTCCCGGTTCCCAGCCGCCCTTGATGAACTGCACAATGGCCACCCGCTCACCATGGCCAAGCATTCGCAAGACGAGACCCAGTCCTGCGGTTGTTTTCCCCTTGCCCTGGCCAGTGAACACGAGAATCAGGCCCTTTTCCTTGTTGCGTTCTTCCACCCGCTGCTTCTGGACCTGCTGGCGTCGCTCCATCCGTTTGCGATATCCGGCATCGTCTGGTTCAGGGGCAAGCTTTCCGCCCATGCCCAGCTCCGCTGCCGATTGATCGAGATCCTTCGTACTCATGGCTGTTCGGTTTGGATGGGACGCATGGCGGTGATCCGCTGCAGTGCCTGCCCTGCGAGAAGCTCCTGCTTCACAGATGTGAAACCAAGCTGCTGAAGTTCGGAGGGCAGATCGTCCTCCAGCATGGCGGTCGCGGTGTCCGTTTCAAACAGCTCACAAAAGATCTGCTGAGGCAGGCGCAGCCAAGGACCAGCAGGATGTAGATCCACCAGCACCAGCCAACCGCCGGGTTGGAGCAGGCGTAGCGCACTGCTCAACACCATCGCCCTCTCACGGCGTGGAAACTCATGCAGGGCGACGCTCAGCTGGATGGCGCTGAAACTCTCGGAACGCATTGGGGGGTTCTCGGCAAGGCCCTCCACGCGTTGGAGCATCGGGTGGCGAGTCGCGGCCAGCTGCAAGGCACGAGGGGAGACATCGAGACCCGTTACGGCAAAGCC
>ERZ802821.1179-NODE-1179-length-14007-cov-13.49_pt1 | contig 14007 bp, 16 predicted proteins | sample MGYA00345648_ERZ802821 | MGnify/ENA primary metagenome ERZ802821 (study PRJEB30503, sample SAMEA104212357) | marine metagenome | biome: Westerlies Biome; feature: [SRF] surface water layer (ENVO:00010504) within the epipelagic zone...; material: water... | reverse complement strand
ACAAGTTCACTGAGATTATCAGCATAAGAAGAAAGCTAAATACAACGACCATTCCGCTGTAAAGAAGACTCATTCCTTCTTGTATTAAAATGTCTTGTTCTGTCATATTTTTATATATATCAATCCGAAATCTTTTTAATAGACTTTAGTGATTTTACACCAATCTAAGTACAATAATAAAATGTCTCTTCATCCATATCTAAATACTCCAGGAGTTGCAATATCTGCTCATAGAGGAGGAAGTATGGAGGCTCCTGAAAATACTCTTGAATCTTTTAAGTATTCTTTAGAACTAGGATGCGCTTATATTGAAACGGATGTTCAGCTATCATCTGATGGAATCCCATATATTTTTCATGATGATGACCTTAGTAGATTATTAGGGAAGGATGTGGCTTTTAATTCTTTGCACAGCTCTGAGATCCAGAATTTAAAATTATTTGAATCCTTTAATATTCCAACCTTAGAAACAGCTTTAACAACTTTTCCTGATGCGCTATTTCAAATTGACTTAAAAACTGATGAAGTCGCTATTCCAGCTATGAAGATAATAGAAAATTTAGATGCCTTTGATAGAGTTTGCATTGCTAGTTTTAGCAGCAAAAGATTGGCAAATGTTAATGAAATTTATCCCCGTGTATGTCTTTCAATGGGGCCAAGAGAAATATTAAAACTGTTGCTATCTAGCTTCGGTCTTTACAAAAAAAAAGTTCCAGGTAATTGTCTTCAGATTCCTATTTATCAGTATGGAATAAAATTAGTTACAAAAAGATTTGTCAAATATGTTCAAAGCATTGGCTTAAAAATTCATGTTTGGACAATAAATGATGTCAATGAAATGCAGCAATTAATAAGTCTTGGAGTTGATGGAATTATTACTGACAGACCAAAAGAACTAAAAAAGCTTTTATCTTAAAATTATTTTAAGGTTTTTCTGCAACTATTCTCCAATTTAGGTCTGCTATTTTAGCCTTTTCTGCATCCGTCCATGATTGGCCACCTGTTTGAAGCAGCTCTAGTGATTCCTCTACCCAGGTTGGAATTAGCCTCAAGCGTTGAAGAAATCTTATTACCTTTCTCACTCCCCAAATTAAATTTCGTTTTTGTTCACATATCGGCCATGCTGGACTTTTGGACGGGGCCGATAAAATAATTTTAAAACCAGCCCTTTCTAAAGCACTGCATACATCTGCTGGATACATAGATTGAGTTGCAGCAAGAGTAGGTAAATAGCTTTTATGAAGACTGGCATGTTCCTCATTCTCCCAATCAAAGTAAGGCGATAAAAGATACTCTGAACATGCATATCTTGATCCTGGTTTTAAAACTCTATACATCTCTTCAGCACAGCTATCCAATTCTTCCTTCTTGAAAAATGGCCATACAGCCTGAATAGAAAAACAACCATCAAAAATTTCTGAGTCGTAATCTAGCGGATCATGATGATCTCCAACTTTAAAATGAAGCCGATCACTCATATTGGTTTCATCCGCCCAATTTTCTGCATTCTCTATCTGATTTGGATCAATATTATAGCCAGAGACTTGGCCGCCCGTCATTGACGCTAGATAGTGAGCAATTCTTCCTCTACCACAACCCATATCCAATAAATGAGATGACTCAGGATCTTTTAAATTTAGCTCCTTTAGTAGTGCTTGTTCACAAAGTAGCTGATTGCCATATAAACCTTTAGTATCATCTTGTTGAGGTGGTATGTATAATTTTTCTAGATCAAAAACAGAAAGCATATTATTTAAAACTTTGTAATATGCTGCCACAGCTTTTGTTTCGTCTGCTGTCTCTGTCTTTTCTCCATCTTGCATTCGTTGGAAAAATTTGTAGGCATCAATGCAAGCTTGCTTATCTTCTTTTGACAAAGTGATAAGTCTTTTAATACCTATAAAGGATGTTTTTAATCTGTACCAACTCATAGAATAAATCATACACCTAAAAAATTAAGCTGTTACAGATATACAAGAATATTAAAACTTACAGTGATTTACTTTTTTTTACTTCCTTAAAAATATCTTTGATATCTTTTAAATCTAAGGGATGTTTGGTTTTAAAAATATGAGAGATTTTATAGAAAGGGCTAAATTGCAATATATCTGCGTGCGCTTTATTTACCGTTTCATTTATATAATTTAGGTATTCAGGTGTTGTTTCGTTTTTATTTTGATCTCTAAGTTCTGGAAGTTGATCTGAGAGTATTTGAGAAAAATCACTCATTAATTAATCGTGAAGAAATCTTGAAAAGATTTTTCTAGCCAACATGTACATAGGAATGATTACACAGGTAGTAATCAAGATTTCTATCCAGGTATCGAAATTAAGAATATCTCTTAAAAAACCGGCTAAAAATAAACTTACTAAACCAAGCAAGCTATACAAAATAATTGATTTACGACTAAAGAGATTCATTGTTACTTTTTACTTTTAAAAGAATGATGGCGCCCATAATAAACAGTGCAGCTATTGGGATCAAGCCATATTTGGTATCTTGAAAAAAAGTAACAAAAATAGCCACCAAGGCTGGGCCCATAAAAGCCCCTGCTCTTCCAAACATGTTATAAAAACCAAAGTATTCGCCTGATTCGTCTTGCGGTATTAAAGTTGCATAGTAACTTCTTGAGATAGATTGAATGCCGCCTTGAATTGCACCTACCATAGAAGCAAGAATGTAAAACTCAATTGCATTAGAGAGAAATGCTGAGTACGCAATGACAATTAAATATAATGAGATTGTAAAAAGTAATGTATTTTTATCGCCAAACCTAGATGCAAACTTTGACCATAAAAGAGTTGTTGGAAAGGCAATAAATTGAACCAGAATGAGAGCTGTGATTACATCGCTGCTTGGAAGACCTAAGTTGAGTGCAAAGTCTGCAGCCATAGCCATGATGGTATGAACTCCATCAATGTATAAAAAGAATGCGATTAAAAAAATAAAAATGTTTTTCCTAGAGGAAACAGTTTTTAAGGTATTAAAAACTTTTGAATAGGCAAGTTTAAAATGTGATCCTGGTTGATTAATCCCATTATCTTTAATTTTTAATAAGATAGGAATCAAAAATAATGTCCACCAAACCGATACGCTTAAAAAAGACCATCTCACAGCATCAGCAACACTTGATAAGCCAAAGAACTCTGGTTTGATTGTCATCGCAGCATTAACTAAAAATAATAGGCCGCCCCCTAAATAACCAAAGGCAAAGCCATAACTTGATATTTTTGCAATGTTTGATTGATCTGATACTTGAATTAGCATCTTGTCATACAGGGTATTACCAGCAGCAAAGCAATAATTAGCAATTCCAAAAAATACTAAGGCCTGCAGCCAAGAGCCTGCTGGAATGAAATATAAAATTGCTACACAGATGATTGATACAGCTCCAAAGCCTGTAAATAATGTTTTCGTAGTTTTTGAAACATCTGTCAGGGCTCCAATGAATGGGGAGGTAAATAAAAGCACTAGATTTGAAATGGTAAGACCCCAGCCCAGGTATGCAGTTTTTACTTCAGCTTGCAGATCTGCTGCCCAAAAATCGTTAAAAAATATTGGGAAAAATGCTGCTATTACTGTAGTAGCAAATGCAGAATTTCCACCATCATATAAGATCCACGCTTTTGCTTCTGGAGAAAGCTTAGGCTTGTTCATACCAACATTGATCTTTGTCGATAGATTTTTTAATTAAACCTCTAAATAATAAGCAATTTAGATGGCCTAATGACTCACCAGTTGCCATGACTAAGTTGGTATCATCTATCTCTCTTTTAAATAAGACATCAAAAACATCTACCGCTCTTTTTGGTGTTTTGAGAATATCATGTAGTTTTTCCAAAGATATTTCGTGGTGCTTGATAAGTGCATCAAGTCTTTTGTGAGCTCCAATAAATGGTCGTCCATGGCCGGGTAAAACTAAAACATCTTCAGGTAAAATATTAATTAATTTATGACAAGAAGCAATCCAATCTTCAACAGGATTAGCATCAGGCTCAGTAGGAAATGTGCCCACATGCGAACTGATTGTTGGTAACAGTTGATCGCCACTGATAAAAGTATTTAGCTCTTTAGAAAAAAAACATAAATGCTCCATCGAATGGCCTTTGCCATCTATGGTAATCCAATCTATCCCATTAACAGTAAGATGATCTCCATCTTTTAATCGATTGTAAGAATGCGGCAGTGGATGAACAATTGAGCCAAAAAATCCAAATCTTTTACTAAAAGAATCTATCTGATCCTCAGTCATGCCTGCCTGAGTATAGAAACTAATTGCATCAGAAGGAACCTCATCACCGATACCTGAAGAAAGCATGCGACATTGCAGATAGTCGGTTCTACTCATGCTAAAGGTAGTATTATATTTTTTCACAAACCAGCCAGCCAAACCAACATGGTCAGGATGCATATGAGTAACAATTACATTATTGATATTCAAGTTTTCATTTTTGATCAAGTTTATCCAAGCATCTTTTGTATCATCAAGTTGCATACCAGTATCAATCAAGGTTAGGTCGTCGATGCCTCCCAAAGTCCACAAATTGACATGATTAAGACTCATTGGAAGTGGCATTCTTACCCAATTAATATGCTCATTGATGTTAAATAAGGTTCCATATTTTGGAACTTCATCAATAGGAAAGGTTAATCTTGTTTCGGAATTCATTGTTGATTATTGAAATATTTGATGGGTATACTGACTCAATGGAAGAAGATTCGCAAACTATAAAGCATTTGGGTTTATTTGTTGTAGGTATAGGTGGATTAATTTTTATAATAGGAATTGTAGCCTATTTATTTTATTCTTAACTTCCCCGGTTCCTTACCCCTTCGCAAAGACTCCAAGAAAACATTGGCTTCTACTGCCTCGGCAACATCGTTGTCACGAATATAATCGCTGCTCCAAAATTCTTTCCATGAAGGAAATAAATCATGGAAGAATCCTTCATAATTTTCTTGCCCAGGCCATCTCATTTTTTTGTCTCCTAGGGGAGGTTTATTTAAATCAGTTGCATACCAATACATGGGGAGTCTTTTTTTAAAAAGCCATTTCCCCTCAACTCTATTGTAGGTATCCCAGTAAAGCATTTGCATGATAATCCATTCATTGTCTGTCTCATGTTCATTTTTTGAATAAACCAACCCAATGGCTGAGTCAGGGCCATCAAAGTCAATAATATGATTGCCAATATGATGGGAGGTACCAGTAAACTGATCTCTAAATGTTGCATCAGCCCATTTTTTTAATTCTTGGCGTCCGCTTCTGTCTTTTCCCACCCTTACGTCTGGCACAAATAAATTTACATGCATATCCATATCTCTCATATCAAGAGTTACAGAGTATTTTGCAGCCAGTTGTCTTATTTCATCAAGAGATTCAAGTCGATCAAGTCTTTCTTCTATCGACATTAATTATCCCGGAGGCCATTGAAGAGGCCTGCCACTTAACAAATGCAAATGAAGATGAAAAACACTTTGCCCTGCACCGGCTCCATTATTGGTAACTAGCCTAAATGTTTCTTCTAAGCCAAGATCTCTTGCTACCTCTCCTGCTACCCACATTAAATGACCAAGCAATTCTTTATCCTCCGCAGATGCATCAGATAATTTTGGGATAGGTTTTTTTGGAATAATTAGTAGATGGGTTGGTGCTTGAGGATTTATATCTTTAAAAACTAATGACAGATCGTCCTCAAAAATAATATCAGCAGGAATCTCTTTATTAATAATTTTTGTAAAAAGTGTTTCCACAGTGTTATATCAAAAATCTAAACAATCTAAAGCCAACATAAAAAACGCCAGCGGATATTCCCAATGCTAGGACAATGATTAATAAATCTCTTAAGGATTTTAAGAATTTTCCTTCAGGTGAGTTCTTTAATAATTGCTGCACTAAAAAAAGCAGAGCAATAATCGACAAAAATAAAATTAATAAAGTAATCATAATTATTTAAATATAGAGCCTACTGAGACTACAAGCAAGGCTAATGCAAGGGCCCACGCAGAACATGCAATGACATCAGCAACATAGAATCTTTTTAATCTTAAATCAGTAATGCCGAGTAAAAAAGGAACCAAAGGTCTTACAGCAGGAATAAATCTGCCAAACAAAACTGTGTATGGACCAAAACGTTTTAAAAATTTTTGTGTCTTGTTAATTGCCTTTTGTCGTTTTTTAATAAATTTTGTTTTTAATAGTGATGGCCCAATAGATTTGCCAACAAGAAATCCACACACATCTCCGGTGTGTGAACCCAGCAAAGCAATGCTGCATATCCACGGCAAACTAAGAAGCTCAATGTTGTATAGGTAGATACACAGAGAAAATAAAATAGCACTTGGCATAAAGCTTCCAGTGATAACCATAGATTCCAAAAAACCAAATAGAAAAACAAGCATCCAACCATATTCAGGATTTGTTTCTAAGAAAAATTGAATTCTTTCAAACGACATAATCAATTACTTTTTTCTAGCAAAAAACTTTTCAACTGCTTTTAAATTATCTTCTGACCCAAAAAGCCTTTTCATAGCCTGAGTCTCCAAAGATCTTGCTTTAATCAAATCGTCTTCTATGAAAGATTTTAAAATAGCTTTTGTTTCCATGATTGATCCAAGCGATTGTTCTTTTAAGGCATGTGCATATGCATTCGCCTTGATTAAAAAATCTTCGCCTACATATTTTGCTAAACCCAATTCAAAATATGTTTTCCCATCTATTGGTTTAGATTCGAAAAGAAGTTGTGCCGCTTTTTGATAACCAAGAGCTTGAAATAGCAAATATGAACTTCCTACTTCGGGTGCCAAGCCTAGATCAGAAAATGGATACTTAATTTTTGCCTCTGGGCAGATAAACACCGCATCGAAATGCAAAAGGATGGTTGCTCCCCCCCCAATCGCAGCACCCTCGACTGCTCCAATCAGTGGCTTTTTAAAATTTATAAGTGCATCAATGCAAGACTCAAACGGTTCCTCATATTCATTTCCGCCATCTCCCATCATGCTGCTTAGATCTACGCCGGATGAAAAAGTATTTGAGCTGCCTGTAACAATCACAGAACAAATAGATGAATCGTCACTAGCAATGTTTAATTCATCTCTGAATAACGACCATAATTCTGCATCAAATGCGTTTTTAGTTTCAGGTCGATTAAAGATAAGGGTGCGAACACCATCATTGGTTTCTATTAAAAGTTTGCTCACTTGCCTTTAAATTTTGGTTTTCTTTTTTCAGCGAATGCTGTAAGCCCTTCCATCATGTCCTCTGTAGAAAAAATTGGCTGCCCAATCTCTAGCTCTTTTTCTAAAGCTTCAGATTCTGGATAACTTTCATCTATTTCTCTGAGTGATTTAACAATTGCTTGAATGGATAAAGGGGCATTGTCACTTACTGTTTCAGCGATCTCCATGGCTTTTTCTAGCGCACTACCATCCTCAACAACATGTCCTATGAGTCCAAATCTAAGGGCTTCATCAGAGCTAATTCTTCTCCCTGTCAATAAGGCTTCTGCAGCTAGTGTGTATGGGATTTGTCGTCTCAAGCGAACAGTAGAACCACCTAGAGGAAATAAACCTCGTAAGGGTTCTGATAAACCAAAAACTGAACTTTTTCCTGCAACTCTAATATCAGTTCCTTGTAAAATCTCAGTTCCACCTGCAAGCGCAAAACCTTCAACTGCTGCAATAATTGGTTTGGTGGGTCGGTTATGCCTTAATAAAGATTGCCAATGCAAATCTGGGATTTCTTTAAGTTTCTCCATCATGGCAGAATCTTCATTGCCATCTTTCATTGCACTTAAGTCAGCACCAGAGCAAAAAGTTCCGCCAGCACCAGTCAAAACTGCGCAACGCAAATTGGGATCATCATCAAGTTTTCTCCAAGCATCATAAATGGTAACTAGCATCCCTGGGCTTAAAGCATTTCTTTTTTCGGGTCGATTCAGAGTAATCACCATTATATGGCCTTTTTCTTCGACGATGGCATGATCTGTATTCATAATAAACTCCTTGTTAGTCGAGCGACGATGAAACTATCCACATTGCAAAAAATTGTGCAGCTCCACCGTATGCATGTCCCATTGCTACTTTTGCATTTTCAACCTGATGATCTTGTGCTTGACCCATCACTTGTAAAGCAGCTTCCCCAAATCGAATCATTCCAGATGCACCAATGGGATTAGAAGACAAAACACCGCCTGACATATTAAAAGGCATTTCTCCATCGATTGTGGTTGCATCTCGATCAGTAACTTTCCAGCCCTCTCCTAGCTCGCAAAATCCTAAGTTTTCTAACCACATAGGTTCATACCATGAAAATGGAACATAGATTTCTGCACAGTCGATTTCCTTGTAAGGATTGGTTATCCCGGCTTGATTATAGATATCTTTGGCGCAATCTATTCCTGCCTGAGGATTCACTTCATCTCTACCAGCAGAGAGTGTTCCTTCTGATCTTACTGCCATGCCTTTAATCCAAGCAACATCTCTGTCACCAACTTGATCTTGTGAAGTGATGACCATTGCACAGGCTCCATCAGATGACGGACAACTTTCAAGATACCTTAAAGGTTCCCATAGCATGGGCGTATCACTAACCATTTTCTCATCAATACCGGGAATGTGCAGATGAGCCAAAGGATTTTTTAAAGCATTTTGACGATCTTTAGCTGCCACCTTCCAGCCGATATGCTCCGGAGCATCATATCTTCTTATGTATTCTCTGATAAATGGTGCAAAGTATCCTCCTGCACCAGCATTAATATGTGGAGAGTATGGATAACGAGGTGATAATGCCCAGGTCGCATTAGATTCTGATTGTTTTTCAAAGGTAACAGTTAGAACAGTTTTAAATTGACCAGAACAAACATGAGTAGCAGCTATCACGCCGGTGCTTCCTCCTACACTCCCTGCAGTATGAACTCTTAGAACAGGCTTACCCACAGCTCCAATTGCATCGGCTAAATATAATTCTGGCATGATGACGCCTTCAAACATATCTGGTGCTTTACCCAATACCACAGCATCAATTGCATCCCATTCAACGTTGGCAGCTAACATAGCATTATCAATTGCTTCGCGAACCAATCCAGCCATAGACACGTCTCTTCTTTTAGCATCATATTTTGTTTGTCCGACGCCTATCACTCCTGCTTGAATCATTGTTTTTTCTCCAAATGAACCAACATATTGTGTTGCAAACATGGACCAGAAGATGCGTGAGCTAATCCACGATGGAGATCATTTTGTTTTAATGACTCATAAGTTTTACCAATGGCATCAAGCCCTGCACACATCATCACATTACCAACCAATGGTCCGCCCGAAAGATTGGTTGGCACATCTACAAGACCTAACAGTGATCTTAAAAAAGGAAGCTCAAAACTAAACTGAGTGTGAAGCTCTGCGACATCAAATTCGAAATTGTTAAGTTGTAGGTGATCCATGGACGCTTGCAGACTTTTAGAACTAGATAGATCACGAGAGCCTAGATTTGATGACTCAATTCTGTGATCAATGCCCTCAATGAGTATAGGTTTATCAGTATATTCATAGGCTTTTTCTTCAGAAGCAATGATCATTGCAGAAGAACCATCAGATATTGGCGGGCAATCAAATGCATTTAGGGGAGATGAAATGATCTCCTCTTCTAAATAGGTAGATTCATCTATGAGATCATTAATTAATGCATTCTTATTATTTTTTGAATTAACTCTAGCCTCAATGACTGCTGAGAGCATTTGTTCTTTTGTAACAATTTTTTTATCCAGCAGAACCCTTGCTTGAAGAGCCGCCAAACTAACTCTGTCAGGCCAAAGTGGAGAAATGTAATAAGGGTCCATCTGTAATGACATGATGGAATCTAGATTTCCTGGAGAAGATTTACCAAATCCATAAATCAAAGCAGTATCAGCATCGCCCATTTGAATTTTTAACATTGATTCATACATTGCCCATGCTGCATCCATTTCTACGTGAGATTCTTTGATAGGAGGATTGGTTTGAATAGCAGACAAGCCCTCTACAAATGCAAAAGCTGCTCCTTGTAGATAATCACAACTACCTGAGCAGGTAAAATCTATGTTTTTTTGATCTATGCCTAGCCCATCAAAGAGATGATGAACAACTGGCATTATTAATTCGACCTCATTTAAGGCACCAGCATTGCTTAAGATTGGGTGTTGAGCGTATCCAATTATTGCAACTTTTTTCATGATTCTTTAAATCTCAAAGTTGCTACATCAATATCTGGCTCATCAATGGGTGCAAACCACTTAATATTCTCTAATGAATGAGTCCATTCTTCTTTTGGCTTCCATACTGCTTGAATCCGCATCCCAATTCTAATTTCTTGAATATCCACTCCTTGAATTAGGTGCAAAAAAGAAATATTTGACCCATCCAACCTGATCATGGCGCAAACATATGGAGGCACGATTGGATTTCCTGGGATAGGGATATGAACAACAGTAAATGACTCAATGCAGCCCTTATCGGTCAAGGGAACCTCAATATTGGTAGCCACTCCACATCTTGGACAACTGCCCCTCGGGGGCACATAAACGGCTTTACATTTTGGACATGCTTGTCCAACAAGCTTGCCCTCTTTTACTTGATTAAGGAATCTTGTTGTTGCTGAGCCAGCTGTATAAAAGTACTCCAAGTTAATTGGTGATTCTGAATAATCTTTTGGTTTTTCTTCTGTACTCATGTTTCTAAAGTAAAAAATTGTATATCGGTGATTCTTTTGTCTTGAGTGCTCGACCAGGAAGCCGTTACTCTTGTCCCAATGCTTAAATCACTTTCATTACAATTAGCAACCATGTGCAACATTGATGTATCGGCACCGTCAAGTTTAATGAGCGCAAAAGCAAATGGATTTTTAACTAAATGGTGATGCTGAGGTTTTTCAATCCAACTAAAAGATTCTATTGCGCCACCTGGGCCAACTTCAACAAGATCATTTAAAGCTTCGTGAGTATCTGGATCAAATTCAGCGGCCGGGGCAAAAACTTTTCCAGCACTACTTTTTGTTGCTAAAATTTTATGCTCTCCAAGGCCGTCAAAAAACTTTGACATCACAGGGCCATTTGATCGCTTATAGGTATACCCAAGTTCAAAGGGAGCTCTTAGCAAATCTTTATGATCACTCATTTTCTTCAACCATTGTATTTTTAGATTCGTCTATTAAAACATGTTTCATCAATTTACCGGAAGCATTTCTTGGTAATGGTGAGTTGATAAATTTCCATTTAGATGGAACTTTAAAGTCTGCCAAGTCTTTGCCAGTCCATGCAATTAACTCTTTGTCATTTAGCTCTGAATTTTTGGTAAAAATAATTGCCATAACCTCCTCGCCCAAATCGTCATGAGGCATCCCTATAACCGCAGACTCTTCAACAGATTCATGAGAATCCAAGATTAGTTCTATTTCTTGTGGATACACATTTTCTGCACCTCTTAAAATAAGATCAGTCCTTCTAGATGAAATGTAATAAAGAGAATGATTCTTAAAACCCCAATCTCCCGTTCTTAACCATCGATCATCAGTCAAGGAAGCTTTGGATGCATCTGGGTTATTAAAATAGCCCAGCATGACCGAAGGGCTTTTTACATAAATTTCTCCCTCTAGGTTGTCTTTTTCTATTGCAGCTCCGCTATCATTCCTTAGCTCAATTTGGATAGTCGGCATAGGCTGACCTGGAGATGTTGGTTCTTTTTGCAGTTCATCTCCCCAATTAATAATGGTAATGGCTCCAGATTCCGTAAGACCATAACCGTAACCAAAACTATATTTTGAGTTAGGAAAAACATCTTTTGTTCTATCAATTAATTCAGTAGGCATCGGTGCACCACCTCCTCCAACAACCAATACACTCATCAGCTGAACATCTCTCGCCTCAGCATCATCTAAGACTCTTTTTAGGGCAGTAGGCACTGCTCCCCCCCAAGATGTAACGTTATATTTAGCTATTAAGTCTATAACTCTATTGGCTAAAAATCTCCCGTCATATAACAAAGTTGTAGAGCCAGCAAAAAGGCTTGTGACTGCCCCTGCAGACAAACCTGATACATGGAATAAAGGAGATGTTAAAAGACTGGTCGGGGTATTCTTTGCCCAATCTATACCTTTACTGGAGGAATCCTGAGAAACGGCAGCTCCTTGGAGCATTTGTAGTGTTGAATTTGCAATCATTGATCTATGGGATGTCATAACACCTTTTGGAGTTCCTGTGGTTCCAGATGTATATAACAGGCATGCACAAGCATCTTCATCTGTTCTCAAAAATAAATCGATTTCATGCTCATATAAATTTATATCAAAATCCTCAAAAATAATTACAGGACCTTGCATCAAATCTTCAATTCTTTGAAATCTTATTTGATCTGCGACGACGACCTTTGGATCTGCATCCCTAATAGCTTTAATTGCTTCTGAACCTTTCCACCATCCATTCAAACCGCATGCAATTGCACCAAGGCTTACCGTGGCCCAAAAAAATATTATCCATTCAGGGGAGTTGGCAGCATAGATGCACACTCTGTCACCCTCTTGAACTTTATGTTTCGACTGAAGCAAGTGAGCTGCTCTTTTGACTAATTTAAGGTGCTGATTAAAGCTAATAACTTTATCTTTATAAATTAAATAAGGTTTTTCTCCATGCGCAGCTGATGAATCAATAAAATCCACCAATGACCTTGGTCTGTTTTTAAAAACATCCATTTGCACTCCAAGAACTTTCTCTTGATGAATCTCAAAAAAAGGCTGGTCTTTAATCAAAGCTTGGATATATTTATCTGAATGCATAATAGGTTTTTACTATCTTATAAATATATCTATTTATCAATGAGTATCAAGAGGATTTATTTTGTCAAATATTCTAATAATTTAATTAATATTGTTAGTCAGTTCATGATTCTTTATAGTGGGTTAATTAGAATTTACAGAATCAATTTTTACATAAATAAATATGTCAGATAACAAATCTAATCGGCTAGCAATTGTCACTGGCGGAGCCTCGGGAATTGGGCTTGGTGCTGTGAAGCGTTTTTTAAAAGAAGGTTATGAAGTATTAAGTTTGGATGCGAATAAAGAAGCCGGTGAGAATTCAATAAATGACCTAAAAACAGATACTTGTGTATTAAATTTTATGCATTGTGATATTAGGGATCATGGTCAGATAGAATCCATTTTTCAAAGTTTACATAAAGAAGAACGTCCTGCGCATGTATTGGTTAATTGTGCAGGCATAAGCCCAGCCTTGAATCCATTGCATGAATACTCTGTGGAAGAATGGCACAGAGCAATAGACATAAATTTACATGGTACTTTTTATGCCTGTAGAGAGTTTTTAAAACTTGCTACTGCGCTTAATATTCAAGAAGGCTCAATTGTGAATGTAGCTTCAATCATGGGAACAAGAGCCAGTGCAGCTCAAGCATCTTATGGAGCTTCCAAGCATGCCGTGGTTGGTTTAACCAAATCAATTGCTCAAGATTATGCAACCATGAACATAAGAGCAAATGCTGTTGGCCCTGGTGTGATTGATACGCCAATGAATACTGAATTAATGAAAGATGAAAATGTTATGCAATACCTTCTTCAACGCGTTCCGATGAAAAGAGTTGCTTCTGCAGACGAAGTAGCTAATTTAATTTATTTTCTAGCATCATCAGAAGCATCCTATATTACTGGATCCTACTACCCCATAGATGGTGGGTATCTTGCAAGCTGATATCTTTACAAACAAAACTGCTCTAATCACCGGTGCCGCAAGTGGAATTGGCAGAGGCTTAGCATTGCATGCTGCAAAACTTCAAATGAATGTTGTCTTAATGGACCTGAACGAAAATGGTTTAAATGAGACCCATAGCCTTATGGCTGAGTGTCCCTCCATGATCATCAAGTGTGATGTATCTAACTTAGAAGACTTTGCAAAAGCAAAAGAAAAAATTGAGGGTGAGTTTGGCACAGTTCATTTCCTGTTTAATAACGCAGGAATCTTTTT
>ERZ802821.1173-NODE-1173-length-14026-cov-17.8818_pt1 | contig 14026 bp, 10 predicted proteins | sample MGYA00345648_ERZ802821 | MGnify/ENA primary metagenome ERZ802821 (study PRJEB30503, sample SAMEA104212357) | marine metagenome | biome: Westerlies Biome; feature: [SRF] surface water layer (ENVO:00010504) within the epipelagic zone...; material: water... | reverse complement strand
AAGTGATAACGGTCACCCGAAGCAAGCCGGTCAATGGCTCGTGAAGCGACACTTTCTTGATGCCTTTGATATTGTTCTCATCACGAAGATGGCGCAGGAATAATGGCTCATAGGCGACGCGTTTGATGACGCTGGATTCGCTTGGGGCTACTTGACTGATATAAGATGGAACAATCGCTTTTTGACGGCGGGTTATCGCCGTAATGCGCATTGGCATATTATATTCTTCAAGCGCGATATGACCATGTGACTCGCCAAAAGGGCCTTCGGGTTCAACCCGCGTTGTGTCGATAAAGCCTTCAATCACAATTTCGGCTTCGGCGGGCACCACCAGATCAATGCTTTTGGTTTTTGTAACATTGATAGGCGTGCCGGCAAGACCACCAGCAACGGTAAATTCATCAACGCCAAGCGGCAATTTTTGCGGCCCCATAAAGGCAACATAGGGCGGGCAACCAAGAACAATCGCAACCGGCATTTCGGTGATGCCCATTTGCTGGCATTTTTGATAATGCTGATAACCGCCAGCACCACCAACACGCGTTGCCATGCGAACAACCAGCCGGTCAGGTGCTTTCAAGGCGCAGCGGTAAGTGCCCATATTCTGCACGCCGGTTTCCGGGTCTTTGGTGATGACATTGCCTGCGCTTAATGTTGGGGCGCTGTCAAATCCGGGGGTTGAAACCGGAATCGGGAGCGCGTCAAGCCCATGTCCGGGCTGGCTGAGGCTGGCGCCATCTTGAATGATTTCATGGCAAGGTGCATTGTCGACAAATTGTGGATCAATCGGGTTGGAAATGGCATTGTCCCATTTGGCCTGAATGCCCTCAACCGAGCTGCCCATGCCAACGCTATAGATGCTGCGATTGGCAGCAAGCCCACCAACCAGAACCGGCATATCAAATTTGCGGCCTTTGCCATCAACGATGTTAGTGAATAAAAAAGCCTTTCGGTCTTCTTCTTTCATCCCGCCAATAAACTGCCAGCGGACAAGCGCATGCATTTCGCTGTCTTTGTCGATTTGGCGGTCAACTTCAATCAACAAATTTTGCTTTTTCAAGGCGGTAATATGTTGAGGAAGATCGTTATAGGGCGGCGTCTTTGTCATGCTGCTCTCCAAAGCAAATTAATTGGGCAGATTTTTACCGGCCGTGTGATCTCCCTTCAGCACCGCAAAGTTAAGCGCAGTAGCAAGGCTGATTTCATCAAGCTGCCATAGTTTTTGTAAAAGGCTGTTTGTCAGTTTATTGCCAAGAACAGGGTTCGCCAGCTCGACAAATTTCGCGTCCAGCTCGTCATCTGTCAGGGGTAGATCAGGGTCGCCTTTTCGCGTTGGCTGGTAATGCGTCAATTGGCGACCATCTTTTGTGGTGACACGGACATGCGCTGCGCGGCGTGCCGGAAATTCCGCATCAACCGCCGGATCAATGCCAAGATCAATTTGGCCTAGCATTGCTTGGATCGCTGGATCAGACATACGTTCGGCTTCAAAAGCCTCGATACGAACACTTCCGTAATGGGCAGCATGAGCAAGGACATATTGCATTGAAAATTTGCATTCTTGCGACGTTTTGGGATCAACCCTGTCAGTAATTGAAACCGCTGGGCCATAGGTGGCGATAGCAATATTGGCAATGTCATTAGCGGTGATTTGCGCGTCCTCCATGATGAACAGCAATCCGTCAATGGCCGCGAAAGTATGTCCGCAACAGCCATGATTTTTAAAGGTGATGGCCTCGATATTATAAATTTTGCCAAGGCCAGAAGTGGCTTTGCGCCAATCAGCATTGCCACTCATCGCAGCGCCCATGCCAGCAGGCCCTTCAAGAACATCAAGCGCGCCAGTAACACCTCTGCTGGCGGCGATGGCGGCCATAACGCCGGTTTCGGCAGCATGTGCGGCGTGGAGCGGTTTGCTCATTCCATCCGATCGGAATGCCTGCTGCAGTCCGGCGGCAAGCGTTGCTGAGGTTGCCAGCGCATGCGCTGTTTGGGGGCGGTTCAACCCTAAGAGCAGGCAGGCAGCCGCCGCCGCGCCAAATGTGGCAATGGTGGCGGTTGTATGCCAAAAACGATAATGGTCACGGCCCATCGCGGCGCTGATGCGGCTGCTAACCTCATATCCGGCGATCACCGCACGCAGGAATATTTCGCCCGACAAATCATGTTTTTGTGCAACAGCAAGCGCGGCGGCAATGGTTGCACAGCCCGGATGAAGCCCGCCATCACGGAAAATATCGTCAAATTCAGATGTATGGGCGCTAGCACCATTCAAAAAGGCCGCAGTTTTGATTGTCGAATAATCACCTGTTGGAAACACAATTGATTGTTGGAGGTCTCCAGCCTCAATAAAGGCGGCGCGCAACATCGGGTTTGGGTCTTGAACCGACCCCGGATACATGGCGGCAAACCAGTCGATTACCGCGCGTTTGGCGTGATGAGTCGTGCGTGGCGCGAATTGGCGTGTTTGCTCTTGAACAATATAATCGGCAATTTTTTCAATAAGAATCATATCAGCACCATAGAAATCTGGCCGCGTGGTTAAGTTTATCCTTTCAATAGAATGGTGCTGCGGCAAGGTCAAAATGGTTCTTATTAAATAAATCTGATCAATGACAAGGACATTTTTTTATCTTAACCTGATTCTGAGTATAGCTTTGAACTTAACGATACTGACCCTCGATATGACGCCTGTAATGGCGCTAGAATCAATAAATCATCAAGGTAGCCCGCTGATGACAAATCCAGATTCGCTTATTCATATAATCCATCTTGATCAGGTGGCAATTGTGACCCTGAACTTTGCCAAAAAGCGCAATGCCATCAATGGCGCCATGCGAAATGCGCTGATTGATGTGCAGCGAGCGGTGAATGGCGCAACAATTTTTAACCATGCAGAGGATCGCTAGATGGATTTTGAACTGACGCAGGATCAACAAATTTTTTATGATTCGGTGAAACGATTTGCCGTCAATGAACTTGCTGACGGTGTGGTTGATCGGGCTAATAGCGATGGCTATTTATGGGATATCGCGGCGCGGCTCGCCGAAATGGGATTGCTTGGGATCACCATTTCTGAGTCCAAGGGTGGTATTGGCGGAAGTCTAACCGATGCTGTGCTGGCGATTCAGGCCATTGCCGAGGTCTGTCCGCGAAGTGCCGATGTTGTGCAGGCTGGAAATTTTGGCGCAATCCGCACTTTTGCCGAATATGCAAACGCCGATCAGCTGGCGCGGTTCCTGCCTGATCTTCTAGCTGGCAAAGGGGTTATGTCGGTTGGCATGTCCGAACCTGATGCTGGCTCGTCAGTGACTGAATTGAAAACATCGGCAACGCCTGATGGTGATGATTTTCTGGTCAATGGAAGCAAGGTTTTCGGCACCAATAGTGGTGATGCCGAAGTGTTTTTAATCTATCTTCGCTTTGGCCCCGGAACCGAAGGTATTGGATCGGCGCTTATTGAAAAAGGCACGGCCGGTTTTGAGATTGGCCCGGGCTATCGCTATATGAATGGTGAATCATGGTCGCCGCTTTATTTCGATAATTGCCGCATTCCCAAAGCCAATATTCTGCTTGGGTCAGGCGGATTTAAAAAACAGATTTCGGGATTCAATATTGAACGGCTTGGCAATGCGGCGCGCGCCGTGGCGGTGGGGCGCAAAGCCTTTAACGAAGCGCGTGACCATGCCAAAACGCGCCGCCAGTTCGGGCGCGATATTTGTGAATTTCAGGGGCTTCAATGGAAATTTGCTGAAATGCAAATGCGGCTTGAGGCAGCACAGCTATTGCTGATGCGGGCGGTAACGCGCGCCGATAATGACCTGCCATCGGCGCAGGATTCGGCGCTGGCAAAACTGGCTTGTAATGATGCTGGTTTCTATGCGGCAAATGAGGCCTTGCAAATCATGGGTGCGCTTGGGTTTAGCGATGATAACATTGTTCAATATTGTATGCGCCGCACGCGTGGCTGGATGATTGCCGGTGGGTCAACTGAGATTCTGAAAAACCGGATTGCCGAAGGTATTTTTGAACGCCGCTTTTCACAGCGCCCGCCAAAACCGGCAAAAGATGGCGCATGACCATGTCTGATTTTGCACAGCCACTTATCGCGCCGCAATCGGTTGCATTGATCGGGGTGTCGGGGGATGCCAAAAAACTATCAGCGCGGCCGTTGCAATTTTGTCAGCAGCATGGCTTTGCCGGTAAAATCTATATTGTAAATCCGCACCGTGATGAGGTGCTTGGTCAAAAAGCATATCGGTCGGTAACGGCCATTCCGGATAAGGTGGATCACGCCTATATCCTTATTGGCACGGATTTGGTCGAAGCAGCGCTTGATGATTGCATTGCGGCGGGGGCAAGGGTTGTTTCTATTCTTGCTGATGGATTTGCCGAAGCTGGCGACGCGGGCATGGCACGCCAAGCGCGGATTGTTGCCAAGGCCAAGGCTGCCAATATAGTTCTTATTGGGCCAAATTCGATGGGTGTGGTAAATACGAATAACGGTTTTGTTTGCACCACCAATGCCGCCTTTAAAACCGATGAGTTACCGTGTGGGCGGCTTGCTGTTTTATCGCATAGTGGCAGTTTGATTGGCACGCTGATTTCGCGCGGACAGGAACGCAATATCGGGTTTGCGGCGCTGATCTCGCTTGGCAATGAGGCGCAATCTTGCGTTGGTTCGATTGGCCTTGAATTGGTTGAGGATGATCATATTGATGGCTTTGTGCTGTTCCTTGAAACCATGCGCAATCCGGAAATTTTTGCCACTTTTGCCGCAGCGGCCAAACGCCTTGGCAAACCAGTGGTGGCTTATATGTTGGGGAAATCCAGCGATGGTCAGGCTTTGTCAGTGTCGCATACCGGCGCAATGACCGGCGAAGCCGAGGCCGTTCGTGCCTTTCTGGCGCATCATGATATTGCCGAGGTCAGCCAGTTTGATGCGTTGTTTGAAGCGCCAGCATTGCTATTGAAAAAGCCGCAATTGAAATCCCGCCCGCGCCGCGCAACCGTTGTCACCACAACCGGTGGCGGCGGTGCCATGCTTGTTGATCAGCTTAGTATCCGCGGGGTTGACCTTGCTGGATTAAGCCCCGCCTCAAAGATATTTTTTAAGGATCAGCAGATTCCGTGCGGTAGTGGCAAGCTTGTCGATGTAACGCTTGCTGGTGCGCAATATGACATCATGAAAAAAGCAATAACGCAGCTCATCAATGATCCGGAAACAGGCATTGTGGTTGTGGCGATTGGATCGTCAGCGCAATTCAACCCGGAACTGGCGGTAAAGCCTATCATTGATGCGGTCGAGGAAAACCCCGCCGCCGCGCCGGTCATTGCCTTTCCGCTGCCAATTGCAAAACAATCAATGGTGATGCTTGAGGCGAATGGCATTCCTTGTTTTGGCAGTGTTGAAAGCTGCGCTGACAGTGTTGCCCTATTACTTGCCGCCGAATCCAGCAGACTGGATGATCTGATCGATGATGGCATTGATTTAAAAAATGTTCAGCAGCAGCTTGATGCGGTGATGAAAGCAGCGGCGATTGGGGGTGATGGCGGCGTGCTGAATGAAGTTGACGGCACCCGGATTTTCACCAGCCTTGGCTTGAAGGGGCCGCGCCAGCTATTTTTGCCACTGCCGGAAATCAAGCCGCAACCGGCATCTGCATCTGTTGCAAAAGCGGGGCTTGCCTATCCGCTTGTTGCCAAGCTTGTGTCACCAGATATGCCACATAAATCTGATTACGGCGCAGTAGCTTTATCAATCGAAACCGGTAATGCGCTTGATGCGGCTGTGGCGCAAATGCGGCAAGCCGTGACAAGTCAACACCCTGCCGCCAACATTGAAGGCCTGTTGTTTCAAGAGATGGCGTTCGGGCTTGGTGAGGCGCTCGTCGGTTTTCGGCATGATAATCTTGTTGGGCCGATCATCACCGTTGGCGCAGGTGGCATTTTTGCCGAAATTTACAAGGATGTCAGCATTCGCCCAGCACCGGTTAGCCTTGCAACGGCGCGCAAAATGGTTGACGAGGTCAAAGGGTTTGCAGCGCTTCGCGGTTATCGTGGCAAGGCAAAGGGTGATCTTGAGGCGCTTGCCAATCTGGTTGCCAATCTGTCACAGCTTGCCAATCTTCGCCATATTGCCGAAGCGGAAATCAATCCGGTGATGGTGCAGGCTGATGGGGTTTTGATGCTCGATGCGCTGATCCGCATTCAACCGTATCCAATGCTTGATAGCACCGCATCATGAAAGCGGGTCGCAAAGAACGTAATAAAGGCCCAACACCGCCGCATTATCTTTGGACCTATGGTGGTGATAACCCAATCAAATAGACGCCGCAGATAGATAATCAGGATGACGCACTGTCATCCAGAAAATAGCGAAGGCTTTTGGCAATGAGATCTTGATCTTGATTGATATTCATGGTTTTTTGCGCCTCACGAAGCCGAAGCCGATGCGCATATCCTGTCGGCAAATAGGAAAATGGGTCATCAACGCCAAGTGCCTCAGCCGCATGGACTGGCCAATCGGCATTCCATAATAATTCTCGTGCCATGGCGATAATATCCGCATCCCCTGCCTGCAAGATATCTTCAGCCTGCTTGGCGGTTGTGATGCCGCCAACGGCAACTGTTTTGATCTTGGCTTCATGTCTGATACGGCCGGAGAAACTGGCCTGATATGCCGGAATCCTTGGCACCATCGGCATGTCACTTGATCCGGTCACGCCGCCAGATGATACATCGACAACATCAATATCAACCATGCGAAGAGCCTTTGCCAAGGCAATTGAATCTGTCAATCGCCAACTGCCGCCTTTGCCATCAACGGCTGAAAGCCGGAAAAAAACCGGTTTGTCTTGTGGCCATTCTTCACGAACCGTCGCGCCAATTTCGACGGCAAAGCGCATACGGTTTTCCAGCGATCCGCCATAGGCATCGTCACGCTGATTGGCCGATGAGGACAGGAATTGATGGATAAGATAGCCATGTGCGCCATGAATTTCGACAATGTCATAACCGGCATCAATGCTTTGCTTTGTTGCTGTGCGAAAGGCCTCGATAACCCGCTTGATATCATCATGATCCATTTCCTTTGGCGGAATGGGGCGGGGCGGGCTTATGGCCGCAGATGGTGTCATAATTTGCCATGGTGGCAAGCCATCTTTGGCATCTTTGGCGGTAAGCGGGCGCCAATCTTCAATCGCGCCATGGCATGATCCCTTGCGACCCGAATGGCCAAGCTGGATTGCCGGAATCGCGCCATGCTGTTTGATCATATCAGTTAAGCGGCGATAGGCAGCAATATGGCTTTGATGATAAAGGCCAGCACAAGAATGGGTTTTGCGGCCATCGGGTTCGACCGCGGTTTCTTCACCAAACACGATGCCGCAGCCACCAATGGCAAGCCTGCCAAGATGCATCATATGCCAATCATTTGGGCCACCATCATCCGAGTGATATTGGCACATTGGCGATGCCATGATGCGGTTGCGGATTTCAAGCCCGCGCAGTTTTGTTGGGGTGAAAAGCAAAGGGGTATTTGGTGAAGATTGCGCTGTCACGTTGATAGGCCTCGGTGAAAATAAATAAAGACATTGAAATGCGCAATGGAAAAGCCATGCAAGCAGTAAGTCTATCTTTGCTGGTCAAATGGCTTAAAGCAACAGGATTATCAAAAACCCCCACCGCCCATCATGGCTGGATGATTTGGCACTGACGATCTTGATCAAACCTGTCTATGATCATTGGTAATTTAATCGCGCCCAAGCTGATACAATGCCAAAATGGAGACAGTTTCATGACATCATCTTCCAAATTAGCCAGTGGTCAGACCGCATTGATCGAAGTTCGTGACTCAAAGCTTCATGGGCTTGGTGTTTTTGCTTGCGGTGATCTGCCAAAGGGCAGTGTTATTGAACGCTGTTTCTATCTTGTGATTGATGATGATGATTTGCAGGAAATCAACCGGCTGAATGATTATCTGTTCACAAGCCCTGATGTGAAAACCGACTATCTTTGCGTTTTGGGCTACGGAATGATTTATAATCATGGCGCGCCACCGAATGCCGAATGGCAAATTGCCGAGGGTGATAATCGCTTTATCGAATTTACCGCGCTTGCCGATATTAAGGCGGGTGATGAAATCCTGCATGATTATGGCAGCGACTATTGGGATAGCCGCACCTAGCCATTACGGTTTTGGCATTTCATCAAGGCGAACCATCAAACCTTCTTTACCCGCAACAGCAGGATAGCGTTCCATCACCTTTGGATCATGTCCTGGAATGATATGATCGAGGCTTGGTGCGACCTTTTTCAGCCGGTCAAAGCTTTCCATCATCTCGCCAACATGAAAGGCAATGGTGAAGGGGCGATAATCCTGCATATGTTCGTAATAATGGCTGGCATCCGATGCCAGAACAACCCAGCCGCGTTTGGTGTGAACCGAAACAAATTGCAACCCTGCCGAATGGCCGCCTGTACGATGCAGCCGCAGCCCTGATGATAAATTATCATCACCTTCATAGAACGTGACCTTTTGCGCGTAATTAAGCCGAACAATGCCGCAAATATCATCCAGTTCAAATGCATGCTGCAATTGTGGGTATCGCATATAACGGCCAGTGGCAAATCGCAGCTCTTGTTCTTGAAGATGGAATTCTGCATTCGGAAACCTGTCAAAATTGCCCGAATGATCATAGTGAAGATGCGTCAGAACAACATCATCCACCGCATCGGCGGTGATGCCAAAATCAGCCAAAGTCTGAATTGGGCATTGAATGAAATCACGCTTGCGCTTGATCGCCATTTCGGCGGTAAAGCCGGTATCAATCACCACAATATGATCATCTGACTTGGCCAGCCAAACAAAATAATCCATTGGCATGGGGCCATCATGCGGGTCACCACCAATAAAATGTTCGCTTCGTACCGCATCGCGGGCGGCATAGCGAATGGCATAAAGCTCATAAATGGGAAGATCGAGTGAAGCTGGGTTTGACATGAAGGCCATCCGATTGCCGTAATGAAAAAACAAAGATAAATGCGTTATCTATTAGTGTGGTTTTCCTGCCAGCGTTGGCAACCAAAAAATACAGATCTTGCCAAGGCGAATATAAGTGCCAGCAAAGTCATTTTTGCGCTTGTTTGATTTCTGATAGATTTTTACCAGCAGTGGCGTATTGTTTTTAGCATAGTGATTAGTGAAACTATGGCGGCGTAACGCGATAATGCCAGCCCGTAATTATGCTAGCCCAGAGTAACGTCAGCAAGGGGTGCAATAAGATGAGCCTTACCAGCGCACATTGGGGAACCTATCACGCCCATGTCAAGGATGGCCGTTTGACCGGCCTTAGCCATTTTGTCGAGGATTCTGACCCAAGCGAAATTGGCAAAGGCATTGTTGATGTGATTGACAATGAATCGCGTATCATGGGGCCAATGATCCGGAAAAGCTGGCTTGAATCAGGGCCGGGAAGCCATCCCGAACGTCGCGGAATTGATCCATTTGTGCGGGTTAGTTGGGATCAGGCAAATCAGGTTGTCGCTGCCGAGCTTGAGCGTGTCATCGCTGCGCATGGTAATGAGGCTATTTATGCTGGATCATATGGCTGGGCAAGCGCTGGCCGGTTTCATCACGCGCCCGGGCAATTGCACCGGTTTTTAAATGCGCTTGGTGGCTATACCAAATCGGTCAATACCTACAGCTTTGCCGCTGCTGAGGTGATTGTGCCGCATGTGATCGGCCATTTCCGCAATTATATTTATAATCAGACAAGCTGGACATCGGTTCGTGATCATTGCCAGCTATTTGTTGCCTTTGGCGGGGTGGCGCTGAAAAACGGGCAGATTGGGCAAGGCGGCCTTGGCCGTCATATTCAGAAGGAGTCGATTCTAGAAGCGCATAAAAATGGTGTTGAATTTATCTCAGTCTCGCCACTTCGTTCAGACATGATTGATGATGTCGATGCTGCGTGGCTGTCGATCCGCCCGAATAGTGATGCCGCGTTGATGATCGGGCTTTGCCATGTGCTGTTTGACGAAGGCTTGCATGACCGTGCCTTTCTTGATCGCTATTGTGTTGGTTTTGACCAATTTGCCGAATATCTAACCGGTGCAAGTGACGGCATTGTCAAAGATGCTTCATGGGCTGGTGCCATCTGCGCGATCGATGCCGAGGCAATTAAGACGCTTGCCCGCCGCATGGCAAAATCGCGGACGATGTTGTCATTCAGCTGGTCTTTGACGCGGCAGGCGCATGGGGAACAGCCTTTTTGGGCGGGGATTACGCTTGCGGCAATGCTTGGCCAGATCGGTTTGCCTGGTGGTGGATTTGGGCTCGGCTATTCGGCGGTGAATACGGTTGGCAATCATATCCAGCGTTTGCCAGTTGCCGCAGTGCCGCAGGGCAAAAATGATGTAGAAACCTTTATCCCTGTTGCCCGCATTGCCGATATGCTTCTTCATCCGGGTGATGAATTTGACTATGATGGCGGGCGCTATCGCTATCCCGATATCAAGATGATCTATTGGGCTGGCGGTAATCCGTTTCACCATCACCAAGATTTGACGCGGCTTTTGGCTGGCTGGCGCAAGCCGGACACAACCATTGCGCATGAATGGTGTTGGAACGCGCTTGCCAAACATGCCGATATTGTTCTGCCTTGCACCACCTCGCTTGAGAGAACCGATATCGCCATGTCGCCAATGGATAATTATTTCGTGTCGATGCAGGCGGCGATTGCGCCCGTTGGCGATGCGCGTGATGATTTTGAAATTTTCCGCGGCATTGCCGCCAAAATGGGTGCCGAAAACACCTATACTGAAGGCCGATCCGCCGAAGATTGGCAACGCTGGCTTTATGATGTCACCAAACAGGCATCAGCCGAGCAAGGTCATGAATTGCCAAGCTATGATGCCTTTCGCAAAGATGGCTGGTTTAAATTACCACCCCCTGAAACAGCGCATGTCATGTTTGCCGATTTCCGCGCCGACCCAATGGCCAATCCATTGGCAACGCCAAGCGGCAAGATTGAGATATTTTCACAAGTCATTGCCGGTTTTGATTATGATGATTGTGCGCCGCATCCATGCTGGTTTGAACCACCTGAATGGCTTGGTAGTCCTGATCGCGGCTCGCGGCTACATCTTCTTGGCAACCAGCCAACTGCCCGGCTTCACTCACAGCTTGATCATGGGAACATAAGCCGTGACGCGAAAATTGCTGGCCATGAGCCGGTCAAGATCAACCGTCAAGATGCCGCCAAACGCGCCATTGAAAATGGCGATATTGTGAGGCTTTATAATGATCGTGGATCATGTCTTTGCGGGGCGATTGTCAGTGATGAGGTGATGCAGGGAGTGCTGATCGTCAGCACTGGCGCATGGTTTAACCCCGATCCGTCAGGGGCGTCCGGCCTTAGCTGTCATCATGGAAATCCCAATGTATTGACGCCGGATCTTGGCACGTCAAAATTGGCGCAGGGGCCAGCCGCGCATTCTTGTCTTGTAGAGGTTGAAAAATGGACTGGCGGTGCTGTTGCGATGACAGCGCATAAGCCGCCTTTGATTGAAGATGGCCGTCACCAAAATTTAAAGGCAAAAGCATGAGCTGGCAGATTTGGCTCAATCATGGCATGGAATCACAATTCAATCCGCGCGTTGCTGTTGGCGATGCGGCGGCGATTTGTCTTGCGGCATGGGCTGATCAATCGGCAGCTCGAAAAGCTGAATTAACCGGTCGTTTTGATCTTGCCTATGGCCCGCATCATCTGATGCGCTATGATTTTCATCCGGGGCATAAAGACCAGCCAATCATCATTAATTTTCATGGCGGCTATTGGCGGGCGCTTGATAAGGCCAACATGAATCATCATATGGCCGATTTGGCAAAAAGTGGATTTGGGCTGGTCAATATGAACTACCCACTTTGCCCCGATGTTAGCATGACCCAGATGATGACGCATCTTGGCACTGGCATTGACGAGGTGATAAAAATGCTTGATGCAGGCGGCCATCATCAGCCGATCATCATGTTTGGTCATTCGGCTGGTGCGCATATTGCGCTTCATCTCTCGCATCACCCAAAATTAGCGAACCGACTTGTGGGGATTGCCGCGCTATCGGGCATTTATGAAACCGAATTGGTGCTGGAACTGGCGGTGAATGAGGATGTGCGTCTTAGCATGGACGAGGCGCATAAATGGAATTGTTTAACCCATATGCCTGCGTTTGGGCCTGCCTATTATATTGCGGTTGGCGGTGCCGAACCGTCTGGCTGGATTGACCAATCATGGATAATGGCAGAGGCGCTTTGCCAACGTGGTGATCGGGTTCAATTTCATGGTTGCGGCGGTCTGCATCATTTCAATCTTGTTGATTGTTTATGCGATGCCAATCACCATGATGGGGCGAGACTTCATGATTGGATGAAACTCTTGTCACGCGGTCTGTGATCAGCCATTTTTGGCGATATAATCTAATAGGATATCTTCACCAAGACCGGCCACTAATTTGGCCTGACCGCCAACCGATGCGGCATTATCTGCCGACGCATTGCCATCAAGGTGACGTTTTAGAACGCCTTGTAAAATGGCGGCAAACCGGAAACATTGAAAGGCGATTAGCGCATCCCAATTTGCCGGACGTTCAAGACATGTTTTGGCGCAAAAGGCAGCAACCAGCGCGGTTTCATCTGGAATGCCAAGGCTGGCTCGATCAATACCGCCAAGCCCGCCAATTGGCCATTTTGCATCCATGCGCAGCATTGCGCACCAATAGCTAAGGTCAATAAAGGCCGGTCCGAGGGTGCTTAATTCCCAATCAATCAAGGCAGCAATTTTGACCTGATCACGGATCAGCAGATTATCCAGCCGGAAATCACCATGGATGACGCAAAAGCCGGGAACATCTTCATCAATGTAATTTGGCAGTTCGGCAAGCAGAAATTCCATCGCGGCAATCGGCTCGGTTTCACTGGCGTGATATTGGCGCGTCCATGTGCCAAGCTGGCGATCAATATAGCCTGATGGTTTGCCAAAGCCCTCAAGCCCAAGCGCAATCGGGTCAAGCTTTGCCAATGCGGCAAGAACGTCAATTTTGGCATGAAACAGGGCGTGCCGATCGGCACCAGCATAGCTGGCCAAAGCAGGATCAAACAGGGTGTCGCCCTCAATTTCGCGCATGACAAAAAACTTCATCCCAATGACATCTGGATCATCGCAAGCGGCAATCATCTCCGGAACCGGTACCGCTGTTTTATCCAATGCTTTCATGACGCGAAATTCGCGATCAACCGCATGTGCTGATTTTAACAATAAGCCGGCTGGCTGGGTGCGAAGAACGAACCTGCCATCCTGTTCGCCAAGATCGGTTTGCAGTTGGTATGTTGGGTTTGACTGGCCGCTGGAAAATTTGTCCAGATTAATCGGCGCGCCAATTTGCGGGGCGGCGGTTTGCAGCCATTCTGCCAGTGATGATAAAAGTGACGCATCATGCGCTTTGTTGGGGCCGGTTGTAAAATTCGTCATCACTTAGCTCTAATTTAACAATGATGGAGGGAAATTGCGATTTGCAAGGTCAAGAAAGGGGCGGATGCCAAGATTGTTTTGACCATCTTGGCTTAGCTAGCGTAAGTTTACTAGGCTGTTTCAAGCGATGAAACGAAAAAGATGCTAGCTTGTATGATTGCTGTGAATACCCCGTACTTTAACTTAACTTCAGGCCAATTCATGATAAATTTTGGTTTCGGAGAGAATGCATGACCGGAAAACTTCATGGAAAGACGATTGTGGTCACTGGCGCTGCGCGCGGCCTTGGCGCCCTGTTTTGTCATGCCATTGCCGATGCTGGCGGAACCATTATTGCGCTTGGCCGTGATGAGGCGGCATTGGCGGCGATGATTGCCGATTTGTCAGGCACGGGGCATGATCTGATTCTGGCCGATGTGGCCAAGGCTGATGCGGTTTCAGGTGGGCTTGCCAGCCGCCAGTTTGATGGGCTTGTGAATAATGCCGGCATCGCGGTG